>Ga0179593_1608366_pt1 | contig 14066 bp, 14 predicted proteins | sample CZODoug2_1_08_16_FD_185931 | JGI IMG/M metagenome (GOLD analysis project Ga0179593, IMG submission 185931) | Vadose zone soil fungal communities from Angelo Coast Range Reserve, California, USA - CZODoug2_1_08_16fungal (PacBio error correction) | ecosystem: Environmental > Terrestrial > Soil >...
TATACTCCACCCGTCCCTTACTGCAGGAATTCGAGAAGACAAGGGAAAAGTCGTCCCCAAAGTCTATTCCCTGGTGTCTAAACCAAAGGGATGACGTCGTGGAAAATGGGGTGCAGAGCGATCTAGGCTTTGCTGGGGTCGACGCCACAAGATAAGAGAAAGGGGGGGGATTGGTCGAAAACCTGTGTTTGGCAAACTCTGACGTGTGAGATAAAAAATTCGTCACCGCGGGAAGAATCACAGCATATCCTACGAGCCGCTGTAACCACTATCAACTGGGGGAAAGGAAGGAGGGAGGAAAGAAAGCAGGAAGTGGGAGTTCGATAAAAAGACATTCGAAGGAAAGGGTGAGCCGATAGCGTCCTCAGTTTTCGTTCAGAAAGGAACGTTGATGGCAAAGCATGACACTTTTCACGAGGATGGAAAAGAAGGGAGCTAGGAAAGTTAGGGAGGTTTCCCGTTTTCAGCCCCATGCAGCTTCGGTAAGGAAAAACTTCCGACCGCTGATTCCCTCGAGCTAAAAAAAAAAAAAAAAAAGAAAAAAAAAAAATCGGGGCAAAAGACGGGAGGGTATGCAATTAAAAAAAAAGGGAAAGGATGTTTAGAAAGAAGGGATCAAACCTCGTCCCATGATGTTTAACATACAGCTAATCAAAGAAAGATACGTAAAACAGGCCGCTTTGCGAAACAACGGTGACTCTGGAACATTTTTCCCATCCACTTAAGGATTTAATCATTTCCATTTACCGTCGTTAGCAAATCCATGCCATATAATCGGAACGGGACGCCGGTAAGAAGGTCCGCAACCTCGGGTGAGTGTTTCAGTCTGGCGCGGCATGGGAGAGGGTGGTTCCTAAAGGGGCAACATTCCTCTAAAATGGAGGTGGGGCAAGGTTAGCGCCTTCGTTGAAGATCCCATTACGTGGGGGAATCTGTTCATGACAAAATCAAAGGGGCACATCACTGGGATGGTTGAAAAAGAACTACTCCTGAGCTTGCCTTTCTAAGGGAGCACCCGGAACAGAAAAAGACAGGCCTACGTTTCTGGACGTGGTGGACGAGAGAGAAACAACTATTCAGGCGATAACCCCTAACTAAAGGGAAAGCTCTGACGACGTTACAAACACCTCCATCACCGGGGGGGGGGGTTCAACTCTACAAAACCCATGACAGTAGGGGAAAAAAGGCGTATTCCGAGGTCGGGGTGGGGGGTACCCTATGTAACCTTCATTTGGTAGAAAAAACTTGAGGGACTCAGGTGTGAGGTACCTAACTGCGCCTCCTTTTCCCTTAGGGGGAGGTCTGGGTTTTGAATTAGAAAGAAGCGTAAAAATTTTTCCCCTTAAAGAGACGAAGTATCTTGCGGGTGCGGGGGATCGGGAAACCTTCACGCTGGCGCCAATTAGTCACTTGGGTAAGAATTGTGCGCGGGACCCGAGAGAGGGAAGGCGCAAAAAAATGCAGCGTTGGGCAACGAGAGGGGGACCATCCGGCAATTGGGCCCTCTGCGTTTACCTAATCGTAGAAAAAGACCGTGAAAGGGAAGACGAGGCTAGGACCCCTTCTCGTGAGTAAGGGGGGGAACTCGAAAGATCGAGGTGGGGGGAAAAACTCACCGAGAAAAGGTATGCAATTATGCTCTTCTCTGGAGATCTGGCAAAGAGCGATTCTCGGTAAATAGGGGCCAAACCTTACTCTGAGACGACCAAAGGAGAAGAGTCTAAGAAAAAAACCCGAAGGACTACTGTCTTGGGAGAACAGTGACTTCCATAAAAAAGAAAAGGAAGGGCTAGGAAAAAAAAGACAAATATCGTTTTAAAAAAGAAAAGCAAAAGGGCCAAAACGGAGAAAAGAGTGACGGGGTTCTGGAGACTCACGGATGGAGGAAGGCGTCTCACCGCCGAAAAAAGGTCAAGGTCCGCCCGACTCAGAAAAGGGGGGTGGGTTTGGGAACAGAAACGATGCCCCTCCTCTCAAAAGAAGACTCTCACCACCGAGGGAAAAGGGAGGAAGGTTCTTTCCACGCCCGAAAAAGTCTTACTTCCCGTACTCTTGGATGTGGGGGGTGAGCCTCCATGGGCTTCTCTAATTAGGCCTTACGGGCCGGGTTGGAGAAATAAAGATTATCTCTCTAAAAGAACAACAGGATAAAGGGTCAGTGAAGAAAAAACCCTTCCTTACCTGAAGAAGGGGGAAAGACTGAGGTCCATCGTCGGCCAGAAAGGGGGGAAATCAGGAGAAAAAGAACACTCGAGGAAGGTCTTGGAAACCGTTCTCTCCTATGAATGGGAGGGGGATGAAACTCGGCAAGAGGGAACTGATTGGAGGGAATCGCTTTTGGTGGTCCCTTTAGAGGGGGGTTTTCTATGAAGTCCAGGGAGAAACCCGATATTACATCCCAGAACAGTTCAGGAAATTTCTTTAAACTATACAAATGTTAAACTTTCTGTAACAGTTTCTTTAAAGAAATTCTGGGAGGACGATGAAGACATAGGGGGTTTCGCGGGAAGAGCATCGCTCAGGGGGACTTCCCATCAGGTCCGGGGGGGGGAAATAGGCGTGTCCACTCATTCAGTGCTTCGGCTTTAGAAGATTGCGAGACCTGCATTGTCGGACACGAGGTCCCTTTGCCATCCAAGAGGTCGAAGGTAATCCACGTCCTCCAAATGTGGAGCCGGAGGATGACACGTGTAGGACAGGAAATGATAACAGGGAGGGGACACGCTGGGAGAAGACCTGTATGGAAGGGAGGATTGAAAAGCAGGCTGGGTGCTTGAAAAGAACTAATAAATCCTTGGTCTAGAAAAGGGGTCACAAACTCGGTTCATGTTAGTGACCGGGGACATCAGTTATAAAGAAATTCCTGGTCTTCTTGAATACAGATAAGTGCATATTCTAATCTGGTAAGGGGGAAAAGGGGGTGGGGGGAAAAAAACCAAAAAAAAAGAACCCAAGTCAAAAGAAGTTCATTGAAGCTCATAACTACCTACTTCATCCTTGCAAAGGGATCTTGCTTTAGCAAACGGAAATTATGTATCCAGAAACGGGGCCCACATGTAGTTGGAAAGAGCTCTTGGAGGAAACAAAATCTTCAACGAAGAGAAGTAATTAAGAAGGGGATCGATCATGAAGGGTCCTACAAAGTCGTGCTTTAATCTTCAAGGGGGGAACCCAGAAATGTCCTACCCGTTCGGTATTGGGGATCTCAAACAACCAACGTAGTAGAGGAGAAATAAAAGGGGAAAATGCCATCTTCAGACGGTACGTTGTACAATTAACTGAAAGAGGGTGGGTCCTCTCGAGAGCGCAAAAGACCCCATTTGAAATGGGGGTTAGGATCGGGGGTTTTACCTGGGCCATCAGATCAGGGACCAGGAGGCGAGGCAGAAGTATGAAAAATCCTTGGGCCGTACCGGGGGGGTAACTTAGGTCAGGGGGAGGATTTTGGTTCTTCTGAGAAAGAAATCTTCCAAAGAACAAAAAGGGGGCGGCCACTGAAATATACCTCCCGGAAGGGGGGATTTAAAGGTATGGGTGGATTGTCTTCTGTCAAAAGAAAAACAGGGATAAAAATTTCGCAGGAGAAAAGGTGATAGCTTTACTCTTTGCGCTGGAAGCTTTGAGGTAAGGATCAAATCTATGCCATAAGGGAATTGGGGCAACTCATCTCCGGGGGGGAGAGTAAAATCTCTGACTGGAAAATAAGGCAGCTCTAAAGGAAAGGGGCAGAAGGGCAGGTAGTTAATCCTTATGTTGTAGAAGAGACACTAAGGGGGGATTTTGTCATAGTCTGAAAAACGTTCACCTCTAAGCGTCAACTGAAATATTAAAAAAAAGAATCCGGATATGTTCACCTGTCTAACTATGAAGAGTGGAAGGTCGCCAAAAGGACCTCTTCTTGACCACCTGAGCAGTATGAAGCATTCTACCTAGGGAGGGGCTTTGGGAGAGAAAAGTCATCTTAGTTGAACAGACCGATTTTAGGAAAATCACCGTAGCAGGGTAAAGCCTCATGGCGGCTCGTGTATGGAAGGGCTGGGGGTCAGCAGGCGAACGGGGTCTGTATCCTATAACTGACTGTGATAGAAAAAAGCGAAAGGGAGCAAAAAAGGAACGATCCGTCCCTCGGCAGGCATATGTGGGTAGCCAGACAGATCGAAAAAAGGTCCCCTACAACTGAAGGTCTGAAAAGGCAAGGAACAGAAATCGTCCTGTGACGTTGTCCTACGCTAAAACCAGAAGGTCTAGATCGTAAGTTTAATTAAGTTGGAGAAAACCCGGATGGGAAGTCGACAACAACAACTTATTTAGATGAAGAGAGGGGGGATCAGGTAGTCTCAAAACGTCCCCCTTACCAAGGCAGACGTGGGCACCTCCGGGGGGAGATCCTAGGAAAAGTCCAAGAAAAATAGAGTCAGATCCAGCGGGGCCACTCTCTACTAGGGGGGAAGGAAGAGAAACCGGCTAGGCTTTTCTTTCATCGAAGTAGGAAGGAAAGGGATGGACGCTTCGTAAAAAGGTTTGTGGCCTAAACGTTAGAGAACCGCCGGTAGGGTGATAAGCGTACGCGAGAGCAAGTAAAAGGAAGAAAAAAGCAGCCGGTGGGCTGTAACACATCAAAAATGGAAATCGAGGCAGGCGTTCACGTATGAAGGGAAGAGAAAAAAGAATAGATAATGAAAAGTCCGGAAGGAAGGAAAAGAAGTGTTGGTCGGCCAGCGCGGCGTTGGGGGGAAAGCCTTCAACGGGAGAACTACGGGCTCTTGAGCAGGTGAGCCTGCGGCAGTTTAGGAGGGGCAATTCCAGCCCAAATCTGGAGCGGAAAAAAAAAGAGCTATGGGTGGAAAAGAAAAAAAATGGGGGGGGGGGAATTTTTTTTGGGGGGGGGGGGGTTGGGGGGGGGGAAGGTTGACCTCCCCGGCCTCAAACGGAGATCTTCACGAGCTGGGCTTGAATGGAGGTAAGGTAGAAATGAAGGGGAAAAAAATATATTTATGGGGAGATTGCGAAAAGGTTGGTGCGTGATGCAAAAAAAGGCAGGAAATTGATTCTTGCCCGGGAAGAATCGGGCAGACCGGTGTCCAATACGGGGATTTGGGGGGGGTGCTTTGGCGAAAGGGGGGAGGAAGCGTGTTCGTCGTCTAACCTAATACACGCCAGGGCCATGAGACTCGCCGGGGATTTCTAATTCCCGAAAAAGTGTCTGTTTTTAAAGCTGAAACGCAAAAAACGAATCGATTCCGAACAAAGGAGAGGGTTCGTTGAGCCCACTGAGGGGGCTCAAATTAGGACCTCACATGACTTGGGAATAGGGTTAACCAACAACAAAGGTCGTTTCATCTGAATGAGCCAAGGGAAAGGTTGTGGCTCACGGCAATACTCCTGACCAAAAGGGTGGGGTAGGTACCGTGTGACAACCGGAACTCCCAAAAGGGAAAAAAATCCCTGAGGGGTGCCGAAGAGAGGAAAGCAACCCGGGGAAGTAACCTATATGGAACTAACCAAACTTAAATCATTCCATTGTATATTTTCGGGGATTCCGGCCACCCAGCAAGGGGGGGTTGGTCAATTCGTAAAGCAAAAAAGACCCTGTGCTACCTGGCTTGAAGGAGTCGGTGTGTCACAACTAGGAGTAACCCGCATGGGCGGGGATCCAGAAGGGGGACCGCCTCCTTTGGACCCTGAAGAGGAGGCAGGAAACATCTTCTTTTATGCGACCAGGGGGAGAAGAAGAGCAAACCCGAACACCTGCTTGGTCTTAAAAGGACTCTACCTAAAGGTACATTAGTCAAGTGGACCTATGATGCTTTCCCAATACGCGAAAGGTACTCATTACTTGCTTTAAGAAACTGGGGAAGTGCAACCTTAAAGGAGCAGACCGGAGGGTGAAACTAAAAGCTATTGCAGCTCGTTTGCAAAGAAGAAACCGGTGCTCAAAGGGGCGATTTTCATGGGGAAATCGCGAAGGTAAAGATAGTCTCGAGGGGGGGGTGGGGCCTGACCCGCCTAGCTAGGGGACTCGGGAGTGAGGCTCGACGATTTTGGGAGGAGAGAACATTGGAGGGAAAAAAGGGGACTATTCATAGGCAGCTGCTCAGAAAACACAAAAACCCCCCCCCCCCCCCCCCCCACCCCGAGAGGAACTCTAAGGAATATCTTTTGACCGGTCTGGACACACTAAGAAGGGCACACACGGAGTCTCTCTTATCCAGGCGAAAGAAAACAGTTAAGGGGGGGAATCTACCTGGTTACGTACAGAAAGGGCTGACTGGAAAAAAGAAAGAGAACAAAAGGTCTCTTTTTAGCCCAGCTGAGAGGAAAAGCGGATGCTGGACAAAGAATCGGTAACTTGTTCGGGCTAAGGGGGGGGGGATCGATAGGTCCAACAAACTTGACATAAGAAAGAACCCGAGGAAGAGGGGGAAGACGGTTACTTCTAATCTCCAAGCCTCGACTAGGGCTATGTGAGACTAGGGGAGTTCTTCATATATTTCCAGACAAAAATCTGCGGGGGAAGAGTGACCTACTCTTAGAAGTCCTGGTGCGGAGAGGAAATGCGGGTGGAAGGGTGAAATCTTCAAAACCCGGTGACCAAGACAAAAAACGGAGAGAGATCGGGGGAAGGGGGTGAAGATCGATACCACCCTCCCTGAAAAGGGTCAGAAGGGGACACTATCCACGGCACTCACGTCCCCTAGAATTCCTACGGGTAAGAGATCAATGAAGACTAAAGGGGAAATGTTGGGGAGCTCCGGCGGTCGGGCGGGGCAAGGGAAGGGAAAAAAAATTCGCTGGGGAAAAAAAGGGGGGAGGAACTCGTCCTGGGGTGCCCTGTCGACTTGTGCAACGGCCAAGGCGTATCCTGACCGTAACCCGGAAATCCGAAGGATTTGCTGTAAACAAAGGAAAATGGGGGAAGGAGTTTCGAAATCGGAAACGGTCTTGAAAAGGGTCAAAAAGACTGTAGTCGCGGAAGTCCCGAGGAAGTCATTGGAAAAAAGGGAGCAAGTGAGATAGACGAGTCATGCGTCGCACACGAGGGACTCTGAAAAAACTTGTCATTCAGTTCGAGGTCCGTGTGTCAAAGGAGGACGACGTAGGGAGAAAAAGAAGGGGGGGGAGGAATACGTCCTCCACAGGAGACGGAAGGATTCCCGGGTCAGCGACTTAAATTAGTAAAAATCATTCTTGCCTCCTCAGAAGGGCCGATTAGTTTCCCCAGTCTGAGGGAGAAGAATGAGGGGGAGGAAAAGGGCCCAAAGCGGCCTCTAACCGGCCAACCGGGAATTTCCCAGGAAGAAAGGACTAAAAAAGTGAAAGGGTTCCTTTTTCGTTCAAGGGAAGAAAAAGGATTTCCAGAGAAAGGGTCTACTTAGATGAAGACACCCAAATTGGGGAATCTTCGAAGCAAGAGGCCGGGAAGAAGACTACGTCCCTGATGATGGGGGAAAAGGTGGGACATCCTTGGGGGGAGCCCGGAAAGGGGATGTTCAAAAGACAATGTTCATTTTTACAACCAAAGATGAATTCGTAGAAGTAAAGGGGGTGTTTTCCGAATCAACGACAGAAACAAAGTTGCTGGGGGGGGTCAAAGGGACAGGGGGTGAAAATAACAGGAAAAAGAGGATGGAGTGGGTCGTTATCTGTTTTATATATATCTCGAACAACAGAAAAAGATTGTTAATATATAACCCCGTACGAACGTGAAAAGGGCCATCTTCTAGGTTGAAGACACTGACCGCACACATTTTGGGGGAAGGAGTTGGCAGTCACACCGAACCATGAAAGGTGGATCCGGGAGAGGGCCTGGCCAGCGATCTGGAAACCTTCAGGGTGGGGCAGCAACGTGCCATCCAGAGTGGCCGAGAGGAAAGGATACTTCCTTTCGAAGGATTGTCGGGTCGGGGGGGGATTAAAGATGTTCAAAACCCTAAGGTATGGAGCAATGAGTCTTCACCGGTCGACTTTCCGGGAAGCGGGGGGGGGAATTGCGACAGACTACATAACTCTTCACAATGGTTCCATCGCACCTGTAATTTTTGCCAATTGAGAACATAAGGCTGTCAAAGGAAGGAAATGGAGGAGATTTCAAAGACATCTGTCGGTTTGACATTGCGGGGGCCCAGGGACGTCTCGGAGAGTTGCTGCATTTGCGGCTACAACCGCTCGTGAAGGAAGGCCTCGGCTTTTCAATCGTGGGTTATTACTTTTCCGAAGCACTAGTTAGGAAAATCAGGAGAAGAAGTGAAAAGAAGGTCAAAATTGCGAAAGAGAAAGATCAAAGCTAATGGGATTCCTCCGGAAGAGTTTAAAAACTGGACAAACTTACTCATGATTGCTACAAGAAAAGAAGGGATTCAGCGGGGTACCAAAGAGAACTAATTCGCCCTGAGGGGGGGAAGGGAAGGCTTCAACATTAAACTATCATATAACTACCTTCTACCAGTGCTCGGACATAAAAACAGGAACTTCCGAACGGGAGACAAATCGCGGCGGTCTTACAGAAAAAGGGGCTGTTGAAAGAAAAAATCGCTCACACACAGGGCCTAAGAAAATCGGGAGGCGCAAAAGGTGAGGAAGTCCCGCCCCGCCTCTCTCTGGAGAGGACCCAAGAAGGGAAAACTTCTCAGGGGGGATACCCCTTCTACTAAGGGGTTGAGGACAAAGGGAAATGTTGAGGAGATAAGGCGCCTTTATTGGGGGGGGGAGAAAAATTCCAGAAAGCCGGAAACAAAAACAACTGATTTTATTAAATAAGATATCCGAGAAGGGGGGGAAGGGGAAATCCCTGGAAAATTCAAGCCGCACCTGTCGCGTCCTCTCTGGAAAAGAAAGGAACCTTCCTGGAAAGGAAGGTTCGAAAACAATGAGAAAAGAGGGTCTTTTTTACGTGTGCAAAGGGAGGCTTTGAGGGGAAGGAAAATAGAAAGGGAGTGCGATTCGCCCGGGGGGGGGGACGCCGGAGAACAAAGGTCTTCTTAGACCGAAACCGTAAAGAGTAGGGCCGTCCCAAAAAACAGGAGAGTAAAAAAGGCAGCAGCCTTTCGGATGTCCGAACGGTCTTTCAAAGGGGAAAGGTTCAGCTAGGGACATTGACGTCTTCCGGGAAATCCATATCAGGGGCTCAGGGGAGAAGACAGCGCGGGGGGGCCCAGGGGAAAAGATCATGCAGTCGGGGGACGTTAACGATCTGCGCGCTCTAAGGAGAAAAGAGGGAGGTACAGGGGAAGGGGCCAAAGCCCATGATACCTCTTCGGTAAACAAGAAAAGGCCTAACAAAGAAATCAGGAGTTGTCGGCCACGTGATTTACATATTACCTGAAAGGGGAGTTACCAAGCCCAGGACGGATTTCCTATTATTTTTAAAAGGGAGGAATCAGGAAAAAAAGAAAATCAGAGGGAAAAAAGGGCCACTCGGGATTTCCACAGAATCCTGGGAGAAAAGGGAAAACTTCAACTTTGAGTAGGGCCAAACTACATGGCCAGATAATGAGGGACACTGGACTGAAAGCTTTATAAAGGAAAAAAATCTGTGTTGAAGGGTAGAACTGGGGCGAAAAGGGGGGACCTAATTCCTCCGTGCCCAGCCTTCTGGAGGGGGGGAAATTTGGAAAAAAAAGGAAAGAACGGTCGGTGCTCCCGCACTGACATGGGGTTCCAAAGGGAAACCCCCTCTATGACTCGAGATTAAGAAGGAGGGGGCCTAGAGAACGAACGCGCAACACGGGTGAAGGGAGGTCAGGAGGTGAGTGACTAACCTCAGATTTAAAGCCAGTTGTAGTGGGGACTGGTCAAGAAAGAGGGGAAGGAGATATATAACCCCGGAAAGAGTCGGCCACTGACTTGGAAGGGAAGTTCATAAACCGGTTTTGGCTCTTCGCTAAAACCGAATTTAAAGAACGTCGATGCCGACGAGGGTTGGGTGGGGAAGGGGATCGGAGGGAAAGTGTGCAGTCAGCGTCTGGCAAAAAGACAAAATTGGCCGGCTAAAGAGAATGGGCAAGGGAAATCGGGTCTGTTTTGGGGCTTTCTGGAGAAGATCGTACACTAAAGAATAGTTTGCGGCCCGGTCTATAAAGACATAAAAGAAGGGCCAGAGTCTTGGGCAAATACAACAGGGGGAAAGATGGCCACCGAGGAAAGGAGTGGCATCGTGAACCTGGAAATGTGCAAGCGCTGGACCAGCGGATTCTTGCTCAAGAGGGGGGGAAAACTTTTGTCATAGAGGACCATACCTTTTTACACAGTCCGAGGGACTAGAAAAGAAGGGGACCGGAATTGCAGGGGGGCTCCCTAACGACTAACCGGTCCGGAGCCCGAGACTTTCACCGGAGAGGTTATGAGGGAAAGACTACTCGTTTTTATCTAGTAGTAAGAGATCATGGGAAGGAGGGAACGCGACGTGCTGAAATATTCTAAAATTCTCGATCGCAAGCCAGGGCGACAGGTGGAAAAAGTTACTCGGTCTTGGACGCTTTCTTGGAAACCGACAGGATCTTATCGGAAATTCGTACAAACAAATGGATTTCTTTCCTCGACCGAGGAGGAAAAGTCAAGAAGAACGGGGGGAAGACCTCTTCTCACGGCCCTACGCGGAGAAAAGTGCAACAAGAGGGAGGATTCATGCGGGACAGGCTAAAGAAAGGACGTTTAGGAAAAAAATACTAAGATCCGTCGACAAACTCGGAAGAAGAGGAATGAAGAGGTTAGAGAATGCTTGTGGTTTCAGTTTTCGAGTCAGGCTCTCAAGCAACACGCAACTGAACTTCGAAGCTCGTCGATAGGGGAGTGCTGAGACTTCGTGATGGAGGGACTTACGACGTACTCACCATTTGAGGAGAGAAGTCTGAATAGGGATGGTGTATTAAAAAAAATCTTTCCTCGGATCTCTCTCAACAACTGAGATGGGGAAGATATCCAGGGGTATAGTACACAAGTAAAGAGGATTCCTCAGTGAAAAAGGGAAGGGGGCGAAGTAAGCGTCCGTGCCAGCAAGCCAATCCCTATTCAGGGGAGGGGAAGGACTCGCCGGAGGGGGTTTACTCTGTGCTACTATAGAGGCGGGGGAGAAACTAAAAGGATTAAGGACGAAGGGGCGTCCGCTCAGGCGCTTTGGGTGGGGGAATCTAGAAGGGAAATAGAGGAGCCTACCTTCAAACTTCGAGGGAAGGAAGAGCATGGAGAGGATGTTGGAGAAAGAAAAAGGCCAGAAGGATTTCCGAAGCGGTTCACGGGATAGGAGATATAAACATTCTAGATTCGCCGGATTCCACAAAATAAAAAAGGTGTCGGAAAAAAGCTTCCTTTGGCCGACCGTCAACTATTCCGGGGGGGGAGAGAAAGGGAACAGGGAGGTCTCACTAATTGTCCTCTTGACATTGACATTCTATGGAAAAAAAGTGGGACCAGAAAGGGAGGTCTGACCGTAGGGTAAAAAGACCTCCACTTAAACACCGGAAGATCCACTGAGAAGGGAGGGCCCCTTTTATTTAGAGATATGAAAGGTTAAGGTCAATCAGGCGAGGAAGCATAGTGAAGAGTGGGAAGAGGAAGTAAGGCGGCGAATCGTTTCTCTGACCGGGGGAACGCTCGTTAAAGGGCCAGATCAATTGGATAATTTTCATCCCGGTTTTAAGGGAAGGAAAGAAGACAATTATATCTTTCAAGGGGAGAATACCTTTCTGTAGGAATTGCCTGGCCACAAGACTGGGGTCAGGTGTAACATAGCGACCAAAGGAAAGAAACCGGGCCAATGCCGGACAGGGGAGGTCACCACGTAGGAGGGCAACGTCGGGGATCCTCGAACAGACAAACTGGGTCCAGGGAACCCCCGCTATCGTTCATAGGGGGGGGGGGAAAACACAATGCATACGGGGGGGGGGGAGGGTTGTCCAGAATGACAACACTTGGATTGCTTTCAGGAAGGGGGTAAACACAGGGGGGGAATCAAATGTGGACCGAGGTACTGGGGGTCTATCAAAGAGATTAGGGAGGGGAAAACCTGAGACGAACTTGTCGCATAGTCTGGGGGGCTTGTGGAAAAGAAAAAGGAAACGTGGAGTCGGAGATCAAACAGGAGGCCCCAGTGAAGGTGGAGAGAGAGGGGGACCTGGCCCAGCCTCTGCCCTGAGATCAACCTGGGCCCCTCCGTTGACCTAAAAAGGGTCCGACGGAGGAATCGGCTTTTGCGTGCGGGGAACAAGTCAAACATACACAGAGGGGGCGGCCGATCTACGAAGGGGGTAGGGTGGAAGAGGGTCCATTGCGGTCGTCGGGAAAAAAAAAAAAAAAGGGGGATGCACCACTCCAAAAAAGATGTAAAGGGAGGGGGGACACGGAAACCCAGATTCTGGCGGGAGCTATTACCAAGCATTTTGTAAGTGTGATCAGAAGGTAATAACGGGCATGTGACCTGAAGGTGCATCGGGGACAAAGACGTGGAATAAACCCGTCTCAGGGATTGAAGGGGGAGGGAAAGATCAGAAAAAAGAAGTTATAATTTTGGGGGAACCAGGAAACGGTCCCTGCAAGAGTAAAAGGCTGAGCGAGAAAAAGCTCGGGAAAACGGGAAAAAGCGGAAAACCGGACGCTTCTTGAGGAAAAAAAAGTGATCCTGGGAAGGAAGAGAGATCCCGGACGACACCGTGACGAACTGGTCTTTGGAGTTCAAGGGAAAGACCGGCTCGTACCTCCCAAAGGGCTCTTGGTGGAAGACTAGGTGATTCGGATACTTGGGGGTACGGTTGAGGGCAAGAGGTTAGAAACCACGTCAGAAGGACAACCACTTTTTTGGGAAGGCGAAGGGGCCCCAGCGACATCTTTTCTTAGATAACTCAAGGAAAAAATAATAGTTAGAAGCAACGGTAAAAAAACGAAGGGGAGGGAGAGAGAAGCTTGTTACATTCTATTTCGGGGCGGGCGGGAGACCTCGAAGATTAACGAGGAATAAAGGGAACTGGTTGAAATCGGAGAAAAAAGGATCGGAGAAGAGAGAAAAAAGGAGGAGCAAAAGAAAATAGGGGGGGGGTTTAATATCGACACCAGCCCGTAAAAGAAGAAAAGAGGAGGAGGCCGGTAATCCAGGCACTTCCCCGTCATCTCCACGTTAGAAGAAAGAAAGAGGACAACGCATGAGTTTGCTGAAGGGAAGACGAGGCTGGGGCGGGAGATGACAAAAAAGAGTGAAAAGATTAGGAACTTTGGGGGCCCTGGAGACGTGGGCGAGACCGCCCATTTAGGAGAGACTAAAAAGGGAAAGGAGTTAGGGCGCCTCCAAAAGTAAGGGACCCGCTGGAGGGAAAGAGGGATCAAATGAAGAGGAGATTTAAGACTGTTGGAAATGGGAATAGATAAACTAAAGACAGGAATTCTTTTTCTATGAATAAGAAAGAGAAATGAGCTAATGGGGAGTCTTGTTTAGGGAAGAGGGGAGTCCAATTCTTCTCGATTCAAGAAGAGAATCATTTAGGGGTCCGGTGGTTCCCTTTTTCCATCAAAAAAATAAGAGAGAGAAAAAGAGGGGAGGGGACACTTCTCAAATAATGGGGACCTCTCCGGAGGTAGGAGAAGGATTGGGAGAAATTAGTAACATCAGAGAGGTATACCATCCGCAGAGGAAGCCCAGGGGTATGGGGGAAGGGTTATCGCTGAATCGCGGGCGCCGTCAAGGCCCGCGGGGAGAGGGGTCCAAATGGAAAGGTCCCGGAAAAAAGAAAGACCAGGTGCAGCACGGTTCGGTTAGAAGGGACGAAGACGTAAATAAGATGGCACTGTCGAAAGGGGGGGGGAAAGGGGAGATCATCAAAGAAACCAAAACAAGAAAAATCGAGTGGTTTCAGGGTGTCACACAAAGCGCAAACCGAGTCAACCTTGGCCTGCAAGCATTTCTTGACGTAAAAGCCGGAAACACATGACGTGTACGCTGAAATAAAGGGACACCCCGAAGAATACGAAAACACAGTGGGTTCACGGGGCAGGGGGGGCTCAGATCCTAAAAGACCAAAAAGGGCGGGGGTAAGTGGTAAAACACGCACCGACATCATAGGGAAGAGACTGTAAGGGGTCAG
>Ga0179593_1504231_pt1 | contig 14065 bp, 23 predicted proteins | sample CZODoug2_1_08_16_FD_185931 | JGI IMG/M metagenome (GOLD analysis project Ga0179593, IMG submission 185931) | Vadose zone soil fungal communities from Angelo Coast Range Reserve, California, USA - CZODoug2_1_08_16fungal (PacBio error correction) | ecosystem: Environmental > Terrestrial > Soil >...
AACGAAAAAAGGGGAGAACAGCACCGTCCGACTTGATACGATCGTCGAAAAGAAGGCGCACAAAAAAAAAATTCCTATTCTCGCGAGCGGAGGGAACACGACGTGGAGGACGAAAAAGGGGACGTGAAAACAAGGGAAACGAAAAAAAAATGCCACGAAGAGAAAAAAAAAAGGTGGGGGGACCTCAACAAGAAAAAAAACTCGCAGGCGGACCAGGAAGGGCGCGGCCGCCGAAAGTTGCCTCCACGTCCGAGAGATGGAAGGAGTGGGGGGGGAAGACACAAGGACCGTCGGAAAAAAACAGAAGGACAGAAACAAGGAAAGCAGAAAATCGGAGAGCTGGAAGGTATCAGAGGAAGACAACAGTGCTCAAAAACGAGGTCAAAAAGGAATTCAAAGGTTCAAACTTCCTGGGACAGGGTCAAAAACCGAAAGGGAGAACGAGGGGAGGAAAAAGAGGCAAGATCCAGCACACATGGCCGGAAAACAGTCACTCCCGGACTTCAGGCGCTGGGGAAATCGGCCACACGAGGGAAAAGAAATGAGATATACAAAACCGAAAAGGGACTGGAGCCGCCAAATGCAATCAAGCAAAAAAAAAAGGTTCCTCCGGGGGATAGGTTGCACAAAGACTTTCGAAGTGGCGAAACAAAAAGGGGAGCATTATTGCGGGGCAAAAGAAAGGGGGAAAAGCGGCAAAAGGAAGGTCAGGCCGGGTCAAAGGGAAAGTAGGAGCTCCTGGGGGGAGACAAAGGCTCATGCCGCAAAACAGAAGCTCAACAGGGGGCAGGGGGAGCACCCTGAAGGAGAGAAGCAGAAACAAGAGGGGAAAAAAAGATCAGTTAGAAGCAGGGGGGGGAAAAAAAGGCCGTGCCATGAGATCAACAGGAAGCAGAGCGGCCGGTTATCCCGCGTGTAAACACCAGTACAGGAGGTTGTGAAGAAAAGAGAAAAAGGGGACAACGAGGTTCAGGGGGCAAGGGCACTGTTTCAAATAGGGGAGACACATGATCGGACTGGCAAGCAAGGGTGGGGCCGAGGGGCATTTTTGAAAGGGGGGGGGGAGGGTCCCATCCGGTGGGCGCAGATTCAAGAGGGAAAAAAAGGAAGCTTCCAGCAAGAAAAAGGGGGGAGTACTGAGGATAGGGAGAGACATGAAACCTCTTCGAACAGGACAAGCAGGATTAACCGGCCAAACGCCGTGAAGGGAAATAAGGGACCGGGAAAAAGGGAAGGAATGGAAATCGCCCGCGAGGGAGAAGAAGAGTTGAGGACTGGAAGAGGAGGGGAAAAAGAAACACTCGGAAGGAGAAAGCACGGGGCTAGCTGGAAAGACATCGGAATCTTCCGGCCTGAGGCGGGGACAAAAAAAAAGAGTACTGAGGTGGGCTCAACCGCACCAGAGGGAATAAGAAGGGGAGATCATCTCGGACACAAAAGGAAAGGGAACCGCAACGCGCCTGTCACCATCTGGGGAAGAAACGGCCATCGGTGACTCAAAGACATGGGGTGCACAGGGGGGATCAAAAGGGGAGAGGACGTGACGGACAGGGCCCGAAGAGAGAAGACTGGAACTAGCGAAAAGAAAAACAGATTGTTGGTTGGAGAAGTTAAATAGCAAGGGGGGGGGAAGTGACAATAATTGGGGCCACGCAATAGCGTTCCCGAAAAACAGTGCACAAGAGCCGAGGGAAGGACTCACCCCAAAAAAGAAAAGGAACGAAAGTTAGAATAGAACCTCGTGTCCGAAAGGTACAAAAAGGGACGAAACCGCGGGCCGACGAGCGCTGAGGCGGCAATCTGAAAGCCAGTAGAAAAGGAGGGCACCCCTTCCAATCCAAAAAAAGGCCAGGGAGGAGGGGTCAGGGGACGGTCGGGGAGAAGAGCAGTGGGTGAGGGTCGGAGAGGGTTTCCCGTCAAAAAGGAAAAACAAAAAAGGACCGCCCAGCCGGGAGGCTCCCCCAGTGCTGGGCGCCGAAAGCCAAAGAAAATCCAGGAGAAGGGTCCCCAGGGAAAAGGGAGGGCACAGACGGACCTGAAGGCAGGGCAAAAACAGGAAGGGTCCGGCAACCGAAAGGTCGGAAATGGATATAAAGAAGTGGCAGGATTCGGCTGCCCGCCTAACGGTGGCGGTTGCTCATGAAAACAAGGGATGCCGAAAAGTGAGCTTGTCGAAAAAAAAGACCTCCAGAGAAAAAACAAAAACGATGAAGAGAAAGAACCCGACGACGCGGGGAGGAAAGGAGGGGGACCAGCCATGTTATTCCTCCAAGATACAAACGGCACCGTGCAGGCCCGTGTACGGACCAGCGGGCAATCAGGCACGCCAGGGGGAAGAACAAGGTTTGGAAACAGAGGGAAAGGGCCGAAAGACGTGGGATGGAAAAAAGGGAACAAGGGGCAGCCCGGTTTGGGCCAAACTTCCAAGAAAAATTGCCGGAATTTCTTGGGTGGGTGGGAAAAAAAAAGCAAGGACCGGCAAGGAAAAAGAGGAGAAGGAACGCTGCGGGACTGGGGGGAGGTGAGAGGAGCCAAAAAAAATCATACCTACAAAAGATGGAATTGCCTCATTACCATCACGGACGTCCAGACAACTTAAAAAGAAGGGGGGGAGGAACGGGTTGGGCCACGCCCAAGGAAAAAGAAAGGGACGGGGCAGAGGAAAAAGAGGACGCTACCGAACAAAAGCTGCCCTGCGTCGATATAGGGGCTGTTGGGAAAGGGGACAAAGAAGGGAAACCCGAATAACAGCAACAAGGGGAGTTGGGGGGGGGGGGGGGGGAAAGGATCCACGCCTTCATTGAGGGAACGGCAGGGGCACAATATTGCACTGGCCACCAAATTTGTAGAACTGCACACCTGCCTTATAAACTGAAAAAATCAAACGGACATGGGGGGGTATAAACGGGACGAGAGACCGTAAGGGTCAGAAAGAAAATCGTCCGGGCAATAAGGGAACCAGGGGAAAATCAGCAGGGGCACCAATGTCCGGGAAGCACCGATATGCCACCGGCAGATTGTGAAGCAGGAGGGGCAAAAAATGGCAGAGGGGGGGGGTCCGAGAAGATCGCCGAGGGCGGGAAAAAGGTGGGGGGAAGAAAAGACAAAGGAAAAAGAGTGGGCCTGAAAGAAAAAGTCCCGGAAGAAGGAAAGGGGTCGTTTGCAGCCGGCTGGAGGGAATGGACCGAAGGGGAAGTAAAAGACGGGCGGCCACGGCCGGAAACGCGGGGGAAGAGGAGCAATAGAGGAAGAGCGAAAAAATGAAAAGGGGCAGGGCACCCTGGAATTTGCGTGAAAAAGGCAAAAGGGCGAGGTTTCAAGTCAAGAGGCTAGTGACAGAGACGAAGGGTGACATGCCCACGCTAAGTCCATCCGAGGCCCAACACGTGAAAAGGGGGAAAGGGGAAAAAAAAGCACGGGGGAAGGGGACGAACTGGGGAAAGAGGGCAAAACAGGGAAGTGGGGGGATCACTCAAGACACAAAAAAGCAGGCCAAACAAAACGCGCCAAAGAAAAAAGTGGGGAGCCATCAAGTAATTCCCCGTGCACGGCCCGCACGCGTTTGCAGAGATACAGGGGCCAAAAGCCATGGAAAAAAATGGGCACGTTCAAAGCAAAGAAGACAGGCGCCAACAGACCGCAAGAAGGGGGGGGGGATCGCCCAAAAGTAACAGTCTATACTCCACTCCGATTAGACGATGCAGCACTAACCCTCAGAGCAAGTACAGCAAGAAGGCCAGGGGAAGGATACTGCAAAGAGAGGGAAAATGGGGGGGGGCTTCCCATGTTTTCTAAAAAACAGGCGAAGTCCACTATGAGGAACCAACCAGAGAAAGCACTGCCGGAGAAGGGAGATTGGAAACAAATATACGCAGGGGAAAGGGGGCAGGTGAGGACGAAGGAGGGAAAGCAGGGGGATCTGTTGCACTACGGGAAAGGGCAAAAGGCCGCATTGCGGCCTCAAGGCAACCACCATATGAGGGGGGGGGGGGGGTGCACCGAAGGCAAGTGGGCAACGCACGGAACTATGGCCAAGAAGGAAAAAAGGAAACCGGAAAGGAAAGGGACCAAGAACAAGTGTGTCAGCTCCCCATACTGGGGGGGACGCTTTTTTTCCTCAAAAAAAGAGCGGGGGAAAGAAAATCAGGGGCAAGGCCATGCAGGAGGGGGGGCCGTTGAGCACCCAGGAAAATGGGACCTTGGGCGGGAAGTGTGCCCGAACGGGAAGGCCAGAGTCGCTTGGCAGGAGGGTGAAGAGGGGGTGAGGAAGGGGCGGACGGAGGAATACCCAACATGTCCAAAAGCTAGCGGAAGAAACAGTGGGGGACAAGGAAGGGAGTCAAGGGAATCTGCCCGGCCTGGTCTGCCACAGCTGAACTGAAGGGTAGGGCAAGGGGGGGAGGACCACAAAAACAACCCGTCACCCTTTTTTTTGTCTCGGGGGAGGGGAAGAAAAAAAACAACCAGGTGCAAAAAAACGGCTTCCTGCAACCTGGAGAGGGGGGGAGACAACGCCGACCCTTAACTCAGGGAAAGGAACAGAGGAAAAAAAAGGGGGAGGGTTGAGGAGGTGGGTGTGAGGCATGGGGGAAAAACGGCCGAAGGTCAGTAAAGGCGACGACTGGGTAGCGGGGAGGTACGCGAGCATCTCGACAAACCAAAAAACAAAGGGGGGGAAAAACAAGAAAGAAAAGAAGTAAGAGACCTCTAAAAAGCACCTTCAGTCTTCATATCAGGGCCACAAAGGAAGGCGGCAAAAAGAAAAAAAAAGGTGTTTGGTGCCGGAAAGACGCTGGGCGAAAGAAAAAGGTAAAGAAAAGGGATCACACGAAAGGGAAAAGGGGTCGCCAAAAAGGCTCGAAAGCGGAAGAAAATCGGGGTGGTGTCCTCCGGCCACTCACAGGTGAAAAATGGTGCCGACACAGGACGGAGACAAGGGGCCGACGAGAAGAAATGGGAACGAGAAGAAAGGGTGCGGGAGGGGGGAACCAAGGGCCCCGGGTCAGAAAATAAACACTCACAAGAGGAATCTGCGAAGGGAAACGGGGAACCACAGCAAAGGGGCAGACGGGAGTGCAATGGGGAGAAAAGGCAAAGTCAGGCCAATCCTGACAAGGAGGGAGAGGGGAAGGGAAAAAAGGCCAGAAGAAAAGATCCAGGGGGGACTCAGTCTCCCGTTTCCATTCGGCGCGTACTCAACCAGGGAGGGCAAAAGCCTTCGAAGAAAAAAACGAGATGCGGGGAAAAACCATGAAGAAAAAGCCGGGAGAGGTAAGTATGAACCAATCAAGAGGTGGACGAAAGGGGGAGGTTCCCGCAAAAAGAAAAAACAGGAGTCATGGGGACTGTCCGAGTGGTATCTGTGCATCATTCCGGCAAGGAAAGGAGGGGGGGGTATCGCCAGGGGGGGGGAAGAAAAAAACACAGTGACGGCAAAAAGAGGACAAAGCAGGAAACGATCATCAAGAAACGGGGAGGGGAGCAAAGGCAGCAAAAAAAAAAGCAGAAAAGATCGTAGCGGGGATGTCGCCCATTGCTGACCGGCCAGCGAAAGGGGAAAACTTGGAAAACTTCGAGGGGAAATCGAACGCAAAGAAGGGGGGCGGGCATAGAAGGGGGGGGACAAAAAAAGGTGCAGGCCCACAACGCAGAAAGGAAAAAAATGAGAGGGGCGATGGACGAAAAAAAAAAGGGGTTGGGGGGGCACGCCATTTTCGATTTGAGGAAGGGTCCCGCGCCAATCGGTCAAAAACCGGGCAGTTCCAAAGCAGAAAAGGTGGAGCGAAGGGGAAAATGAGGTTCGGCGGACAGGCCAAATCAGGGACCCAGGACATAAAAAAAACGGGGATGGAAACCGTCCATGGCCCATCCGACCTTCTAAAAACGGGCAAAGCCGAAAATGAAAAAAAGGTCGGGGGAATGAGACTAAGAGCCGCAGAGAAAGAGTTGACAGGGCCGCTCTGACAAATGGGAAAGAGTGGGGAGCGACAAAAAATGAGCTACCTAAAAGAGGGGGGAATTCCGGCCGAAAAAGAAAAAAAAAAAAAGATTTTACTTGAAAAAAAAGAAGTCCACTTGCGTTCTACGGGAGGCAAAACATCGCCGCCATATGCTATCAAAGAAAGGGAAACAACGAAAGAAAAAGAAAGCGAGCTCACCATTCTGCCGGCCGGGCATAAAGTCGGTGACTCGGTGGTTCCAGGACTAACAAGCTTAGGTGCGTGGAAAAGGACGATATCTAAGGAAGGAAGGGAAAAGAGCTAAGAAAAAGTCAAGGGGGGAATTTAAGTGGGCAGTTTGTAAGTGTGGAAAAAAGTCATGGGCGCGAGCATAGCGGGTGAAAAAACAAGGAAGAAAAAAGCGACAAAAAAAAGTGCACACAAAAAGCAGATGTTGGGGAATAGACCTCAGGGGGGGACACTTTCCCAAAAAAGGACGCCGCAAAAAAAAAAACCAAAAGAAGCCTTCACGGCGGCCAGTCTGACAGTTATGCCCTGCAACTGGGCGGCCAACCCGTTCATTCCCAAAGACAGGGAAAGGAAGGGGGAGACAGGAAAACTCCAAAGAATTGGGCGGACGGGAACGTGAAAGGGGAAAATAACACTGAACAAAAAAAGAAAGACAGAGGTGGCCTGGCCAGCCCCAATGCTGGGGCGTCGCCTCCCAGCACTCCGGGGTCAGACAATGGGGTAGGGGGAAAAGGAGGGGGACCAACCCGCCCGACCCAAGGGGGGGAAAACTTCGTTGGGCACCAATAAAGGAACGAAAAAGGGGCAAAGGGACAGGCAAAAAAGGGGGGGGGGCACGGCGTGCAAGGGGGGAGAGCAAAGGGACCCGGTACGCACGGTGGGGCTCGTCCTCATGTCTGAAAAAAGGGTGTAAAGAGTAGGGGGAGAGCTCTCAACAACAACAACAGAAAAGGGAAAAGGGAAAAAAAAAAAAATATATGAAGGGCAACCAAGAAAACGAGAGCAGTTGTAAAAGGGGGTAAACAGCCTGAATGCCGAGCAACGACACGTGCTCCATTGACATCGTCAATCAATTACAAAAGTAAAAAAGATCAAAAGGGGGTTGACGAAGGGAAAAAAGCCGGGGGGGGAGGCAACAGAAAGTCAAAGGGGATGGGGACAGTAAAGTCCATAAATAATGGATATGCCTTGCGTTTGCCCTAAAGGGCAAAGGGGGGGGGCGGCCAAAGGACAAGTCCGGAAAAAAAGGACTGAAAAATCTTAGGTATCGGACGAACGGAAAAAAACCGAACTAAACTCCAAACCATTCTTTAGCTCCGACCGCCACGAAGTCTGACCAAAGGGGAGGGAGGGGGAAAACAGGGTTTTGCCGCAAGAGGAAAATACGGAGAAAAACAAAAACCCGTGGGTTGAAGTGGGGTACGCCAAAGAAAGAGAAAGAACCCCTCGGAAAAGTGACTAAAACGTATCATTGGGGGGGGGGGGGGAGCAAGTGTCACTAGGTAGGAAAGAAGAAGAAAAAACTCGGGGGGAGGAAAGGGGGGGGTGTGCCCCCTTGACGGACGCCATGACGTAGCACTTGCTGGTCGGGGAACAAAGAAAGGTGGATGGGCATTATTTGGTGGGGGGGGATAAGGACAACTTGACCTAAAAAGACTTATCAACAAACATGTTTCGTAAAATAAAGAAGCCTGCCGTCCTGATACTCGGAAACTGTTGGGAAAAGACGAAAAAGACACCCAGTTAAAATTCAAAACTGAAACAAGGTCGGTCCAAAGATGAAAGGTCCGTCAAAAATGGGTTGAATCCGGGGTGGGCAGGCTCACCAAGGGGGGGGGGAAGGAAAAAAGGGGATCTCACGAGACGAAGTGGGGGAGAGATAAACCGAAAGAAGGCAGATGGCCCAAAGGAAAAAAAGAAGGCAACAAAGGAGTCAAGCCCTCGCCGGGGCCCGAGGTCCACAGTGGGAACGAATGAGGCAACCGCCTCAACAGGAAGGCAGGCGGCGAGGGGCAGGAAATACGCATCAATTCAAAAGTGTAGGACCCAAAAGGGGAAAAAAAGGCCAAGGGAAAAAGGAAAAAGGAACGGTTTCACCGCCAGATGCGCCGGACGAGGGTACAAGGGAAGAGAAGAAAGAGAATCGAAGAACACCAAGGGAAAGGACCAACGGGAAAAGAAGCTGGAAGGGGTGATGCTTGGAAAGAAACAAGTTAGAAAATAAAAAAGAGCAAGAGACCAAAATGGCGCGCATACGGAAGAGAAAGAGGGGCCAAAAAAATAGGGGAACCAGTGAAAGGAAGGAAACGCGTGGTTGGATAAGGAAAATGAAATTCCTACTTTATGAAGCCAAAAAAGAGGAAAAGAGGAGGGGAAAAAAAGTGAGGACTGCCGTGGAAAAAAGACAAAGGGCGAAAAGCAAGAAAAACGCTCAGAACTATGCCTCATGCTACACGCATCATGAGAAGGAAAGGGAACAAAGGGAAAAGGCGTTGAGAAAAAAAGGGGAAGCAGGGGGACCGCAAATAGGAAAACAAAAGAATTTTGGGTTTTCTCTTTCTCAAACGGGGAAGCAACTTTAAAATCGAACCAGCTGGAAAAAAAGAAAGAAGCTACAAGGGAAAAATCAGTCGGGAGTGGCGCAAAATAAATAAGAAGAACGTTGGAGGGGAAAAGAACAGGCGAAGCGGAAAAGATGGGGTGGGAAAAAAAAAAACGGCCAGGACCGGCGTGCGCCCATTGCGAAGAAAGAAGCGAGGGGGGATTCCGAAGGTAAGGGGAAAGGGAAACCCAGGAATCACGAACCAAGGGAAAAACCTCACGACCGCAAGTGGAAAAAAGAAAAGAACCGGAGCCCAAAAAGAGGGTGGACGCGCACACTAACGGGGACCGAATTGGTTCCCTCACACACAGCTTGTCGAAAAAGCTGACTGAACATTGGGGGGCCAGGTCAGCATTGAAGCCTTCAATGGGAGGGGGGGGGGGGGAGAAGGGGGAACCAGCCGAGATTACACTCGAGGAGGGGGAGTTTGTCCAGACGGTCGTCGTGGGGGGGAGAGGGGGCGGAATGTCATGGAATCACACCTACTACAGAGATGCAGGGGGAAGAAGAAAGGTTCAAGCAGGGGGGGGCGTCGGGAAAAGGAAAGACTGTCAAAAGGCCACACCCCGCAGTCAACGAGTTTCCGTGCTAGGAACAAAACCTCAAAGGTTTGTAACTCGCTGCTCGAGCAGGTGAGGGCACAGGCAAAGGGTCGAGGGGGGGGATACAGGGTCGTGAACTGGGGGGGAAAAGACGCAAGAGGCCTCGCAACCGTTTCTGGGGGGAAGGAACAGGGATCACGATAAAAAAACGGAGAGGGGAAAGTGGGGATGTAGCGGGGAAGGAGCTATCCCAGACCAGAAAACAAAACAACGGGGGGGGAAGTCGAGGGAAAACAGAGCGATAGAGGGAGAGAGAAAAAAAAAAAAAGCCCACGTTCGAGAGGAAAAAATACGAGACCAAGGGGAGAAGCACATACACTTGGGGGGGCAGTGCTCGGCCCAAACTTTTGGGATAAAGAAGAAAGGGAGAAGCCGGAACGGGGAAGCAAAACCTGCCTCGGAACATCAGAAAAAGGGGGGGGTAAAGACTGAGAAAAGGGGTCAGCGGGTGGCCACGAAGACGTCCGAGAAGAGACTTCGTGCCTAGAATTGGGGTTGGGGAGGGAAGAGGGCCATAGGACAAAAACGACGACAGCCTCGAAAAGCCGAAATACGGATAGGGGCGGGTAACGTAAAAAGAAGAAAGAAGAAGTCAAAAAAAAAGAAAAGGGCAAAACGCAGGGGGCAGGCAGAAGCGTTCCTATCAATCACTTCGAAAGGAAAGGCAGGAAAAAAGAAGGGAGAGGAAAACATGGCGGGACGAAAGGCTCCCCTGTTGACGGCGGAGGAGGTGGGAAAAAATCGGCAAAGAGGAAACAAATCCCGCGAAACCAACGCTATCTTGCGTGGAAAGTGCTCAAAGAACGGGGGTCTACTGGCCGGGGGAAAAAGAATCAGGGGAGTTTAGAAGTGAATCCGAAGGGTGGAGGAAAAGAGGACTGAACAAAAGGAAGAGGACAAAGGACTGGTCAACGGGGTGCGCCATGTAATTTGATCCCTGTGTTGAAGAAACCAGGGAGACACAAAAGGAAAAAGGAACCGGGGGCGGAAAACGTCTCAAGCCGGGGTAGGGAAAGGAACGAGAAGCTAAAAAACGGGAGAAAGGAAAAATCGGCGAAGCGTATAGAAGCATTGGAGGAAGAACGGAGAGGTTGGCACAAATGGAACATCGCGATAAAAGGAAAAGGAGCGGGGGGGGACCAAGTTAAAAAAATCAAGAAAAAAGGGGACAAAGACGTGGAAGGACCAGGGGGCAAAAAACGTCAAAAAAAAAGCGGGAAGCCAGACCCTCGCTAGCGCCAAGGTTTTGGGCTTTGCGATTGAGGAAGAAAAACCCGGGGGGGGGCGCAATCTGCAAACGGGACAAACGGCAGAGACAACAGGAAGTAAAAGTTGGCCGGAAGGGGGGGGAATCTGACGCGGATTCTGAGGTCGCGCATCAGCATGACGGCATGGCGTTCAACGACAGGGAGGGACAGGGGAAAAAGAAAGGGATTTCGATGAAAGCGCAAGGCGCCCCGCGGGATCCTAGGGGGAAAAAAAAAGAGAAGGAAAAAAAAAGACGTGATGAAAAACCCCGGGGGGAGAGCAAAAAAAGGCGTAAAGCGGGGACACCAACATCGTGAGATGTCAGGGGCGGGAAATTGACGGGGAAAGAAAGGAGACGGTAGGGGGAGGGGGGTCTAACGTCAATCCACCGGATGGCCGATGCACGGGAATCAGAAGGGGGGACAAAACAGAAAAGGCACCACAAAGCAGACGCTTCCAGAAAAGAATCATGACCTTACTGCATAGCGTGAAAAGGGAAGGGAAAAGGGGGGGCCAGGGAAAAAAAGGGATGGCGATGCGGAAGGGCAAATATCGACAGGACGGAAGACGCGCGGGTACTAAAGAGGGGTGGGGGAAAATAGTGGAATTAAGAGTGGTGGGCAGTGGCACAAGATGGGGAACAATATCAAGAGCGGGGGGAAACGAGCAAGTCCAAGAACGATTGGTCACACCCAGAATTGTTATTAAGACCTCCAGGCCACGGGGAAAGGCCCGGAAGAGTCGCCAGGAAAGGGCGGACCACCGCAGAACAGAGGAAAAAAAGGATTAAACGGACCAAACTGGGCGGCAAAAAAAAAACCGAACTCCCTACATAGAACCTGGGAGGGAATGCGACAGCATAGCAGGGAGGGGTAGTGGAGAGGTTGGTCGGGGCGGACTAGAAATACACAAACAAAGGACCTCCAAAAACGGGAGGCGGGTGCCCAAAAAAAACAAAAAAGTCTGGGTGTCAGGGGGGGAAACGGACAAAAAACCTAAAAAAAAGAAAGACACAGTTCGTGGAAAGTAAGACGCCACCCAGTGAAGGTAGGGGGGAAGACACATGAACAACGAAAAGGACAAATTCGTCAAACCCGGTACGGGAAACGGAAGCTGGAAGAAAAACCGGGGGTGGGCTGACCACAGGGATGCACGACACGTTTGAGCTGTCTTCGAGGGGGGGACGGGAGAAAAAGACGAAACAACAAAAAAAAAAAGGGAGGGGGAAGGGAAAAGAAGAGATCCGCCGAGACGAAGTAAATACTTGGGTCGGGGCCAAACCAAAAGGAAAAGAAGGGACAAAAGAAACCCTGAAAAGTCACCAGTTGGACGTAAGGACTGCAATCAGGCCGCCCTGATAGCAAAGTTGACGAAAGTAAAGTCAGGGCATCAAGGGGGGAAGGGCAACAAAAAGGGGAAGGGGCGGCATTTTGAAAAAAAACGTCCCAGACCCTTTGAAAAGTGGTCAGGGGGTTAACACGCCGGCCCAGCAACTTGGGGCCGGCAAGGCCAAAGGTAACAGGGCGAGGGGGGAGGGGCATCGTAGTGGAGACTCGTAGGACAAAAAAACCGAGAAAGGGGGAACCCGACTGTCTTTATAAGAAGGAACGAAGGGAACGTAACTCCAGCTATCCCTGAGACGGGTTGAAGGACCCAAGAAGGGACATAAAGGCATTGGGGAAAAGAAAAGGGACTTAACGCGGCCGCCGACAAAAAAGAAGGGGAAGGGGGTCAAGGGAAACAAATAGGGAACTGATATCGGCCTTGAGGGGGGTGCAAGGGGAGAGCTATTGTTGGAGCAAGGGCGGGACCAGAGATTGAGAGAAAAGTTGACTCTGCCAAATGGATGGGGGGACAAAGCAAACCAAAAGGTGGGAACCGTGAATCTTAATAAAAAAGGTGGGGGAGAAAGAACGCGGGCCTCACGGGAAGTCAACGATAATCTGCGTGTCCTCCCCCCATAACGAAGACCGTTGATTAAAACACTGGACAAAAATGGGAAAGGGGCGTCACCGAGGGGTCGGGAAAAAAAAAGAATCCTGGAAGAGGGAAGAAAGCGGAGGGCAGAGGGGTGTTTCCTATGATCGGGGAAAGAAAAAGATGGTGACTCGAGAAAAACAGACTCTATGATTGGCCAAAAAATCGACCGAAGAGTGGACCCGGATGTAAGGGGGGGGGGGACACACTCTCGGAAACAACCGTCCCCCCCCAAGCACGAACAAAAAAGGAAGTGTTTAACAAAACCGACCCTCAACAGAGCGGGGACTTCGTAACACATACGACATTCATGGGGCTGATGCACAGGGGAAATAAAAGGGGGGGAGGTGGAAAAAACGGCAATGCAGGTTCAGCAACGAAGGAAAAAAGTACAAAAACGACGAGTGGGGGGGGTCAAGGACTCGAAGGAACTCAGTCCACCTTGAAAAGCCCCGGTGAAGAAAAGGGAGGCACACAGGGGAAAACAGGAAAGGGGAAGGACGCCAACAGCGCCTGGTGACTCACCAGCAAAAGAAGGAAAAACAGAGAAAACAAAGGTCGCAAATAGGGAAGAGCAACCACATTCAAATCACATGAACCGTTGGACAACAGGGACCCATCTGGGTTTACCAGTTCAATAAATGGGGACGGGCCAGCCGACTGGGCCAGGGTGAAAATAAATCAAAAGCAAAAAAGGAATGAAAAGGGCGCCAACCCGAGGGTGCTGATACGCCAAGGAAAAAAAGAAGCCAAGACGCTAGAAGAAGAAAAGAAAAGAAAGGTGAACGTCCTCTCAGAGAAAGGAGGGAAAAAAAAGACGGCCAAGGGAAGACGGTACTCAGCGAATGCCCCAGGGTCCATGTTTGTCAAACCAGGAAGAATGCCCTCCGGGACGCACGAGGATAAGAAAGAGCCCAAAAAAAATGGCCAGCTTGGACATCAATGAAGAGAAAAAAAAAAACGGTGCGAAAAAAAGGAAAACTAGGACTGGTTCATAAAGAAAGGGAAAGGAGACCAGGGGCGCACCATTTCTGCTGGGAAGCAAGTCGAGGGGGGTAAGGACAGGAAAAAAGGGGGAAGAAGCACCTAAAGGGAAGAAACCCAGGGACGTTAACCTAGGAAGCCCGAAAAAGGTGAAGGCAAACATACTGGGAAAGGGAACTGGTGGTTTTCCGCCAAAAAGACCCCGGGGTGAAGGGGGGAAGGCGGGCCCTGAAAGGAAAGGTAAGACCCCCAGGGAAGCTCTTGACGAACCGCCGGGTTGGGAAAAAAGAAAAAGGGGTTGGGTCCAAGAAGCGAGCCTCTATGGGAAAGGAGGGTCCCTATACTTCGGGCAAGGGGGGGAGAGGTGGCGAACGGGGAAATTATCCACTTAAAACCAAATCATGACGAGCAATCTTCGGCGTCAGGCCAAAAAGAAAAAGTCACGGAGAAACACCGCTGAAAAGGGGGGGGGTTGGCGTTAAAGGGAAAAAACCTCTGTTGTGCTCGAAATCGAAGCAGGGGCGGTGGGGGAGAACCGGATGAGAAGGGAACATGAGGAGAAAAGACCAGTTGGGAAAAACCGGTGGGGGGGATCCGAGCCGACGGAAAAAAAAGGGTATTGGGACGATTAAAAAAAAGGAGAGATACGGAAGGGAAGCAGAAAGCGGGAGCGGTCAAACTAG
>Ga0179593_1244655_pt1 | contig 14064 bp, 24 predicted proteins | sample CZODoug2_1_08_16_FD_185931 | JGI IMG/M metagenome (GOLD analysis project Ga0179593, IMG submission 185931) | Vadose zone soil fungal communities from Angelo Coast Range Reserve, California, USA - CZODoug2_1_08_16fungal (PacBio error correction) | ecosystem: Environmental > Terrestrial > Soil >...
CCTTTAGTGCCTTAAAACAGGTGCGGCACGAGGGGGGACAGAAGGCCGGCAGAACATTTTGAAGGGAAAAAAGCCCTTTGGTTTCAATAGACCGCACCTCTTTGAATCAAAAAAAAATTCCGGTTGGGGAGGACGATAAGGGGAGGGGGGAGACAGAGGGAAGAGTGATCCAAAGAAGACACCGGGGCGAGAAGGCTATGTTGGACAAACAACGGGTGGCGGTACCCTCGACAGCAATGAACCCTTCCGCGCCGAAAAGCAGCATCCAGAAAAAAAAAGGAGAGTCGAGGATAAAAAAATTTCTTTCACAGTGTCTCACAGACCGCCAGGCGGCACAAAAGTTTGGGTGCAGCCATAATCCGGAGAATCAACAACTTGAAAAAAGGGGGGGAAGAAGGGGGGTAGATCTCAGGGTTGGGGAGGTACAAAAAAGCGCTAACAAAGATATGACCAAGGGTTTCAAAGACCAAGGGTCGCTTAAAGGGGAAGGGGGGAGGGAAGCCGCCAAGGGAAGTACTTGAGATCAAGAATTTGCCTCTTTTTTGATAGGAGATAGTTTGAATGCTTGGCACACGTAAAAAGAAGCATGGACAAAGCAGAAGGACCCAATGAAGACGTTTGAAGGGAAAGGAAGAATAATAAACAAGTTCCCCTGCAAAAAGTCAATGCCATCGGAATTGGAAAAAAAACGGACGGCAATGGAGAAAGGGGGTAGTTAACTGGAAACAGCAAGGTAGTACGTAATCATTCCTTGGCCAAAATGCGAAGTGGAAAAGGTCGACAAGAGAAACGAAGTCCGTTGTCAAAAAAAAGAGGGGGAAAAAGGGGTCCAGGTGGAGCGACAAATCAGCGAGAAAGGCAAAAGGGTAGAGTGGGGAAGACGTGGTCAACTCAGCATGGGGGGGGGTTCACCGCAGGAAGAAAACGGGAAATTCCCAAGCGGGGAACCCAAAGGAATCAGTAATCAGCGGGGGGGGGACGGGGGTGCCTCCGGGCAGGGAAAGGGGGGGGGTGAGGGGGGGAAAGAGTCGCCATAACTTTTTGCGTGGGCCCAGAGTTCCTGGAAAAAAATCTGAAGCTTTCACAACTAATTAGGGGGAAAGAAACAAAAGGGCATTGGAGACAAGGGAGCATCAGAAGTCAAAACAGACAGGTACGGAGCAGGGAGGAAACTTAAAGATGTTTTTAAAGCAAGCCACGAGGGATGGAAGGGGAGATTCAAAGGTCCTATGGCAAAAGACGTGCCTTTGGAAAGCCTGGCCTTGGAAAAACAACCAAAAGGCGCTTACAAGGTGTCCGAACGGACTCTTGAATCACTGGGGATTAAGGGGAAGAGAAGAAAGAAAAGGTGCACAAACATTTTGAAGTAATAATGTGCCCTAAAAAACAGCGGGAGAAGGGGGAACGGGGGAGGCTAAAAACACACGAATTACGGGAAGGAAGACTCAGCCGCTTAAAACAAAGGCGAAACGAGACAACCTGGGTGTGAGAAAAGAAAAAAAAAAAAAAGAAGGAAGACAGGTTGAGGGGGAAAGCACGGGGAAATTTTGTTGTAGACATGTCCTTTGGTTAAGTATCTGTGGAAAAAGAAAAAAACGATTTGAAGACCATCTGGGGGAGTATTAGTTTAAGAGAGAAGGGGGTGACCCGTTGCGGGGGTTTAACGCCGAAAAACTGACATTGAGAAGGTGGCTGGATTGAGGGCACATTGGAGAGGGACATATCAAAAAATGCCCAGAGGAGGGCCCAAAAAGGAGAGAAATATCTACCCAGCGCTGACATAGAGAGCCGACAAGGGTCAGGTACAAAAAAAAGGGACTGAGGGGAAAAAAGAGGTATCCTGAAACGAGGTCTTCAAGGAGGGAAAGTGATGGGCCTTTGCATAAAAAACTGATTAACAAGCAATTGTAGTAACCACTGAAAGGAAACTCCAAAAATCTATATAGGGCCAAGGCCCCCCACCGGGAGACAAAAATCGCCGATTCGGGGTATTACCAGGCGGGACACACGGGAAGAAAACAATGGGGAAAAAATGGCGAAACAGAAGGGGCAGAAAACAAAAATTCCTAAGTCTTCAAGTGTACAGAAGATGACTGGTCTGTAGAGCGAATGAAAGGGGTCTAAACGGAGAAAGTCAGAAAAAAGGGCCAAAACCGGATCTGGGACCGCATCGATTCCAAAAAAGGAAAAGACTGGAGGAAAGAGAAAAATACTTGTGACGGAGGGAAAGTGAAGAATACAAGATCCGCTGGCTAAAAGTCACTGCGTTGAAACAGAAGAGGGGGGGACGGGAAAACGAAAGCGATGATGGGAAAAAGGGGAGGAGAAGTTACAACCGGATCAGTTTATTTTTAATACAAGTGGGGCTCCCCTGGAGTAGGGCGGAGTGCACGATGAGGAAATGAGAAAAGTGGGGGTCAAAAGGGAGCAACTCTTTACATAAGGATGTACCAAGTGCAATTGTGATGGAGGGGTAAGAGAGAAAAAAAGAACAATGAAAAAGAGAAGGGAGGGAGAGAAGGAATTAAAGGAAGATCGCAGGGAAAATAGCCAAGCTTTGGGTCGAGGGGAAAACGCAGCAAGGGAGGGGGGGAGAAAAAAAAAAAAGGGTTGCAGTTTAAGGGGGGGGGGAAGTGCCAAAAAAAGCAGGAGCAAGAATGCAATGGCGTGGAGAAAAAAAACAAACACAAAAAAAGAAAAACAAAAACACACAAAGAGCAGAAAAGAACAAAGGGGTAAATTGTGAAAAGCCGGCGGGGGGCCAAAGGGGTTCTCATCAGAATCAATCAGGAGAGGTTTCTTCGGCGAAGCATGGAACTCAATCTCGAAAAAACCACAAGGTGGGAGGGAAAACGTACAAGAAGAGGGGCCATTATTAGGGAGGGAAATCACAATCTACTGATGACGGCCATCGGAGCGGAAACACGCCCAAAGCTTGGGAAAAAAAAAAAAGAAAGGAGGAGAGTGGCACGGAGTGTGGGTCAGGGATCAAGAGTCAAGTCAAACAGCAAGGGAAACTGAGTAATCCGCTTTGTGACACCGGAAACCTTAACTCAACGTGGGTTTCTGCGGAAAAGTCAGGTGAAAAAACGAACAAAATGAGGGGGATATGGGAGTAAGGAGATTTCGGAATAAAAAGCAAAAGAAAAGAAAAATTTACGGGTGGAAGCTCGCTCAAAAGTCCCCAATCAGGTCCATTGCACTTGGTCAGAAAACAAACCTGTGCGGCTTTAAAAGGTACAAAGAGGAAGGTGGATCCTGCCGGTCAGGGTCCGAGGGGATGGAGAAAGGAAAAATCATAAAGAACGATCCGGAATCTGCCTTCCGCGTGTCTTGGACAATGAAAAGGAACATCGGAGACAGAATTGAGGGGGAAATGTCTTTTCGGGGAGAAGGAGCAAGGGAACTTCTTAGAACAGTCCTTCAGCTTTGGGAATCGGATGAGGGAAAATAAGGGGGAGGTAAGGTGGGGGCGGGATAGTGGAGCGTGTCGCCACCGGCAAAAAGTAAGCGTACTGAAGCAAGCCGAAAGGGAAAGGGGAAAAAAAAACGATGAAAAAATCCGTTGGGAAGAGAAGTTATGAGCAGGGGGGCATGTTTGCTTCCTGGACCAGTCCGTGGAAAAGAGAGGAAGAGTCTCAACGGGGGCCTTCTCCAAAGAAAATTTGCTCGGAGGGGGTAATCAAGGGTCGTCATCAACTCCTCCCAAAACCTTTAAAAGGAAAAAAGACAGGAGTAAAGCAAAGGGTAACGACGGGGGGCGGCTCAGTGTATTTTAAGGGTCCACGGACGGAGGGGGTTGGAAGAATGCTTCCATCTTCTGATTGGGTTGTGAAAATCAAAGGGGTCCAACAGCAGGAAATGTACGAGAATAACAATAAATCCATCAAAGCTCCTTTAAAGAGTTTTCGGCACGGGGAACGTGCAAATAAAAGGAAAAAAGGAAAATCAAAGCCTCAACCAGATGGTAGGTGAAAGCCGGGTGGCGACTTTGTTTCCCACAGTTGCAGAAAATGGATGAGGAGAAACGGAACCGGCCCCGGCCCAAGACAAAATTTAGAGGGGGGAGTTTCGAGGAATGAACAAATTTTCACCTAGTTCGGGCGCCTTGGTGATAAGAAAAGAAAAAAAAGGAAGGCCTCAGGAGGGCGCACAGGGGGGGAGAAAATACACGCATGGTTGTGGGTAATGATTTCCTAAAGGAGGCACGATTAGAAGAATAAATCATACAAAAAAGGATGCGTCAAGAAGGGAAAAACTATTAAGAAAGGGAATAAGTCTGCCAAAAAAAAACTGTCCGGGTGAAATGCGGAACAGTGTAACTATGTACGGCAAGCGTCCAACTGGAAAGGAAGCAAGAACTGCTAAAGACCTATTTGGGATACGAGGGGGGAAGTCTGGAAAGAAGAAAGGTCAGGTGTGAAAAGGGGTCAGGCAGTATGCAGCAAAAAGAGCATGCAAACTCAAGAAGAGGTAAATATTGAGAGAAAAAGGGTGCAGAAGAAGGGGACCCAACAGGAAAAAATGCAAAAGAGACCTCGGGGTTGAAGACCACACAGGCTGAAGAAGATGGGAAAGACGTGGAGACTTAGAAGGGAAGTAACTAGAGAAACAAAACCGACGAGAGAAGGGAGTAAATCGCCGGAACTATTTTGTAAAAAAACGAAAAGCCGGAAGATTGGTTCGCCTGGGGGACGAAAAAGAGAAGGGGCAAAGAGTATGTATCGGCGAAGAAAGAGCTATTGAACTCTGGTAACCGAAAATCATGGGCCGGGTATTGTGGAAAACGAACAAAGGCAAAGGAAATTGGGGATGAAAGAGAGGTAGGAAAAAAAAGAAAAAGGGGGGGTATTTTAGAAAGGAAAGGGGCTGAGAGCTGGTAAAGGGGGGCAAGGCCTCCAGCAAATGATAGGGGACCGAAAGAAAGAAAAAAGCGAAGTCAAACGCAAGACACGTTGGAAAGCGGTGCGGAGGCAAAAGGAGAAAAGAAAAGCCTGGAAAAGAGGAAAGAGGGGTCAGTGGGAAAAACTTGGAAGAGGTCTCTCAGGTGTGACGAGAAAAGATCTACCCAAACAAAAACCCATGTTTGAAAAATGTGCACTAAAGGAACTAAAGCAAACAAAATTGTGACAGGGAAAAGAGGGGCAGGGAACTGGTAATAAAAGGCCGGGATGGAAAAAAAAGCCCGAGACTGAAGGAGGGGGTGCTGGAATCGGGAAATGAAATTGCTGGGAGGACGCCAAACCGGTGGACAAGGAGAAGAAGAGCCGTCAAACGGGGGGAAAGCGGTTATACGGAAAACGAGGAAAAAAAAATGAAAGCGGGGGAAGGAAAAAAAACCCACGGACATTTTTAAACGGAATGCTAGGGAAAAAAAAGGTCGGCAAAAAGAGGGGAAAAGAGAAAAAAAAGAAAAGGGAGAAAAAAAAGTAAGAAAATAAAGTATATCTAGACGCAAAAAAGAGAACAGTGATGATGTGAAAGAGGAGAGATTCAAAAGTGGGTCCTTCAAAACGGAGTAAGGAGACTTGGCTCTACATTCTTATGGTCGAAAGTACAAGCCCCTCCGTTGGGTGGGGTGGGGGGGGGGGGGGTGGGGGGGGGGGGGGGGGGGGGGTGGGGGGGGGGGGGGGGGTGGGTGAGGGGAGAGGGGTTGGTGGGGGGGGGGGGGGGTTGGGGTGGCGGGGTGATCTGGGGTGGTGTGTGTGGAGGGTGGTTTTGGGTGTTGGGGGGGGGGGTTTCTCGATGTTAGGAGGGAGGTGGTGGGGGCTGGCGGGGGAAAAGAGGGGGTGGTTGGAAGGGCGCAGTACGGTTGGTTTCCAAAAAGAGACTGTCAAGATAGGAAAGGAAATAGGGGTGTGGCAGTCTACAGAATATCTGTCACCACATAAGGAAGAGGACTACAGACTGGACACGACAGGAAGGGGAGTTCTACAAAGAGGGGGGAGGGGGGGGGGGAACTGGGGGGGGCAAAGGGAAAAAACCTGTGTGAAGATTCTTGAGTGGGGGAACAAGAGATGAGGTGTGAGGTAAAAGAAGCAGGTACAACGACTACATCTCAGAGACAAGTGCGGCCGCGTTGACCGAGCTCCAAACTCTGACATCCAGCCTGCAAATGGAGAAGGGGGGTGACATTAACAAAGACAACCAAAAGGAAGGCAGGAAGGGGCTTCAGTTCGCCGCCGCATTCTGGAAACAAAGGGGGGTGCAGACAAGAAAGATGTGTAAGTGTTACAAAGCAACAAGTAAAACTCAAACACCCGGAACAACACAAATTTGAAGAAACTGTGGGGGAAGAAATCTGTGGGAAACGGGAAAAAAAATAAGCTAAAGAGTAGAAAAGTCAAAGGTCCACTTGTCACAGCACATAAGAGGCGAAGGGAGGAGGCAGGAGGGGTAATAGGGGATTCGGGGGAAACGGATGTGGAGAGGCTCGGAGGCCGAGGGATACCACCGTGACACTGGTGAGTGATCACCGGAAATCGTGAGTAGAGGGAGGTCGAAAAAGACAGGAAAAGAGTGGGTTAAAATGCTGGGGGGCGAAGAAAAGAATTCCCAGGAGATATAAACAGAGAAGAGAACAGTGGACCATACTCAAACTCGCCACAAATGTATACGTTGAAAAAGGGAAAGGACCAAATTGACATGAACAAGCGGAAGGAAACTAGGGAAGAAAAAAAAACGGACACAGGATGGGCTGTTAGATCAGATAAAAAAAAAAAAGCTCCTTGAGAGAAAGAAGGAAAGTCCGGTCAAAAGGGAGGAGGGGGGAGAAACAAAAACATGACAAGCGCGTAGAAGAAAGACGAACTCACAAGATCTAAGTTAACACAGTGAAAAAAGTAACAAAAGAGAGCGGCAGGTATCAGTGTACAGAAAAATGCGAGAGTGACGGGTGGGGTGGGGGGGAGTCAGTGGGGTGAGGGTTGTGAAGGGGAACAAAGGTTCTCGAAATGAAAAAGGACGCGAAACATTCAAAAAGCCAGAAGGGGTCTTCAGAGAGCGACAGCTCAGGGTGGTGAGGGGGGAACGGTGGAAGGAGTTGAAAAAAATACTTTGGGGGGCGTGACAGGGTCCGCTCGGAAGAGGAGAAATGAGGCAATTCTAGGAGGACCGACGAAAGGGAGGGGGAAAAACGCCTTAAAAACAGACGTAAAAAGAGACAAAAAAAGGACGGAGACAGTCTGCGCCAGAGCGTTAAGGAACAAAAAGGTGAAAGGACGGGAAAGGAAGAAAGTTGAAAAAACGGGGGAGGGAAGGGGAAAGCCGGCCTTTTTCAAGGGAAGGGCCAAGGCAAGCGAAAACGAGGACAGCAAAGAGAGCCGGAAAAAGAAATAAAAATCTTAAAAACGATACAATACTCCTTTTTGAGTGCAAAATAAAACATAGTGAGAGGCTTTCTAAAAAATGCAGAAAAGTCGTCCATCAAGAGAAAATCTAAAGAAAGCAAACGGGGGGGGGGGGAGACTAAAAAAAAGGGACTCGATAAAGGGGGGTAGGGGGGGGGAAGGTTGCGGTCAAGGGGGGGGTGGACTAGCAGGGAATGTTGGGGGTGATACGGGGAAAAAACCGAGCAAACAAAACGGGGCAAGAAAAGATTTTGTGCTGAGGGGGGGGGGTATTGGACAAGGAAAGAGGAACGTTGAAAACAGTTTGACCGACAAGAACTCTACAGGAGCTGAGCCGGGAGGCTGGCTGACGGGAAATACAAACGGAGGGAAAAGTCTAAAAAAAAAAAGAAGATAAGGGAAGGCTACCCTAAAAGGGCGGAAACCCGAAAAGGTACTGTACAAACAAAAACCGGCGGAGGAAAAATGGAACGAAAGGACGAAGAGGGCAGTAAAAAAAAGGGGGGGCTTCGTGGAAATGAACACGATGAGGACACTAATTACCAGGACGATCTGGCCAAGGCCAATCCTTGAGCAGCAGCCACGAAAAGGGTCTTAGAGAAACGGAAAAAAAGAAGGGGGAACCTAAAAAAGGGGGAAAAGGCAATTCCCAGGCAAAGATTAGTGTTCTTCTTCCGGCCGGATTAAGGGGAACTGGCAGGGAGGGGGGTAGAAAGGACTCTACGGAAAAGCAAAGGTTCCCAAGAAAAACATCTTGAAAAAAGCAAAGCGAATTCAAAGAAAAGGGGGAAGAAGTAAGAGGAAACTACTTGGACACTTTCGAAGTGATACGAAAGAAAACAGGGGGCGGACCTGGGCGAGTTCGTAGAAGTTCGGGGACGGGCATGAAGCTAAAGAAGAGAAGAGCGAGGTACCGTAGAGGGTAGGGGAGGAAAAAAAATTGAATTTAATACAAAGGGTGTGCGTCGGCAGGAATACAGGAGGAGAAAAATCGATTGCAAATCGGTAAGACTACAGAGCTACCAAAGGGAAAAAGGGGCCATTTGGTGGGGGGAAAAGGGGGGAAATAAAAAGATCTAACAAGAAAGAAAATCTCAGTCTAATAGAGGGGCGCTCGAAGTAGGATAAAAAAAAAAGATCCGATTGCGGAGGGGGAGCGGAAAAAAGAAAAAAACTGGGGAGGTTTAAGGGCAAGGGAAATAGGAGCCTAAAAAGGGAAAGGAGGTACGGAAAGGAGGAAGAAAACACCTCGTGACAAGGCAGAAAAGGGATTGGAAAACTGGGAAAAAGCCGCAGGGAGCCTGGGTCGGGAGAATGGAAGACATCAGGGGGGGAGAAGGTTGGGCGGTCTTCAGGAAAAACAGGGAAAAGAATATCAAGGAACAACAACAAACCAACAAAAGGGGGAACTGTATTAAGAAAAAAGGCTACTCGGAATCTTTGCAGAAAAGAAAGCAACCATATCCCGATGAGGCCAAGGAGCGGAAAAAAAGCCCAGACACGGCCCTTTTTGGGGGGAAAAAAAAAATCCCTGATTAAGGGGGAAGATGGGGGTACGACTAGACAGACCGGAATAAAAGACCAGGGAAAAAAAGGGAGAACCAGAGTGTTCAAAAGCGAACTTAACAACCCCAGGGTGTTTACTTGGAAGCATGCGCGCCAACTCAGAAAATATGAAGAGGGTAAAATTAAAAAAAAAAGTTCTTCAGGATATGGGAACGTAATATAGAGGCAGCGAGTCCTGGGTGAGAGATGACTCAAAAAACAGATCCAAAAAGCCGACAGAACATTGGGTCACACTTTTGGTCAGACCGGAGTGTACATCGGCCGCGTTGAAGGGGAAGGGGATGGGGAAAAGAACAAGAAGAAACAGCTGGGTTCCTAAAGGTAAAGTAAGACCAACGAAAAGGGAAAACCGATCCGAACGCAAAATTCCTCATGAGGGGGGGAAGAAAGTAACGACACAACGAGGAGATCGAAAAAACAGAAAATTTCAGGTATACTGAAAAAAGAACGGCTGAGACTCGGCGTCCCACCAGAAGGGGAAAATCAGCGGGAGTCAAAAGACCGGCTGGGGCCAAATGCAAAATGAAGTGCGGGCAGCCAGCCCGGAAAACACGCGCTGGAAATTCAAAGCAAATCCGGCAGGAAATGTGGAAGAAGAAAAAATGACATCGGGGGTAATACCGGGTATTCATTTTGAAAGGGGCTTTGACGGCCTCTTTGGTGAGAATGACGGAGAAGAAATCTGGGGGGGACGGGGTCCAAAGCCTCATAAGGGTAAGTGTGGAAGACATGTAAGAAAAAACAGCCGCCCCAAACTGTCCTGACCGCCCGCCAGAGAAGGAAACTAGAGGGGAAACAGGACTTGTCGGAGAAGATGGGGGTCCTCGATGTCTACGAGGGAAATTCTTCTTCAAAAGGGTTTTATGGGATCGCTGGGAGAGCGATCAGAACAAATCCAGCAAGAGAGAAAGCCATGGAAGGAGGCAGGGAAAAATAAACTGGGTCACAAGAGGGAATCAGGAAAATCCCGCCCAAGCCAGGGGGAACACAATCCGTTTGGGGCACGTTTCACATTAAACAGAAAAAGACAGCTCAGAAAAAAAAACTGGTCAAAGCAAAACAAAAAAGCAAAAAGTATCGTTATGGAGGGGAGTATTCGGCAAAAAAACAAAAGGTTGCAAAAAAAAAATTCTGGTAGCAACCACGTGGGAGCGGCGAGCCTGCCCGCCAGGAAAAGTGGCGCCGAGCGCGAAAGCCACCAAAGGTTGAGGGGTTCCAAGTTAATTCCTAAAAAAAATAGTGCAAAAGCGTGGCTAAAGAAAGTGCAACGCAAAGGAGGCGTCAGCAACTCAACGGCCCAGGCGAAAAAAAAAAGGTGCAAAAAGGAGGCAAAGGGGTACGGGGGGCTTGCAATCGAAGAAATATTAAGTGCAGAAGGGGTGGACCGGAATAGCTAGGGCGCAGAAAAAGGCTCCTTCCATATTGGCTGCTCACTACCTTGATGTACAAAAAACAGGCGGGGAAAAAACTGGAATGGCAGTAAGTATCAGAATACATGAAGGCATCAAAATAAGGGAATAAAATGGGCGAACGAATGTTCTTCCACTAATAACCACCCTGCCCCACAGAAAATCAAAAAAGCAGGGGGAAGTTCAGTAAGAAACCAAAACTACTGAAGAACGCTTAGTCACCGGGAGAAGACAACGGTAAAATCAAGAGCCGAACAGAGAACTACCTTCTCGACTGGGTAGGGCTAACTCTCACCCCTTCACCGGAAAAAAGTTGGGGGGGGGAAAAAGGGGAAGAGAAGGAAGTGTCGCTTTAAAAAAAAAGCACTCGAAGGTGGCAGAAAAGACGGGGAAAAGAAGAAGAAAGTAAAGGGGAGAGGGGGTTCCAAGTTAGAACGAAAATGCGCAGTTGAAAGTCCGTGGGGGGGAAGAGTTTCATGAATCAGTCACAGGACCGGGTTCTCGCCTACGTTGAAAACGAGAAATGTTTAAGGGGACGGAAAGTTAAGGGTCTGGAAAAAGTAGTGAGGGCAATGCCAGCACCCTTCACGTCGGGAACCGAGCAAAAAGAATAGATGCAAAGGAAATGGTTGCACCCTCCGGATGGAGGGAACAAAAGAACCCATCCAGAAAGGACCCGGCTTGAAACCTTTGCAATAGGAAAGGGGGGGGCGTGGGGTAGCCGCAAACATAAAAAGAACAACCCGCCCAACCCCTGTGGGGCACAAGTGTGTGTGATGCGATGAAAAAAACTAATTGCGGGGGAAACACCACACAGTTGGGACAGTGCCGGCGTAACTGAGCCAACTGGCCAAGTGTCTACACTGATTGAGAAGGAAAGGAAAACCGTGAAGTCTTAAGGGAGGGAAAAGACACGCAGAGTTTGAAGGGAGACGTAAACCGCCACCAAGAAAATATAATAAGAGGAAGTAACAGGGGGAAGGAGGGGGAGGGGACATTCCAACAACTAGTCCCAACTAAAGGACGGGGATTAACAACCACACCTTGAAGTGGTTGGGGTCAAGGAGGGCGCTCATTGAAAAAAAAGGGCCGGCACGGAAAAAGAGCGGGAAAGAGAGAAAAGGCAAAAAGAAGAAGGGAGAAGACTATCGGGAGAAAAAAAAAAAAGGAGAGGGGGGGGAAAAAAAGAAAGTCGGGGGACGAATTTATGGACTTATCCTTGGAAACAACTTTGACAAACTTTGGGGAGGAAGCTAGGGGGGAACGGTCGACCGCAAGGGGGGGAAAGGCTTCCAGAACCACTTTTAAAAAAATGAGGGGTGGTGGGCACACAAGCACTGTCTTGGACGCCGGGAAAAAGAGGGAAGAAACAAAAAAGAAAAGCCCGGGTCCGGAGCATTCATGGGAACACCCGGGGTTGCGGATCTCTAACATCCCGTGAATCTTTGCCAGAGTCTCCCTGCAACACCAGAATCAGAAAAAACCGACAAGAACGGACCGTGGTAGGGAAGTTCAGGCACACTCAGGCGGAAAATTGGAAATAAGTTCCTTGGAATCCAACACAGTTGTAAACATGGGGGGGGGGGGAAAGAAGAGGGTTGAGCGTACAAAAAAAAATCACGCAAAAGAGGGACGAAGGTTTCAAAGACAACCAGTGTCCGCGTAAGGAAAGTGGTTATCAGGGAACACAAAACTATTTTGAAGGTAACTGCAAGGTCTTTATCGGAAGAAAGCGGGATGCTGGCATGCCTTGCCAAACAAAGAAAAAAATTGAAAAAAAAAAAAAAAAAATACCAATTCCATCGTTTGAACCGGGACAGGTGTCCAGTGATACCAATATGCCGGAAAAAAACCAAAAGCATCGGAACAGGCAAAAAGAGAGAACGTGAAAACAATGACATATGTGGAGGGGAACGCCTACAACAAACTTGATGACCGATAATCAGCCTTTGGGGGTGCAAAGGAAAACTAGGTGGGGAAAAGAAGATCACTCGAGTCCGGGACACAAAAACTAACAAAAGGGAAGTTCAACGGCGAGTCGTAAGGGGGTGTAGACGGGGGGATGAAGGTTTCAGACAGAGAAGGGGGATTCCAAACGTCTTAAAAACGGCGGTCTCAAATCCGGGGGGGAAGAAGGGCAGTGGGAAGGTGTGGGACGGGAAACGAAGCCCATACTGGTGGGCCGTGTGGACAAATAGGGGAACAAGACAGAGGAAAGCTTATGATGAAAAAACGGTAATCTTCATACGTAACCAAAAAAGTGGACGCCTTCACTCAGAGGGAAAGTCATATCTAAAAAAGAAAGAGGAAATAGGGAGCGCACACCATCTTGTTCAAGCAGAACACGCTTCAAAAACGAAGTGTTTGAACGGGGGCGGGGAAGGACCAAAGCCTGACAGTTGGCAGCGGAAACATGGAAACCCGTCGCAAAAGAGGTCCGCGAACGAATCTCCCTGGTGATATTGCGGTCTAGCCAAGACAATAAACCTTTTTAAAAAATCCTGTCCAAGCAAACAATGGATAGAAGAAGAAGCACACCCTGCCTGCGCAGGCGCCATCGCCGCTACAAAAGAAAAAGAAAACGAGGAACAAAAACCGGGGGAGGAAAAAACCCGGGGGAAAAAAAATCGAAGAAAGACATGGGGGGGGCTTAAGGCGGGCAAGTTGTTGCTTCCTGCCCCGCGTATACGTTAACCCGAAGCACAAATATGGGAAAGAAACCAAGCTTTGGGGACGACCGTTCAGAGAGAGAGAACGGTGGTGGAGAAGGTTACTAGAAACACGAAAGAAGACAGATCGGGTTCGAGAGGGAGGGAGGATCTGAAGATCAAACAAAAACATGCAAAAAAAGCACAAAGAAAAGAAAAGGAAAAAGAGTCGAACAGCGCGGACAATACAACAGAAAAGAAAAAAGGTACGGTAAAAAAAACGAATGGGAAAGAGACTTGACAAAAAAAAAGGGAATAATACAGACCAAAACACTGGACCCGGACAGCGAGTACTTGCCAAGCCAACAGGCTGAAAAAAAAAATCAAACTGGCAAAATTACAAAAAAGGAACAGTCTGAGTCAAGAGGAAACAAATATTGCATGAGTTCTACCCCTTTCAAAAACTGACGGAGGCGGCGTACGCGACAGGGGTGAGCGAAAAAAAACAACAGAAAAAGACAGAAAAGAACAAAAGTCATCCGGGGGAAAACCAAAAACGAGGCAGCTGCGGAAGCGATAGCGATCTTGCGGAAAAAAAAAATATCAAAAGATCATCCGCTTGGAACGCCAGGAGCAGAGGAAAAAAAGGGGAACTAAAAAAGGTTCGGAATCATAGGCGGAAGGCAACATACCTACCGGACGGTTTTGGTAGGTAAAAAGGGAAGAACGGGGGCGGGGGTGGAGGGAACGACATAGATGACACTTTAGCAAAGCGGTAATACGCTGGGTAACAGCAGGGCGGAAGCAAGTGCTTTTGTGATAGTGTGGGGGAAAGAAATCAGAAAAGGAGCGGCTGTCGAGAGGTACGGGAAAGGGTATACCTGGAGAAAACGAAACTGCCGGAGAAAGTGCTAAAACAAACTGTGGATTGTGCACGGTGCCACAAACGTATCCTAAGATGCGAGAAACGCGGAGCAAAAACAAAACAAAAAAACGCAGGAAGGGAGTGGAAAAAAGCAACTGGGGTGCGCGGAAAAACAAACCGAAAATCAGAAGAGTTGCTTTTGGGCCTGGTCGAGAAAAAATGCGAAC
>Ga0179593_1312929_pt1 | contig 14063 bp, 14 predicted proteins | sample CZODoug2_1_08_16_FD_185931 | JGI IMG/M metagenome (GOLD analysis project Ga0179593, IMG submission 185931) | Vadose zone soil fungal communities from Angelo Coast Range Reserve, California, USA - CZODoug2_1_08_16fungal (PacBio error correction) | ecosystem: Environmental > Terrestrial > Soil >...
AGCTTGAATGAATAAACAATCAACAATTTTGGGCTTAGTTTGCTTGTTAAAAGAACTTCTTGCATATCCGCCCTCAGAAATACGGCACGACTGCTTACGCCGTGGCTGGAAAAACCTCGGACTGGGAAAACGGCATTCCTCGATTAATTGGATCAACACTAAGGAGGTCAAACTAGGGATGCACAGACGTAAGGAACTTTTGCAAGATTTTTCTCTTTGATAAGAATAAGGGGGAGACTCCTTGCAGCAACAGAAGAGTAGGCACATGGTCACGAGATCACAGACGTCATCTTCTTCGAGGCTCTTTCGCGGATTTCAGCTCCAAAACACCAACCGAAATCGCAGGGCTCGGCACTTCGCCGGTAGGTTTCACTTAGGGAGATCTTGGAAGGGATGTCGAGAAAGTCTCGGACGGGCTGTGGTGGGAATAAAAGGCGAAGGACTCTCAAAAAGAGCTATAAAAAAAATCGAAGAAAGATAGTAGACATGTCCCCGGGCCAGGAGGTAACGACGACACGAAACATCATAGAAAAAAAACGCAGGAAATGGGTGCGCGAGCTCCAATGCATGACGAGGAGCCGAACTCAGAAGTGAAATACTCTTTAAGCAAACAGTCTTTATAACCGCGGAAGGTATGACCGGAAACGTACCCTCAAGAATAACGAGAAAGTCGGGTGAAGGTATGAGATTCCACCCAGCGTGGACGAAGGTTAAGATTAACGCCTGTTGGAATTCCAAGTATAGATAAGCAAAAGGTAACATTGGGCATCGTCATCAAAAAACAACTTTATCAAAGAAGCAAAAAGAAGTCATGGAACTAAAAAAAGCAAAACACATAAAAGGGGACTTCAATCGAACGGAGGAATTTTGTCTAAGGGAACGCCTTATACATGCGGGTGCATTCTAAAACACAGGGAAAAAGAGGGAATCACGAAGAACGGGGAAAACCGGGTTAGAGAAAAAAGGTAGGTAGCCCCCGAAAAGGGCAACCATGAAAGCGGATACGATAAAGGGAGTACACATTAGGTGGATACCCAGGAAGCCGGTTTCACTGACCGATCCCGAAAAGAAAAGAACACGATCGCTAGCGCGGCTAAGCGCCTGAACCAACGGGGTTGGGAAAAGGGGACCAATGCTGGGAAGCATTACTTTATTCAAGATTCAACCTCGGTTTCAAGAAGGCGCTAAAGAGGGGCAATTTAAGAAAATGAAACCAGAACGCGGGAGTGTTAGGGTCGGCCTCCAGGACACAAGGAATAAAAAAGGCTGCTCGAAAGGGAGGAGAAAGCAATACAACGAATCTAGAACCGTGGATTTGATCTGCCGATGGGAAACGTGCTTGTTGGAGGGGACGGCCAAAACGGGGAAAAGAGAGGGAAAAAAGCAGGTTCATCCTACAAAATGAGAGGACAGGTGAACTAAAGAGCGTAACAAAAAACAAGAACCGTCAGGGGGGAGGAAAAAAGTATGACAGCCTTCCAAAAAGGGGAGCGCTGAGCGGGGAGGGAGGGGTCCTGTGGACCAAAGCGGGGCGGATATGATGAGGAATCGGGGGGAAAAGAAATTGGAAAAATGACGGTTCCAGGGATGGCCGCTCTCAAAAGGAATCGAAAGGAAGATCCGCGACAGTCTTGTAGGGAGAAAAAGGGGGGGACGTCGACAACAAAAGGGAGTAAGCTCGAAGAAAGTTTTCCATTTCCCAGGAGAAACGCGAGAACTAAGACTAATATAGAGGAAGGTAGAAAAAAAGTGTGCGAAGCTGGCATCATGAGGCGGAATGGGGTCAATTTCAAGAACGGAGGGAGGGTTGCAATAGAGATCGAAACAAAAAACAAACAGGGGTGTAAGAAAATGAGTTTAAAAGCTCAACATCAAAAGAAAGCGTCGTTCTTGTGAAAGTGCCTCCAAGAGAGTGCGAATGCTTTGTAAAACCTGTTTTTGAAAAAGGGAACTAGGAAGAGGCGGGGGATATTCGAACTGGGTCGAGAAACTGGGGAAAATCCAGGGGGCGAGTTTGGAAAATATGATAGCACTGGTGGAGACACGGTGTCGGGCGAATGTCAAGACGGTTGGGTCGGAATATACTCGCCTTGAGTGGAAAGCCCTTCGCCAGGGAGAACCGTCCTGCTCGAGCCAATTGTCCCGGACAGGTTGAAAAAATCAACGCAGCAAAGGTCCCAATTAAACTGCCCCTACGAGGTAACCCGCATGAGGCAAAAAGACCGAGAGTTGGAAGGGGAGGTACGACGGTTTAAAGCGTCAACCGATCCGGAGGGGGTGAAGGAACACCCATCAGCACCGGGACTTTATAAAGGGGGGGGGCCGTGGGTGGGGTCCAGATATAGGCAGAAAATGCAGTTTAAACCATCGCCAATATAAGTTGCCACTGATAAAAAGGGGGACGGTCGGAGAGTTCTCAGAAGGTTCGGCGTTTGCAGAGGGGGGATTTCCTTGTGGAGGGGCACAGGGAGGGACAGAAAAACGGGGCCCAGACAGGGGGGAGGGGTACGCAGCGACTATAGAAGGAGCTCTGGGAAAGGATAAGGAACCAGGTGTCGTGAATAAAGGAGTCAAACGAAGCAGGTGGGAGAAACGCACCGTGTATGAGATTGGCGCACGAAGGGAAGTAAGGACGATCGAGGGTTTCTGGATCTGGGGTTGTTCCGGAAAAACTGAGTCCGGGGGGGAGTAAGAAGGGCCTACAGCAGAGAGAGAGCTACGGGGCCTACGGGGGGAGGGGCTTAGGAGGGCCCGTGGTGACGAGGTGGAGTATGATTAAATCTCTGGGTTCAGAAAATGACCAGGGGAAGTCTGGAGCGGACGTTAAAATCCAGCCAATTACCTTGCATGTACAGAATGTGGTCGGTTGGGAGAGTGGGTCAAAAAAAAGGGGGGCTACAGGGCTTATATAGAATCATAGACTATTGGGGGTAAGTCCGGGATAGGAAATAGGTGTCATATGCTAAACTAATGGCATCGGGGGAGGCACGGGGGATTGGAGAACGATATTATGGAAGTCAGTTATCATCATTACAATATTTTAGCTTGGAAATGTGAGAGGTTTGCATTACCCTAGGGGGATCGTAGAAAGGTCAAAAAGAGGAGTTTTGGAATTTGCTTCGCATTGCTAAGTGTTAAGGGAAAGGAATTGGGACCGAGAGGGAAGGTCTCCGGGAGGTATTATGGGGAGGGTTGTAGGAGGGTGCCATGTTTCAAGCGGACGGCTAAGGCTAAATAGAGGTGATGGGAGAGGTGGTAGCATGCTATTTTTGAGGGAGGCCTCTACGAGATCAAGCATAAAGGACTCACCGGCTAAAAAGGGGGGTTGGAACTACAAGGCAATAGATATGATCGTGAATCACAGAAAGGGCTCTGGAGAAGATGATCTTCGTCGAGGGTGAGTGCCTTTATACAAGAAAAAAAGGAGGAAGGACGAAGGAACGAGGCAATGACCATGTGCAAAAGCATGTTCCCGCTTTTAGAGGGGGCCGCGTCTTTGCGTGCCGAAAAAAACTCACAAGGATCAGGGAGAAGAGACGAAGCTACGCCATGATGGGCGCATTGAAACTCCAGATGCATGCGTAGAGCACCCGTACCAAGAGGGGAAGGGGAAGTGAAAAAAGATATATTTTGACGTTGAGCGGGAGGGAGGTCACAGACGGTTGCTAAAGCAGACGAAGAACAAGCGGGCAAATTTTGGGACTTGTGATGAAGCTCACAGATACCAACACAAAGGAGAGGAGAAGGGGGGCGTTGATGGGGGAAACAATTGACTCTATTGTATCTGATGGGAAGAAAAAATAAAGAAAGAAGTCACAATAATAGGAGCCAAGCTAACGCCTGATTACAGAAATTGAATATCCGAAATATAGGCTCGCCGGCAGAATGCTGAAACTTAATGCACGCCCTCAAAGGGGGTAGAGGGGGAGAGACGGAGAGGAGAAACGAGAATGGGGAAATTCTAGTGAGATTGTGGCACTACCAGAAGGGAAAGGGGCAGAAAAAAGGAACACTTGCACCTCTAAAATCGTCTTGTGGGGGGGGGGGGGGGGGGGGGGGGGGGGAAACAAAAAGGAAAAGCTTGGAGAAGGTTGTGTGGTAGCAGGAAAAGAAACGCGACGGATGTCTCGCACTTCGCCGGTAGACTATTCACGATCGCGGAATTCGGGACTGAAAAAAGGGGACGCCGAAGGGAGGGACTCATCAGTGTATAGACTACTAAAAAATCGGTAAGGTAGTATCAGTAGCCGGAATTAACCCTGGGGGAGGGAACAAAGCACAAAAGTGGCACGGGGATCTCGCGCGACCAAATAAGTCGGAGGCCGGCCTCCGTAAAGGCAGTTAACCGCCTGAGGAGGCAAAGGTGGTCGGAAACTCGAACAACTCGGCTTAAAAAGCGCAAAACGAGAACCGCACAAGAGAGGGTCATAATCGACCACTCAGGGAGATTTAAACTGGCGCTTTACAAAGGTGATGCAAGACCGAAAATGTCAGAGGCAGCTCTCTAAGGGCCAAAAAAAAAGAGCTGAAAAAGAGAGAAGGGAAAAGCCAGGACCTTACCCGCGAACGACGCCCCGCACAGGAATCTTCAAAGAGGAATGGAATGAAAGTGACTGAACAGGAGGAAAAAAAGCAAAATCCCGGCGGAGGGGTCGAACCTAATCTGAATCAGAAAACCACCCAAAGGGGACGGGTAGAGACCAAATCCACCATGGGTGACTGAAAGAGATGACGCCATCCTTAATGATGGGACCACCTTAGGGAAAAATGATTCATACCATTCCGCTGCAAAACCCAACACTAAGGAAGAACAGATCGCAAGAGTCGGTAACAGCTGCCTGGCAACACTGGAGGTGGGGAGGGGGGGACGCAAGGAGGGACTCTCATAGTCGTCTGGATCAAATCGGAACGAGAGAAAAAAATAGCGCTGATATTTAACCTCAGAGCGAAACCCTACCGGGGATGGAGTTGGTTAGGTTCAAGAAATGCCAGGCGCAAAGGGTTGGTAAGAAAGAGGCAAAGAAGGGAAAAATGGGGAACCGCCACCGAAGTCGAGGGGATTATCTGGGTGGGGAAGGGAATTGCGGTTTGGGTGGGGGACTACATTTTCTCAGCCGCTATTAAACGCGGGAGGAAAGGCAAAGGGGGGGACGGACTACCCTTTTCGTGCTGAAGGCAAGATATATGCGTGCCCAATAAGGTAGATGAAGGGACTCGGCAACAGGGGGTAAAAAACGCAAAAGGGGGGGAGGGAGGAAAAAAAATAGATGGGGTTAAAGCGGAAGGGGGGTTCTTTCTTTGGACAAAGGGGTTGGGGGGACGCTGAGGGTATCTGCGTCCACGAAAGGGGTTGGCGTTGGGGAACTCGAGTAGGAGGGGGCGCGGGCATCCAGCAATCAAGCGAGTTAAGGATATCCGAGTATGTAGTAGAGAACATTCACAAGGGAGGGAAAACAAGGAGGTGCTCAGAAGGAACAAACCGCGAAGGTTGGAAACTCCCCAAAACGAGGGGAAAAGAAGAAAAAAAAAGAGAAGAAGAGAAGGAGAAGATCAACGGGTGAGAAAGGGGGGGGGACAAAGCTTGCGCAGGGGGCTTTCTTACGTTTCAAAACGCAGAAAGGGGGGGGAGGTTTGATATTTTCCAAAATCAAACGGGGAGGAGGAGAGAAAGAAAAACGGCAAAGACTCAGCGTTAAAGGGGACCTCCATCCGCCTCATTTCAGGATGGGGGGAACCTGATGGTAAGGACTCTGCCTTCGGATCAGGGCGGAGGGAGGCGAGAAAAAGTTAAACAGGAAATCTGGGGGATCCGAGATTGAAAAAAGGGGTGGTAAAACAACTGTCGCATCAAGGAGAAGACGGGAGCGCACTCGATGTTGGAAAGGGCAAGCGATAGCAAAAGGGACCCCGGCTCGAGGCAAGTTCAACGCCCGATGTATTTTACTAAGAAGCTCAAGAGGGTCTCAAAAACATTATTGGGAACCCAAGAAAAAGGGCAGATCACCCAGCACAACTGTGTACTTGTCTTGAAGTGCCGAAAAAAAAACCTTCACCGTGGATGGGGGCGAGAATACATGTAAAAAGAAGAAAAAAAGAAAACTGGTGTATAAAGAAAAGGGGCGAAAAGCCGGCCTGTTTTTTAAGAAAAATCGGCGGTCCGCAGAAAGGGCAAAAGCAAGTTGACATCGGGATTGGCCAGTCGGAAAGTTGGCTGAGATTTCTCCAGGCTGGGAAGAAGAAGCTTGCAGCATTTTATGAGGAAATGGCGGACCTGGAACAGGGAAGAGGGAAAAAGCAGAAACTGAACGAGTACCGAAAACTAGGAATGTAAGGTTCCAGATCAGGCAGCTCGCCGAAAAAGGGGGGTTGCCGGATTGATGAGGGTGTAGACATAACACTCTCATAGTCATCAGGGCTGTCAACAAAGCCCCCGTGAGGGGAAGGGGGGGCTAAGAAGAAAAAGACGTTTTGGTTGGTGGGATAAAGGGGGGGTGGGGGAAAAAAACTGGGAAGGGAGAAAAGACTGTTTCCTTGTAAAGTCACTACTGGTCCGAGGAAGGGCTCATCCTACTGGTGCGACTGGGGCGTGTCTAAGCTAAGGGGAGGTCTGGAAAAAGGGGGGACGGGGTTAAAGCTACAGGTTTCGTACAAGAAGTCCGCCTGTCGACATGAAAAACAAAAAATTGGATGGAGGCCGGAACAAAGTTTCAAGTCCAAAAAAAACAGGCGTTGAAGGTTCCCTTGTGAAGGTTGGCGGCAAATCGTTGGGGGGGGAAAAAAAAGGCGGGGGGAGAGAATAAAAAAAAAGGTGGGAGGTCTCTCGATCAAAGTGTTTGGGGGGGGACGAGAAGGAGGGCCATGATTTGAAGGGACTGGCAGGGGGAGACTATGTTAAAACTAAGCGTAAGAAAAGGGGGATAGGGCTACAGATGGATTTTCTCTTAGCAAAAGGAAAAGGAATCTTGAAAGGATATGCTGGGGGGGTTATAAACTTTGGGCCGAAGGTGGAGCACCGAGGGAAACGCATCGATTGGGGGGGGGGGGCTGCCTTCGAATCACGGGAGAGGCAAATAACGCGATCCTTACTGGGAGGGAGTTGCGCGCGAAGACACCGGGTAGAACTATGGTGCTGTGGGGGGGGGGATATCACTGTGGGAAAAGTAAGGTTCTACGTCTGGGGGGTTGATTTGGGGGGGCGCGATTGGGCGCGGAAATCGAAGTTAAATGCGCAAAGAAACTCCAGAAAGTTTTTCCGGGAAGGACTCCAGAAAAAGATCCAGAGAGATGAACAAGGATACAAGGACGAGAGCGAAAAAGGAAACCGAAGGGATATGAGAGGAGGGACTCATAAGGGGGGGGGAGAGGAAGGTCGGTAAGGGGGGGTATTGCGAGGGGAGCTTCCCGACTAACACAGATGGAAAGCGTCCTTTACTCATAAAAAAATTAAAGGGGGGATCGAGGCACCAGTGCGCATTTAAGAAAGGTGTAGGGCGTGCAAGTCTTAATCAACCGAATACCTCAAGGCGACGGTGCACAAGTGGATCGGGAAAAGTAATCCCGAGATCAAACAAGACACTGAATGGCGGGAGACGGAAAGGAAAGGCGTCATCTGACGAGGACTAAACCACTGTAAGATTTTATAAGGCCTGATTCGGGCGCGACTAGGGAAAAAAAGAGGCTTCTTCAAATAAGGGGTGAGACGAAAAGTCTCGCCAATTGTTTTGTATCGGGAAAGGGCAGGGACGATCACGGAAGAAAACAACCAAAACTGATTATGGGAAGAAGGGATTTGGAGCATGCGTCAGGAAAACAATTTATGAGAGGGGGGGCGGGAGGGAGAAAGAGTGGTGCCTCGCCCGAAAGGAAGCTAAATCTCAACTCCGGCTGAAATCCGGGGGGACATCAGGGGGAACGGTAAGGGGTACAGCAGGAAAAACTCGGCGTAACTGCGAAAAGATTCGGAGGCTTGAGAGCAAAGATCGAACGAGAAAAAAGGGGGGGGGCAAGGCGAGCGTGTTTAAAAAGTAACTACAATACTCTGCAATCGAAAAGGGAAAGGAGGAACATAAGCACTTGCCTCGATCATTCCGGACGGGAAGAAGCTGGGGCGAGGGGGGAGGGGGTTGGGAACTAACAGCACCGCGACGAAGCGAACTGATAAAGGCCTGAAGCCGAGTCACGAGCTATCTTCTGGCCGCGGTCAGAAAAACAGTGGTCGCCGGTGACTGTGATGCTTGAGCCGGCAAAAACGGAAGAGAGAAAAAAAGAACTCGCGAGGACAAGCGAGTAAAGGACACGAACGGGCCGGGGGCTGTATGAGAACCCAGAAACAGTTGAACCCTGGCCGACGGGGAGGGTCCCAATCCGTAGACTCTCGACGAGAAGGCCCGTTGACAAGCCGAGAAAAAAAAGCTTTGTCGAAACTAGGAGGAGAACACTCAAAAGCAACAACACTACCAAGCCAGACAAAAGACCGTTAAAAGTTGTCCTTTAGGCGCAAACTCAGAAAGGCCCGGCTCACGTGCGCGGTAACTGAGGAGGGCACCTTTCATCTGCCAAGGGGAACGTGGGGAAAAAAAAATCGGCCGGCAGCAACGCCGGACCTCTCTGATCGAGAAGGCCCTTAAAAGGGAAATGAACCCGCCATAAGACCTCCAACAACTTAACGGCTTCAAATAAAGGGGGCGGATTTGAAAAAAGAAAGGGACGGGGGGCTTCATCCATAAGGAAGGTTTGGGGGTCTAACACCCTGAAAGTACGAAAACTCTAAAAAAAATTGCGTCACCCAACTAACATCAAATAAACTAACACCCGTAGGATGACTAAAAACCGTAGCGTGCCAAAAAGGCCACCAGTAGTGATGACGAAAAAAAGTTTGGGGTGGGGGAGGGAAAAAGTGTAGAGGAGGATACTGGGGAAAATGACGAGGGAATGGGGGGAGTTGAGGGGGAAAGAGAAGATTAAAGGGAAAGTGGTGATAAGGGTTCGTGCCTGAAACCTTTTCCCTCCAAACAGAATACACTACTCCAGTCTAAAAAGAGGCTCCGTATTCGGGCGGGTCTCCACTCCGGGCACCAAAGGGCGGTGGGAATCCATCGTCTATCCGGCGGTTATAGCGTGATTCAAACTGTATACACGGAAGTCATTCACTCCAAGCGTGAACAGTAAAGAGCGATGACCTCAGTAAGAAGGGCCCCTTATCTGGGGGGGGACCGTGAGTGAGGGGTACGCCCGTTGTACAGGAAACACGTTGGGGGGGAACCTAAAGCTGCAACCGAAGCTAAGGGGGGGGATAAATCGCAGACCACCAAAAAAAAGAGACAGTTGCATCCTTTGCTTGGGGCAGGTCCAACGTGCGGGGGGGGGGTGACATTGGGAAATTGCGGACATCAAAAGAAAGAGGAATCAACCTGGAAGTGTAGGCGTCTACAAAAAAAGGTCGGTGATGATGGAAAAGACCCGATTCTATCGTCCCCAGGAAAAAGACAAGGGAAAGGGAAAAAGGCAACCGGTTACTACAAGTAAACGATCTGAAGCTGGGGGGGTTATCGCTTCTTTTTTTGGGGGAAAGAAAGGATGTTCCTGGGGACCGACTGTGGGCGGGACTTCTGAAAAAACACGGGGGGGAAGGGCAATGGGGGTGGGCCAGAATGGGAAAGACGTTTGCTCGGCACCTTAAGCGAAAAAGCAAAGGGATAATCCAAGAAAATTCTTGAAGAAGGGCACCGAACCGGGGGGGTCGACAACCACCGGGAAGGCATCCCATGATCAAAAAGCCTAAGGTGTTCATCAAATATGGGGGAATCGCCCAAAACAGGGAGCGAGACTTCAAAAGGGGGCGGGGAGCGGTCTGCAGCATGATTCGTGATGTTGGGAGTCAAGAACTCAAAGAAGGGAACCGGGGTGAGTTTTCCCATCCGCACAACAACGGAGATGAAAGGAATGGGAATTCACCCTCAAAACCTCGTAGGAACGGGGAAAAAACTCCATCCTCCGCAAGCGAGCTTTTGGGAAGGATCAGTTTTTGGGGTTAAACGAATTCGATGTTCTCATGAGGGTTAGAGGAAGAAGAGATGACCGAGAGGGGGAGTGCCCGGGATTATTGACGGAAAGGGGGGGGGAAGACACGGTGAGCTCGCATCAGGATGAAAAAAGACTTTCGGATAGCGTCATCTCGCTGGGGAGAACTTGGGGCAGGCCTTCGACGTCAACAAGAACCTAAAAAAGATATTGCCAGGACGCAAGGGGACCCAAGGAGGTGACGCAGAGCTACAACGGAAAAAAAGGGTCGGTCCCAAGAAATCAAACAAAACGAAGAGGAACAGAAAACGCTTCATGAAGGAGACTGTTTCGGGGGAAGGAAAAAATTTCCGTGTGTATTGGGGGGTCCTAGGTTTCCATCGCACAGAACGGGGGTAGACCGCTAATAGAAAAAAAGGGTGGGGGGTCACTCGCTCGGTCAGGAGGCTGTACCAATAAGGGGAAAAAAACGCAATTTGAACCGAAACAAAGATTAATTGGGAAACAGGCTCTACAGTGGTGGGGGAGGGTCAAATACATTCAAATGGAAGGGCGGGGAACTGTTGCAGCTTGGGGGGGGGAGGGGAACAACGTGGGGCTAAGGGGGGAACACAGTCCGGAAAGAAGACCAAAAAAAGGGGGACACGTCCGAAACCCCTCAAGGAAGTGGGCTCCTAAGAGGGAAATATCTCATGAAAAGAAAAGAGGGGTCCGGTGGGGGAAAACTGGGTATCCAGATCGTGAATAATCAGCTCGCAAGGAGGAAAGGAAAATCGCACCCAAATGGTTAAGATCAGGGCGCCCCGACGAAAACTCAGAAAAGTCGCATTGACATTGCTTAGGGATTGGGGGGGGAAAGGGAAAAGGTTGGGATAAGGGTTCGTACTAAAGGGGGGCATCATCATTACGGATGTCTTCATCAGATAGGGGGGGGGGCGAGAAAAAAGAAGAAGGCTACTGGTGGGGGGGACAGAAGGGTGGTGACGCGACGGTGAAATCCGGGATACAGGTCCTTCCTGTGTTGAAGAGGAACCGGCGGTCAGTGAGGGACCGGCCACCGGAAAGGACTGAGCCGGCCACCATGACATTTGAAGAAAAAGGACGGAAGGGTTTCGGGGACGGAAGAAGGGGTTCTGCTTGTCAGGATCGTCAAAAGAAAAAGTCTCTCGATCGAAGGGGGGGATGCCGGACAGAAAAGGAAAGGAAGAACAGTTTCGGCGAATGCGCGAATAGTAAGAAAAAAACTGTCGTGCCAGCTTGAAAATTATGAGCTTAGCACCACCAGAAGAAACGGGGGGGACGGGGGGAAAAGGGTAGGCGTTGGGGGGGTTGCCAAAAGATCTAGTTGACGAAAAGAGGGGAAGTGCTGGCAAAATGAGGGACTACGGGAAGGCATTCTTCTAATCGATCCGACGGGGAAGAGGGGAGCGCACTCATCGGAACGGGTCAATCTGAGGTGGGGATGGGGGAGAAGAAGCCAGGGGGGGCCTCATTGAAAGGGCTCCGGGGAGGGAGTCTGGGGGGGGGGGCTCGAGTTTGAGCGTCGAAGCTCTGAGTGAATCCAAAATCACGGACTCAAAAAGGAAAAATGTTTTCGTCTAAGAACAGTAAAAAAGGATCGTGGAGAAGAAACGATGCGCGAGGCCTATTCGTCGCGGGCTTTGCAAGGGAAAACAAAGAAAAAAATAGGCTCAAGATCCTTTGAGAGAATTCCATGATGGATCTGAGGCCCGTTCATGTTTAAAAAAGGGGAGGTGGCGGCGTGCCGCGGATGGGGTGCCAATAAGAGAGGCCGCACAATGCAGGTTCTAGACGATCACCGAGAGCGCCATCTACATGAGGGAGGAGAGTCCGCCGGGTCTGGACTTAAAACAAGACCGGAAAAAGGTAGGGGACAATTCGGGCCTGGCGTGATATGGTTACCTAATCGGCAAACAGACGTTTCTTGGGCGAAAATCGGACGCCAATGGAAAATGGGGGGTCGTGTTTTAAACTCAAGAACGGGAAACTCCGAAAAAATCTCTCTCACCAAAAAAAGGGTCAAAAGAGAGGGGTGTTGGCGGTTCATGAGTAGGAAAAAAGACCAAAATGAAGGGGGGAGGCAACTGGGAAGAAAACGTATTCATTAAAACGCCAGAAATTAAATCTCAAAGCTTCCGAAGGGGTTCCTGAGAAAGAGAGGGATTAAGACCATCAGGAAGGGAAGGCGGAAGGGGGACCCCTATGAAAGCTATTGGAATGAGAACGAGGCCCCCGGTGAAAGCGCTGGGGAATGGTAGAAGAAAGGAGTCACTCGCCAATAACAAGAGAATGGCCAGGAATCCGGCAATCTGCAAAAAAAATCACTTGCGCGTAGTGTAGGGGGTAAGCGAACGCGACGAAATCTCGGGGAAAGAATCTCACGGTGACGGAGAGGACCTATCGTCGTCTCTTCGGGAGTATTCTACTACCCGGTAAAAAAAAACTGTGCTCTCTCAGGAGAGAGGACTCTCAGAAAACAAAGTAAACGCAGAACCGGATATAGAGGCCGGGTCAAATATTAACCTTCGGGGGAAAAAAAACACCAGAGGAAGGGACCCCGTAGCTTGTAGCGCTACAATGAAGGAACAGTCCTTCTCCTGCTCCGCAAACCGGCTTCGCCGCTAAAAAAAAAAAACTCGCTGTTCAAACCTCGTAGCTAAAAAACGGAACGGGAAAAGATAACAGCCGAAGAGACCTGGAAGAAGTGTCAATTGGGCGAAAACTCAGCGTGCCCGATCCTACGTGCAGGACGGAAGGGGAGGGATGACAAACTAAGCATCTTCGCAAAGCATGGGGAAGCTCTCTTCAGAAAAAAATCCAAACTCAATTAAAAAGAAGGGCCCGAAATTCGTAGGGACTACCTCAGAAAAGACTCACCGGAACAATGTCCCGGTCCAAATCGGAATGGAAGGGCATTGCAGGGGAACGGTGGCCTGGGGGGAAAAAGAAAAAAACAGAAGTTTCATTTTCAGTTAAAACAAGTCGATCCGCACAAAGACGGGAAAAATCCAAAAGTACGGGAAAAAAATAGAAAAAACGCCCCAAGGTGATGAAACCATCGATTACTCCATCAAATGCCCCAGTCGGTGGGGGGGCCACCATTGGGGGAATACCTAAAAGTTGGCCAACTTCACCACACCCCGATACAAACCATCCTAGGAAAAGGAAAGAAGGCTCCATCGGCCTGGAAACATTTTTTTCGTTTATCGGAGAAGGGCTGAGCTCTATGCTAGGCTGTTTAACGGAATTTCTACAGAGGTTTCCAGGAGCCTTAACACAAACAGCCTTGAATTTGACAGAAAAAGAACCCATACCGGCTTGGTGGCCGGGAGGGGTTAAAGGGGGACCTACCTTGGGGGGAAAAGCCAGCAAAGTGGGGGTCCTAAAAGGAAATAAGAAACTGGGAGAAAACAGAAACCACCGGGAGCGGTCAGGGAAAAATAAGGGGATCTTGTAGCTTGGGGGAAACGGGGCTTTGGGAATTTACGGGGCGGCAAACGCTGGAAACGATCAAAAAAAAAAAACATGCAGGGGGAGGAAAGTCTAAAGTGGTCTGTATGGCCGGCGGAACAAGAACAAATTAATATCCAGGAGTTGAAGGTCGAAACATTAACATACATTCCAAAAAAGGAATTGTGATCTCTGGAGGGGGGTTATCACGCTGCAAGGGTTGAATTGGGACAAGGGGGGGAAATGGGGGAATCTTCTTAGGTCAGGAAGGGCACAGAAGTCATGCTAAATGGGGGGGCCTCGTAGCAGGGGGGGGGGAGGGGGAAGCGAATGAACTAAAAAACTCAAAAGAGAGGGATAGAGGAGGGTTCCTTTGAATCCCGGTTCTACAGGGGAAAGGGGTGTAAAAAAGACACTGCTGGGATCTCCAAAGCGAAGTTTTTCCTAGATTGGAAAAAAAAAAAAAAGTCCAGAAGGGGATCGTTTCAAAAACGGGGTCATGGGGAACTTTCGCAGGCAGATGCGAGGAGGGAGAGCAAAGCAACGATGGAGTGTCTGGTGGGGGAACCACA
>Ga0179593_1612809_pt1 | contig 14062 bp, 14 predicted proteins | sample CZODoug2_1_08_16_FD_185931 | JGI IMG/M metagenome (GOLD analysis project Ga0179593, IMG submission 185931) | Vadose zone soil fungal communities from Angelo Coast Range Reserve, California, USA - CZODoug2_1_08_16fungal (PacBio error correction) | ecosystem: Environmental > Terrestrial > Soil >...
GGGCCGTCGGGGGGAGGAGCAGGGAGAAAAGACGCGACGTACATTTCACCAAAAAAGAACACCCAGTCCAGAGGGGAGACCGACTCTTCTCACTATTAGATGATGGGGGACTCTCTATCTCCTTGCCGTCTCAACCCTAAAAGAAGAGAGCCGCATCCTCCTATGAAAGGGTCCCCTCATCCAAGAGAGGGCTATCACTCCCACCATAAATGGTGTTGGAAGGGCGGCAAAAAGAAGGGACGATGATCGCAGGCCTATTCGGAGAGGACGGCGTTTTTTCCGTCGTTGCTCTTCAGCTGCTGTTAGGGCCGAGGGGGGAAGGGTGCTAACGTCCTCAACCCAAGAAAACGAAAATTTGGAGATCCCGTCTTTCAATCTTCAGACGAAAAAAGATAGAGCCTCGGAGGGGATTGGCGGTGATCGGAGAAAAAAACGGACTCGAAAGCTCGTCTCTGCTAAAACTAACGGCAAAAAAAGAGGCACGTCGCTGAAAACTTCCTCTTTTAAAACTCTTACCATAAGAAAACCTTCACGGATGCACTATCATAGGGGCTGTCGAAAAATCTGGGAGGACTCGCTCGCGGGAAAGGAAAGACCAAGGACGATCGCCCTCGATGATAGAGAAGGTCAAACGGGGGAAAAAGTTTCCCAAGATGACAACTTCCAAAAAAAAAAAAAAACAGAGGAGAACCCCTGTGGATCGAAAAGAATAAGATTCTTAAGGAAGAAAAAAAGGGGGGAACGTCGAAGAGGGGAAACTCTTCCTACAAAAAAAGGAAAACTCACACGTGCCGGAAAACCCGATCTCCAACCCAGTGGGTCAAAAGGGGCTGTTTCCGCAAACAGAAAAGAATCAATATCTCTACTACGAGGGCCGATGGAAAGGACACTCTTCTCTATGAACATAAGAGCCTCTTCCTACCACGCTGAGAGAAGAAAGGCGGCATCTCCCGGAAAAGCAGCCGGGCCGTTCTGTGCTGGCCGGCCTCCCCCGCACAACGCGAAGCGCTTCGAAGCGCGTAGGGAAAATACCATCGCCTGCAGGTTTAAAAGGAGTTCTGCAAGAGCGCTCGATAACGACGCGAAGTCAGGAATCAGTCTTAAAAGAGCCAGCTATGCGGCGCGATTCGGGGGAGGACGTTCTCGCATACGGGAACACCGACGAAGGCGTGCCTCTCCTGCTCGAAGGGAGGAACGCGCTCGGGAGAGGGGGAGAAGGGGGAGGCGGGCCCTTCTCTTCGGGAGTGCGCGAGAGAGTGTGTGTGGAACCGCATCCCAGGAGGGGCCTATGACCTAGGGTACGAGAAAGGGGCCGGCATTGCGCCGTGTGAACTACAAAAAAACCAATGACGATCATTGGCTAAGGGGGAGTTTATGAGGGGGGGAAGAAATATTGGGAGTCGTTCCTTGATCCACCCAGAGGGAACTCGGAAGCACGGCCTGTCGACGCTCGGGAGAATATCCTCGTCGCTCAGTGAAGATCGAGATGTGTACTAGGAAAGAGCTCCTCTCACAACACACGGAAAAAGATTCTTCTCGAGGGTCCACAGCTCGAAGCTGAGCGAGAAAACGAGTCCATCGAAAAGGAAGGGTCTCTAAAGGAAGTCAATACCGACTATAGAATCTACTACATACGAGAAAGATCGCACTTAGCCCGAGTGGGGGGAAAAAGGATCTTCAAGGGGGAAGGGGGGGACAACTTTCTAATCCGTCGGAAAAACGGCCTTCTACGGGGGTCAATCTGCCAGCGCGAAAGGAAAGCAGGGGAGAATGTTCCAAAGAAAGATCGTCTCCCCCTGTCGCGAGCTGCGCTGCCGAAGCCGCTAACGAGCTGCGCGGAGGCTCCGCTAGCGCGGCGAAAACGTTGAGGGGGGGGGGAGTCCGCCGCTAATCGAAAAGAAGGGGACATCGTTCGCAAGAAAAAGGCGACCTCGCCGCATCTCTGGAAAGCTCCGTTCCTGCTTGTGGGGAAGGGGAGAGCCGTAGTAACAAGAAGGAGGAGTGCTTGGACGGAGGCGGGGAACCAAAGGCCGGGGAAAAAGTCCATCCCGATCGCTTCGAGCGCTTGCGGGGGCTTGCGCGACCGGCCAGCCCAGAAAAAGAAGAGAGGAGAATGCCTTGCCGAGGGGGGCATAGCTCCGCTGGTAGAAATGCTCGAAGGGCCTCGAGAAGAAGGGACTCAAACAGCCATCGCTGCGCGACGTCGTATAGCGTGGGCGGGGTTCGCGGCAAGAGGGAAAAAAAAAAAAAAAAAAAAAAAGAACCCCGGTTTGAGAGGGGCGAGGCAGGCCCGAAGAACGTGTTGTATTCCTTGAGCAGAAAGCTTCGGTCATGTTCGCCGGGGGGCCTTCTCATAGAAATCGCGTAGTATATTCGGAGGCCCATTGTCAGCCCCCTGCGAGGAGAGGAACGCCGCGAGCGGGACAAGGACCTCCGCCTCGCGCTCGGGGGGGACCGCTGGAGGGAGGGAAGGCAGTCGCGCGAATCTGTTCTGACCCCGAAGGCGCCATCAGAGAGAGAAAGAGCGGGCGCGTGCGGAAGATCAGGCCGGGCAGAGGAAGCGCGGTCTGTCTTGCCGAGGGTCTGCCTCAGCAAGAGGGGTTCGAGGGAGGGAGGGTAGCAACACGGTAGCCGCGGCGAGAGAGGCATCTGCGTCAGTGCAGAGGAAAAATTCACAGCGGGGGAGAAAAGGTCGAAGGTTGGGAGAGAGTGCAGCACCAGGAAAAAACGATCACAGCCGCGAGAAAAGACTCGAAAAACGCGCTAGGAGCGAAGTCGAGACTAAAAAACTCCTTCCGCTCATCGTAGAAAGAAGGATCTTCTCCGGGATCCATTCCGGGTTCTTACGAAGTGTATCGCTGAGGTTCAATGGAGGAACGGAAAGGAGGCTTCTGAAGAAAGTCGGGGTGAGACGGCAAAAAGGGAGCGAGCGAATCCTTGACGGAGAAGAGCCTCTCGGGAGAGCCGGCTGCGGAAGAAGACTGCCTTAGAGTTATCTATCAACTAGAGAAGGCCAGAAGATTCAAGTTATAGATCTCAACAACAACAACTAGGAGGGGAGATCCCCATAGGATTTGCAGGGCCTGAGGGTACAGGTGTCTATAACTCTCAGATCGGACATTGCAAAATAGCCGAACGCCCCTTCTTTCAAAGTATACTCTCCGTCCAGATGAGCTCGAGGAGGGCAACCCTAATCCGACCCGAAGCCAAGATGCAAAACATGTCTATTGGTTTCCCCGTCCACCTCCGGAGACTCCCACCCTCCGGGGAAAAGACTTCCAGATGGAGGGAAAAAAAACGCATGCCTATTTCTTCTCGCCAGAGGTTTGCCGTAAGGGGGAGAATCGAGACGCTGTTGTCCGGGGGTGATCAGAAGGCAACAAATCTCACCCCAATACTGAAAAAAACCCTCTTTCTTGAAGGGGGAAAGGAGGCAAGACTTAGGATGGAGAGCGCCTCTTCCTACGCATGACTAACCAGGAATAAAGGAAATCGTCGCTTGAGAGCCTAATCACTACGAGCTTCACTCACCGAACTCAGCGATCTTCAGAGAGGACAATGGTTCCCTCACTCGCAAAGCGGCCGAACTTCGGAAGAAAACTTCGTGTCAGAAATCGAAGGGAGAGCCATATCAGAGGAAGCCCCTAGATCGGGGGGGAAGGGACGGACCCAGAGAAGAGAGTTCATCTACAACCGCCTTCGCCAAGGGGAATATCTACCCTACGTCTATCGAGCGAAGGAAAGAAAAGAAAAGAACCAGAAGCGCAGCTGCGGGAGGCACCAACCTTCAGTCCCCCCGCAAGGGATCCAACCCTTGGGTCGCTTCAGACGAAAAAAGAAAAACCCTCAAGAATAGAAAGAAAGAAGGACGCCTATTTCTCTTCGAGCAAAAGGGAAAATGGAAAAGAAAAGAAAGGGGGGGCGGACTCCAACTAGGGGAGCATCTCAGGCCTGCAAGAACAAAGTCTGTCTGTCCGGAATAACTCTAAAAAAAAAAGGGGACCAAACTCATCTCTCTAAGCGAGAGGACCACACGGGGGCCGGAAAGTTTCAAAAGGGAGGGTCCACTCACTCGCTCGTAGAAGGCCAGGACTATGAGAAAAAAAAAAGGCCCTGCCTTGCGATGGCCATCATTCCAGAGGGGGGGTCTTCTAACACGCCTGACGGAGGGAAAGGGAAGTCGCGGCGGAGAACACCCGGGGGGAAAAACCGGGGCTGCTCGCCGCGCGAAACCCCTCTCGGGAATTTAGCGCGCTCGGGAGTCGCCTGGAGGGGAAGGGAACGAGGCGGCCTTGGCGCTGCGCAGCGAGTGTCGGGGAAGCAGCCACTATCGATCCCGACCTCCCGTGGGGGAAAGGGAGCCATGAGAGGGGGGAAGATTGTCTTGTCAATTGGCACAAAAAATGGCACTTACTTATCAGGGAAAAAGTGACTTTCGATCAGGGGAGGGGGAGTCGAAGGGAGGGAAAAAAGCTGCTCGCGGCCGCGAGGGAGGAACCCTTGGGAATCGAGAAAGTTTCTCATGGGCGTCAGAGGCTTCTCCGCCACTAGAAAAAGAAAAAAAAAAAAAAAAAGGGATTAGTAAAAAAAGGGGATCAGAGCCTTCCACAGCTAGAAAGGAGCGGAACAACGAGATCGAGGAGGAAAGGAGCACGTCGCAGTCCGTGCGCTAAGAGAGGATCCATACCGATAACCATAAAAAAAGAAAAGTACTCAAAGAAGTCAGCCCGAGTTGGTGGAAAAAAGTGCCGAGAGGGAGGCCAACGTTCTTCGGGGGGGAGTCCTGCCCCGGCCCGGGAGAGAGGGGAAACCTTGGAGACAGCTCGCTGGAAATGTTTCCACAAAAAATCGAAAAAAGAAAAGACCAGGGGGAAGGGGCCGCTGCCTCCTGAATCGCACGGATTTTGGGTCCTCTAAGCAGAAAAGATGGTCTGTCTTTGTTCTAAGAGAGAGTAAAAACTAGAGCTAACTTAAAGAGGGAACGAAGCTACCTCTCCTCATGAGACAGCGGAATCGCAGCAGAGAAGGGGTAATCTTTACTTTCTCGAAAGCCTATCTCTTGCTTGGAAGAAAAGAAGGGGGAACCTGCATGAGAAGGGGGAACCCCCCCCCCCCCCCCTTGAAGAGGCAGGCTGATGAAAAAGGGGGGACTGGAGAGCTTCTTTTCTCTCCCTCCGCCAGATTCTTTCATTCCGGATATTCCCAGAAGGGAGCCTTAGCGAAGAGGCCGCGTTTTGTGGGGGGGGGAAATAACGGCGAGGGAAGTAGAGCCGCAGCCATCTGCGGCGGCGAAGGAGAGAGGAGGGTTTCTACTCTTCAGGGCCCGGGCTGGAAGGGGGCGGCGGCAGTCCCGTGTGAGGAGAGTTTTATCACCGCAACAAGTTAGGGAAAAAGGGAGAGGAGGTGGGGATTCCCTTCAGCGGATACGAGTATCTTTCTATCCCCAGTGGGGAAACGGAGACATTTAGATGACAGGGGGAACGGGAAATGTCACCCGTTGACCACTCCTCGCGCAACGGAGAGTCGGAGGAAGAGAGGGCGTCACGTCATAGGCGCAGGAGGTCTGACCCCTATTTTCGAGATGCCACTTCTCGGGGGAAACTTTTCGAGGAGGGTCATAGGTTCTCCGGGAAGAGAAGGTGTACGTTCAGAAAGCTGGTTTCGGCGTTCTTCGAACTCAGAAGGTTAATCTGTATCTAGAAAAAACCATAAAAATCTGCCTCTTCTAATCGGGGGGACATACTCTTCCTTGAAAAGGAAAGAAGAAATTAAGAGAGGCAGCGACAGGAGGGGGAGAACAGCAGACCAGGACCACCGCGGCGTAGCTGCAACGACGGCCACCAGGGGAGGAAGCCCGAGCGCGAAGGCGGCCTTGTCTCTAAGCCCTAGGGGGGGAGGGACGTCTCTGGAGAAAAAGGGTGGGCGCTTGATCGCGGAGGGACGACATTCCGGCGCTGAAAAGGGACGCTTCTGGGTTGCTGACGGACAGGAGTAATCATCTCCGAGGGAGAAGAAAAGAAAAAGGCACGGTCTCAGGAAAGGAAAGTGCCATGTCCGTCGCGCGGAAGAGGCTCGGGGGAAAAGAAGACCTCCTGTCCCATCCTAGGTGATCTCTTCGAAGGGGGGGAGATATAATAAAAAGAGAGCCGGGTTCTAGGAAAGGAAATCAGGGGCGCCGACGAAAACGATTATCCGAAACCCTTCTTGCCGCCCTCAGAAGAAAATGAGATGTCTTAAGAAAAAAAAGGGCTCGAATCCGCCTGCCGGAGGGGGGAAACATGGCTCGCCAGAAAAAAAGGAAGGGAGTGCTATCACAATTTTTCCCCGCGAGGAAAAAAAGCTCGCCCCACCCTCCAGACGGAAAGGGGAGGGAAGGGGCGGCCGGCGCCTCTCCTCAAGGGAGGGCGCGGACGGCTCGAAAAATAAGTCGTTTCTCTCTCTTTGTGAAAGTTTGCTTACAGAAGTCTCACAATAAAGGAGACCAGCGGAAGGTCCTGAGGGATCTTAGATCGCCCAGAGAGGGGGAAGACGTGAGGAGGGGATACCGATCCGCCGAGAGTCTCAGGAAAATGATCGCCTACGAGCCCCACGAACTATAAAACAGGCTTCCTCGAGCTACTATTCCATTGAAAAGAATAGAAAGAACGTTCTCTTTCAGAAGTCAGAACTTGAGGTCTCCCATATCACGAGCTCGAAAACGAGCCAATATCAGAGAGGGTCCGTTATGTGGAAAGGGAAAGGCCCCTCAATTCGCGGGAGATGGTGTGGATGTGAGGGAAGGAAGGCTCATGTGGGAAGAAGGCGTACCTACGATCTAAGCTGGAAGCCAAAAAAAGAAAAGCTAACTGACCTCATCTCAAAAAGGGACCGCGCACGCACACTGGAGAGGAACCCGATCTAAAAAAAGCTTCGTATCAGGGACCGCCCAAGACGAGAAGGAATGCTCCTCCTCCTATGTCTTCTTCGGGGGAGGAAGAAAAAAAGAAAAAACGCATTCGAAAAAAAAAGAGAAACGCGCGCTCAGAAGGAAGGGACGGCCGCTGCAGAAGAAGTAAAAGGGGCGGTCTGCTGTCCGTTTCGCAAAAAGCTATCCACAACGCATCGCTCGAAGAGGGAGGGGGAGCTACCGAGAGGGCACCAGAGTCAAGCACAGAGGCGATCGGCCTTGTTTACTAAAAAGGGGATTTCCTCCCACACGCAGAAGGGCGCTGGAAACGATCATGCAAAGGGAGGAGTCGGGCGCGAACACGCTGACGTGAGATAGCCGGCGAGAAAAATCCCGGGGCTTGCCTCTCGGCGCCCAGGGGAAGGATCTCGGGAAGGACGGGAGGCATCTCCCGCTAGGGGGTACTGCCAAAAAAAAAGCGAGGTTTCGTTGTGAACGGGGGGGACCCTGTCTGCGGGCCGATGGGAAGAGGGAGGCGCCCGGAGGGGGAGGGGGGCTGGTCAATTGTAAAAACTAGAAGGGACGATCAGTGTCTCAACCAACTCGGGGAAAGATCCAAGGCGTGTGAGGAAGAAAGGGGAAAATGTCTTAGAGGGGGAACCAGAAAAAGCAGGCCGCGCGATCGACGCTCTCGGTCCTAGCGTCGCTAAACTTCTGAGACTTTAAAAGAGATTCTCCTCCACTCATACAACAACGGAGAAGGGAGGGGGGGGGACTCATATCCGGTCCACATACCCGACCTGGGACTATATCTCGATGCTAAGGGGAAGTCCTGCTCGGAGTCAGCAGGAGGTGGATCCAGACCGATATAAACGACGACGTACTCACCGATTGAGCTGAGAGGGTGAGCCCTGATCGTCAGTGGAAGAGGGGAGAAAAGGCGTACAAGGGAAAAGGGAAGGCCCCGGCCGGGCCGAGGCGTCAACGCCCTGGCTCAGGAGGATGCGGTGAAAAAAGAACCCCTGGCGCAGCGCCCAGGGCGCGCATCGGGGCAGAAGAACAGGAGAAACGAGCCGCTCGCAGAGCTCGGGAAAGAAGAAAGAGGGAACCCCTTTGAGGGCTGACGCCGCGATCGTCCCGTCTGCGGGGAATCGATAAAGCTAAGGAAAAGAAGGACCAGCGCAAGCGCAGCCTTCTTGTGGGGGCCAAAGGGGGAAAAAAAAAAAGATACCATTGAAGAAGAAGAAAAGGTGGGACGCCTTCTAAACATCCGAGGGCGCTTTTAATCGCCAGCCTTCCGAGAAAGGGAGGCTGCGTTTTGTATCGCAGGGAGAGAGGAGGGGGAGAACAGGCCATCCCAGAACGCCCAGGCGGGGAAGGAAAGGAGGGGGGGATGCCCGCGTTCGGAAAAAAAAAAAGGGTAGTGTGTCTTCGAATGCGGCGAGGGTCCGAAAGAAGGGAAGGGGGGAAAAATCGCGGGGTGTAGCGATTGAAAAGAGATCCGGACGTAAGACCACCGGTTTGGGTTGAGAGGGAGGGGTCGTGCGCGTGTTGTAGGCCGAGGGGAAACGCGCTTCGAAAGGTCGCCTGTTTAGGGCCGCCGCCTCGAAATAGACTGGGGGGGGGGGGGGTGGTGGGGGTGGGTCGTCGTAGATCCCCCGGGTCTCATTCGTTAAAGAAGGGGGCTATCTTGGGAGAGAGACCTCCTCAGAGGAGGAGCATCGATCTATCGGAATCCACTTGCAGGGCGCGAGGGGAGCGAAGGAGAGAGGGAACCCCGAGTTTTCTACGAAGCTCATGGAGAGCAAGAGGGGAGCGTGTCTGTTCCATGGGGAAAGCCTGGAAGAAGGAACGTCGATGTCAGGGGAGCCAAGAGGGGCTCCTTATTTCACCCTAAGGGGACGTTTCTCTTCGAGGGGGGCCCCCTCCCGAGGGTAGGTCCGAGGAAGAGGATCTTCAGACGACCCTAATCAGCACCTTAAAGGCAGCGAAGAAGGGGGGGGGCTAGGGGACACAGGACCGATTCGATCACAAGAGCGCAACTACGGGGACACTCGCGCGAGAAAGAAAGTACGCGGCGCCATCGTCATAGGGGAATAGGGGACCGCTCGGCTAAGCGGCGGCGGGGGGGGGAATCGTGGAGGAGGGGGGAGGTGGAGAAGGCCAAGGGACTTCAGGAGAAAGGAAATGGGGCGTCTTCTGGGCGAAGGCAAGGATCTAGGAGGAAGAAGGACGAAGCATCTCCTTCGGAGCCCGACGGATCCGGAGGGGGGAGCATCATTGTTTTTTTTTTTGGAAAAATGAAGGGTCTCTTTAATCTAGAACGTTCCGAGAACGTCCCATCCTCTATCTTGAAACACAAAACGGGAGAGGAAATAAACCCTTATCTCTTGGGCTATGCCGCTCCTTGATAAGAAGAGAAGGAGAAGACAAGGCACCGGGATTCAGAAATTGAATAGAGAAAAAAGAACGCAACTATGGGGGGGGAGGATTATATTCTTCGCTTTCTCTCGAAGGACGTCCTCAACAGGAAGTTTCTAAGAAAAGCCTCCTATGGGGGATTTTCCGGCCAAATCACAGAACGATATTCAAAGAACCCTCCTCCTGGGGGGGAGCCTGAGAAGGCCATCTTCCTCGATTAGTCGGGCTTCTTCTCTCGGAATAAAAGAGGACCTTCTGTTGTAGAGTCTGTGAGGATGTTCCTTTTTCTGCCACGCAAGAGCAAGAACAACAACTGGAAAACCCGTCTTTCGTTAAGGAAAAAGGAAAAAGAGAATACGAGAGTCTAGGCGAGACGGTCCTGGCGGGGGGGGAAACACCAAAACTCGAAACTGATCCCTAAAAGGCGCGCTTCTTCCGACGAAAAAAAAAAAAGCCTCCCTCTAAGGCCTTCCTCAGAAAATGACAATGGCAGCGAGTCGAAAGACAATGGACCGCAAAGGATGAAAGGGGGTCATCCAGTCACGCGATCTCGGCCCTGCAACGAAAAAGAGAGGAACTATCTCAGAGAGCCGGAGTTCGGGGAGGGACCTTTTTCACAGAAACGTCTTACTACACCCCTCCTGAGAAAAAAAAGGTGGATCGACGCCGAGGTCTAAAGAGATTCGGAATGGAAACGTCTAACTGACCGAAGAGGAGAGGAGGAGAAAAATCGGAAGAGAAAAGACACGCACACTGGCCTGAAAAAAACCAGATCTCCACGTAGGGATCGAAGCGGCCGCGAACAAAACATAATCTCTCTACGGAAAAAAAAAGGGCTTGCGGAGGAGACCTAACGCGCATTCGAAAGCCAACTCCGCGGCGCCGCGAAAAGCATCGCCCTTCCTTCAAGTCTGGTCCTGCGTCTCGGAAAAGAAGAAACTCCGCGAATCCACACGAGGCATGCGGATGGAGGGGGAGGAGCTACCATCGCCGCGGGAAAACGGCTTTTTCGCCCGAGTCCACTCACGAAAGGAGCAGGCCCTCGGCGCGGTCCCCACAGCAGGCTGCGCTTGAAAAAAAGGGGGGTCGAAAAGGTAACACTCTTAAGGGGAAAGAAGACTATCTCGTCGGAGAACACCGAAAAAAAGGGAGAGCGAAGCGCGAGGGCCCCGAGAGCGGATGCGGAAAAGGTCTCGTCGCCGGAAAGAGTCTGCCATTGGCGCTGGAAAAAGCGAGAGGGAGGTTGTCTGGGGGGGGGGGCAGAGCAAGGGAGCCTGTCCTATGACCTAGCGCGCCGGAGCCCTGCAAGGGTTGGCCTGGTTTCAATTGTACGCGAAAAGGAAGCCGGTCCACGGAGAAAGCAAACAATCGGGCTGTAGGGCAATTCTGTGAGTACTCGTAGGAAAAGGGGAGAAACTTCGGGGAGAAACTGCTCTAGGGCGGAGGAGTCGCCCTTCCTGGTTCGATTGCCTCAGAAGGAGAGCAATGGAGCATCTTCGGCGCTGGAAGGAGCCTCCACGGGTCAAACAACAACAACTGGAAAGGAGGATGTGGCTCCATATCCGTCCAAGAGTCCCAAAAGGGGATCTATATTCCAGATCTCCATTCCTTGCTCTTCTCGCTGAGGGCTGGGGGGGGCCATACTTAATGAAAGGGGGACATATATTCCTAAAAGGAGGCCCAGGTTGTGAGGGGAGAAGTGGCCGAGCTTTGCCAACGGGAGGGGGAAACACTCTGCCGGAAAGGAAGGGGGAGGACGATTACCCCAGGTCAGAGGACCACAAAACAGGAAGGAGTTTTTCCACACCGAGGTCGTCGCCCCCCTTGAAAAAAGGACTCCCGCAGGGGAAAGGAACGGCGCCTGACTATCTAGAGGGGGGGGCGCAGAGAAAGGGAGAAGCCCCCCACAAAAAAGACCCCCTCAGAGAGAAGGAGGTTCTTTTTTCGAGAGGGGGGTCCCGTCTGCGCGAACGTAAAGGGGATCGCGAAGCCGCAAAAAGGAGGCCACTCATCGCAGAGGGTTCCTTTGTCTCCGAGGAAAAGAGAAAGGACGTTTACTCGGGAGAAGAGACCGGCAGGCGCTGTAGAAGCCAGAGATGAGGGGTGGGATCGCGGGATAGCTGCTGGGGAAAGGAGCCCAGCCCAGAACGCCAGGCGGGAAAAAGACAGGGGGTGTTTTTTTTTGCAAAAAGGAAGCCGTTCTTCCTGAGAAGGGCGGGTCTTCGAGAGGGGGAGAAGACGAGAAGACGTCTCGCCGCAGCCATCGGAGGGGGGTATGATTCTTTGGACGGGGTTTCTCGGCCGGGGAAACCCGGGTTGGATATCGGGGGGGAAGGGGCGGCATTGGGAAGGATGATCCTCAGAAAGGTCAGTTCGAGAGGGGGGGGTATTCAGAAGGCGCTCGATCGCTTAATGAAAAGGAGAGACCCAGGCATCAAAGGAAAGATACGGCTCCGCGATCTTGGGGGAGTCCGCCTCGCGCTCGTCATAGAAAAGCATCTGATAGGGAGAAAGGGCGCGCGCGCAAGCTGACCCGAAGAGACTAAGCGGCCGCTTCTCGGGAAGGTCTCGTGCGTGCCCATGTCAGAGGGGGGGGAATAGGAAGGAGCCGCGGGGCGCCGTATGGAAAAAGACGAAGGACGTTGGAATCGGTAGCTCCAAAAGCCGCGCGCAGGGGAGAATCTGGCAGAAAGATTGCCCTCCGGTATCCGACAGAAGACCGCGGCCGCTGACAGGGGTTTATAACGAGTGCAAAGCTGCTAAACGCGAGGCGCAACGACCGGGGGGGGGGCAAAGAGAGCGATATTCCATACGAAGTTTCGTCCTTAGAGTCCATGACCCCGATTATCGGGGGAGGCAACTGAGACCGACGGAATCCTTCTCTTGCGTGAAGGAAGGAGTGATCGCGGGAAAAAGGAGACGTCGAATCGGAGGAGGGGGGAGAGCCCTGTCTGGAGTCGACTGAGAGCCGCAAGAAGGAGTCAACTCGTTCTCAGAGCGCTAAAAAGAATTCTGGTATCCTCTTTTCAAAGAGGAGGAGGCTTGTGGGTATGAGAATCAAAAGAGGACGCCGCCCATCCTCGAGCTCCGGGGGGGGGCGAACAACAAAGGGGGGGAAAAATAGATAGTCAACCCTTAGAGAGGAACGAGTCCTCGCCGGTGCCTCATCCCGAAAGAAGAAAAGATTAGAAAAACGTAGTGTCCGCCCGCGATTCGCACAACCACGGCTGGAAGAGAGCGCCTGCGTCGCAACCAAGGACGCAGCCGCCGATGCGGCGAGGGGTTCCCCGCGAATCGATCACTAGCCGCCGCCTTAAAATGGAGGGGGTCTCCTCGTATGGGAAGGAAAAGGAAGAAGGGATCTAAAGGGATCTAGTGCCCGGGCCTCTCGGAGCCAGCGGTGGTCCAAGGGATCTCTTCTCAACCAGCAGGGGGGAATCCAGGCAAAGGGGTCCGTGAGGTGCGAGACCTTCTGAAGATATACCGAGGGAGGTCTGGGGGAGAGAGTAGCCTCCTCTACACTCCTCTTAGGGAGGAGGGGGTCCGACGCCAAAAAAAGAAAGCCGACCGAGGTCACGGCCGACCTATGAAAGGGGTCCACGGCTCGGGGACCGAGCAGCTGGAGAACTTCGGGGTCAGACAATGACGAGGAGCCAGACATCATCTTCATGAGAGAGAGTCCGATCGGAGGCGGAGGTCAAGGGAAGGAAGATCTCTGGGGGACATCTACAACCTAGTGGGGGGGGGGAGGGGGGAGAGGGTTAGGGGGGGTCGGTGGGTCGGTTTCAACCTTTTTCAGAGAGAGATCCGGTAGGGAGAAGCATCTCTCTTCTTCGGAGTGAAACACCAGGAGGGAAAACTGCGAACTTACAGGAACCCCCCAAAAAAACGCTTCGGTCAAACGTCGCAGAAGAAAAAGCTCACGCACAAGGATACCCAAGAGGAGACAACCCGGGTTTCTCTTCGTAAGACCCGCCCAAAAAGAGAGACTACGTGACAGAAAGGAAAGGCTCGGCATCACGTCTCTCGAAGCTAAAGAAGCACCAGCGGGAAAGGGCGCTCAGAAGAACGGCGGGCAGAGTGCCCCGCCTGGGCGGGAAGGGGTAGAGAAGCCTCAGAATAAGAAACGAGCGCTCGAATTCGCTCGGGGTACAAGATCAGGAAGGGGGAAAGGGGGAGTTCGCCTATTCCAGGGCGACCGGGGGGGAGAAGCAACGTCAACTATGAAATGTCTCTTGCCGATCAGGCAAGGAGGGAGGGGTCTATCGGGGGGGGGAGGACTGCTTACTTCTACAAGAGAAAACACCTACGTCGGGATAGCCTCGCAGCGGAATCTTTATTCTCTCTCGATCTCGGCGCCAGGAAAATCTGGACGTCGCCAGTGAAGAGGTCGGGTGGGGGGGGGCAGGCCCCGAGAGAAAGGCCTATGACCTAGTACGCAAAAGGAGAGCGGCCGGGGAATTTCTGTCGAGCCCGTTTGGCCTACAAGAGGAGGGCTCAACCACTCGGAGGAGAAAAAGGGCGGTGATTACGGGAGGACATGTCCTATCGGTCTGGTCAAAAAGAAAGGGGGGGCACGAGGAGAGGGGGGGAAACGGACTGGCGACTCTCGAAAAGGAGATCCTCGTCGCTCAGGAAAGGAGGTTGACCGCAAGGAGGAACCTCCACTCTATACGTGGAGGGGGGAAAGAGAAAAAGACAAAAGCCGTCACAGCTCGAAGCTGAGTAATCTCGAGGCAAGATTCTCCATGGGGG
>Ga0179593_1473804_pt1 | contig 14061 bp, 14 predicted proteins | sample CZODoug2_1_08_16_FD_185931 | JGI IMG/M metagenome (GOLD analysis project Ga0179593, IMG submission 185931) | Vadose zone soil fungal communities from Angelo Coast Range Reserve, California, USA - CZODoug2_1_08_16fungal (PacBio error correction) | ecosystem: Environmental > Terrestrial > Soil >...
ATGAGAGAGACGCCTGACGAGCCGCGGCCGAAGCACTTTTCAAATGGGAGAAAGGGAGTCCAAGAAAAAAAAGGGTGGGTCGCGGTCATCGTGTATCGCAGAGGACCGAAGGGACGCGAAAAAAAAAAAGAAGTAATGAAGGCGGAACCGGCCCCTTTTCACTACCGGCTCCGTCAGGGGGAGGGAAACGCCCCGGCCCGACAAAAGTCGAGAAAAAGGAAGACTCTATTCGCCAAAATCGCGAGGCGAAAAAGGACATCGGGGAGGGTGTGGAAGAAGAAACAAAGGGGACCGGAGGGGCGGAGCAAAGGCCTCAAGGAAAACCTTCTGCAGGGGGGAAGAAACGCAGAAAAAAAAAAGAACGAAATTGCCAATCTCTCCCAAACAACACACGGGAAAGAGGAAAGCAATAAAAAGGAACAAGAAGGGGGCGTCAAATGCCCGCGCCCCTGCCGCCTCGAAAAGGGAAGAATCAAAACAATCCCTCCTGTGACGAACGGAACCGGAGATCCCAAAAGGAGGAAGGGGGGGTCGCCCAGAAGTCGACACTCGAGGAGAGCGAGCTTGCCGAGGGGGGAACGAACAAAAAGCCAACGGGGCGGGGAGGACGCCGCCTGCCGACAAGCAAGGGGGAAAGGTTGAAAAAAAAAAAAAACGAAGACGGAAGGGGAGCTAAGCGCCCCGTCACCGAGCCACGCATTTAAACCCTGAGAAAAAACAAACGCCTAAAAAAGAACGAAAGCTTAGAAACCCAAAAAAAGAAAGGAGCCGCTAGCCGGGGTCTCCCCGCGGCGGTCTCTCCGGAAAAAACTGTGAGGCTCTCAATCTAACATCCCAAGGAAAGAGGAAAAGGACAACTCTGGTGGAAATAATCGCAAAATCGTTAAGTACACGTCTGAGCCTGTGCCGCGGGGCACGTGTCATTACAAAAAAAGCCTTGGGAGTGGGCGCCAAAAAAGAAAAGAAAACAGGGCGCCAAACAAATGAAAACGAGAGTGTACTAAACGTGGTGAACTGCGCCCTCCATCCATCGATAGGTGTGGTTTGCAGGAGGGGGGGTCCCCTAAGGCCAGAGGAGGGAAGATTTCCACGAAGCAAGAGGGGAAGTGTAAGTCACTCACTGAGACCTAACATGACGACAGGAGGAAACCACGCACACGTGGGCTTCAGAGAAAAAAAGATATCCCGCTGACAAGGGATAGAGTGGTGGGGTCCCAGACGCAAAATCCCCAAGTACTCCTAAGACGACACAGGGGGGAAAAAAACTTTGAACCGAACTGAAGAACCGGGCCGAGCCGATTTTGGGAAAAGAGCAAAATCCAGGCTGCACGCCATCTTGGGGACCGACGACCCGAAACGGGAGGCTACCACGGCCCGGGAAAGCCCCAGGCCCCGAGAGAACGACCCCGGGGGATTCATGGAGGGGGCGACAAAAAAGTGCATTGCGAAGACCTGCACTCGCCCTAGCGACCAACAGCAGGGGGTGAAAACCCGGAGCTTTGGAGTCCTGCCTGTAAAGAACCCAAAAGAAAAGGGTTCCTCAAAAAAGAGAGAGTTAGGACAACAAAGTGGGGGTTTCGGCCCCGGAAAGGAGGAAAGGATAAACGGTCCAGGAGGACACAAGCCAGAAAAAAACCTAAGGGGGAGGTTGGAAAAAACTCTAGGCGGCCAACAGGCGAACAGGAACAACGGAAAGCCAAAAGAGAAGCCTTTTCAAAAAGGCCTCAATGCGCTCAAAAAACCGGGCCCCGAAGAAACATTGCTCAGTACCATAAAAAAAACAAGAATAGTTACCTAAAGAGGGGGAGTGGTGGAGGACTCTGAAGAAAAAAATCTGCCAAGTGGAGGAAACCCCTGCCCCCAAGACGGCCCGCCGTGGTTGACAACGAATTCAAAGAAAAAATGTAGGAAAAATCACGAACATGGCAAAACGAGGGGGCAAGCGAAAAAAATAGAGGTTCCCCCATCCAAACGACCAAAAAAAACCCAAAAAGAAAAGAAGGAAGGCCAGGGGTAGACGCCCGAACTAAAAATCTTCTACACCGAAACACCAAAAGGCCGAAAAGGAACCGATCCAGAAGGGCTCCGCCGCCGAAATTCGAAACGCAGATACCCTTCGGTGTACGGGGGGGGAAAAGAATGGAAGAAAAAAAAAACGAATTCCAAACAACGAATGTTTATGGAACTGCGTCCTGTCTCCAAGACCGAATATCAGGGGGGAAGGGCGTCCCTAAACCACCCGTAAGAACTCAAAGGGAGTGGACTAGCAAACGAGGTGAAGAGCTTGGAGGGACTCCGTCGTGGGGACTTGTCCATCCCTAAAAAAAATTTAAAGTTACGTACCTAATAAAAGAACAATCGGCACATCGACGCAAAACACCATAATTTTCGGATGACGGCCAATAGAGCGCGAAAAGCAGGGACCAGTGTTGGGCATCGGAAGCAAGATGGACGTGGTACAGGGGAAGTCCCTCGACAGCTTAAGGAAAGGGAGGGTGAAGAAAAAAAAAAAGGGCGTTACTGGAGCCGGACAAAGCAGCGACCCCACCAAGGCAGGCTGCGTGTCGGGGTTCTTTATTGGTTCGAAGAAGAAGCCCAAATGAAAAAAAAGACTAATGGAGAGTGCGGGCCGCAGGGGGGGGTCCTCCTCGAATGAACCGTTAAGGGGCGCCCGAGACTCGCATTGGGGGACGAAGATGTACAGGGAAATAGACGCAAGTGCCCCGATCAAGCGCGGGACCGCGAAACGCAGGCTTCCACCAAGGAACGGCACCAGCTTCGAGAGTGAGAAAAAGGTGCAAGGGGCCGAATAGTGCAGGCCCAAAAAAGGGAAGTGGCCCCCAGGAAGAATACCAAAGAAAGCCTGCCAGCTGCAGGGCGTCGTAGTACCGCGGGAGCATCTACTAAACTGGGTACCAAAAAAAAAAACAAGCGTTTGGACTATGGCCAGGACGTGCCCATCAAAAACGAGGCCGAGGTCCCTCGAACAGTGCCTCAATAATGGATAGTGCGGACGCTGGAAAAAAACGAGGGCGACTTACAAAAAGGGAGTCGAAGTGGATTCGGACGACGCAGTGTCGCGGAAGGGCCGGGGAAATACCGGCAGCAACTCTCAGCGCGCCTATGGAAGACTGCAGGAAACCCACAAGCCGCAAAAAAATGCAAAAAGGCCGCAAGGGGTGGGCGAAAATTAGTTCGGAAGAAGTCAAACAAAAAAAAAAAGTTTGGGGAGTCTAAACGATCTCCCAGGGAGGGACGAAAGGAGGGGGAACGGTAGCCCTGCGGAGGCCCAAAAGGGCCTCGGATGACCTCATCGAGAAGAAGGGACCCAAGACGCGTAGAAAAAAAAACCACGTATAGCGGGTCTCGGGAACAGGACCAACCGACCCAACCAAAATGGCACAAAAAAAACTACGTGGCCAGCGGGGGTAAGTCCCGAAGGGGGCGCCGGATCTTCATTGTCGAACACCACGGGGGGGGGAAAAAAAAACGAATGGAAAACGATCAAGGCTGCCAACCAAACGCTAGAAAGGAAACAAAGACGAAAAAGGCCAAAGGGACCCAGACGATCGTCAGCCCCGCCCGTCCCTGCTCGAAGCAGAGGACTCCTCAAAACAAACAAATAGGAGATGAACGCTCCAGAACAGGAAGACGGCTCCAAAAACATGGTCCCCTACAAAAGGGCCCAAGAGTCCAGGAGGTCGGATTGTAAACCCGGATCGCGGTGGCATCAGAAACGGTGTGTAAACGCGAAATCGGCGCTGAGTAAACACTTCCGCCGCCATGAGACGGAAAATAAAGAACCGTTGGTCCAAGGAAGACGCCAGGAGAACCCGGTCGCGGAATTCGTGAAAGGGGGAGATGGACGCGGATCGATGCCGGCATCAAGGCAGCACGGAAATCGGGGGCCGCCTGGGCCGGGTAATGGGGGAAAAAACGCGAGATCGTTGAAAGTTGGGTTCGGACGAAAAAAAACTTCGCAAGCGAGGGGGAGGAGCAATGGATGGAAAGGGCCAAGGGCTCCATGTGGAAGGGACAGAAGGTGCCTAACGTCGATCCACAAGCACAGGAAAAGAATAAGGCGCGTAGAACTGCCCCGTCGAGCCACGTCTACCCAGCGGGTAGGCCCACGCGCAGCACGGTCCACTGGGGGAAGGGATTGGGGGGGGGACCACTTCGGAAAGAGGGTTGCCGGTGTCCGATGGCCGGGAAGACCCAGCTGTCAGAAAAGGTCCGCCCAGGGGGAGTAATGTTCTCTCCGAGAAAAAAAAATAACCCTGCAGAGCGGCAGACACCCGGGTGGAAGGTCCAGCCTTCGTAAGGAACAACAGTGGCCTGTTTTCAAAAGGGAAAAAAGACGAAAAGGAAGTGCGCCCAAAATAAGAAGCAGGGCCAGGGAACGCTGGGGGGCAACCCCAACGCCTTTGGCGGTAGACTTTCCCAAGAGAGAATTAGAAAAAAAAAGAGCTAGGTCCCATCGAAAAAAAAAGGGAAAAAACACGGTCGTCCCGGGCGGGGTGACGAGACCGCTGGGTAGCCGGACGCAAAAAAGGGCCCGGAAGCCAAAAGAAACTAGAAAAAAAACCGAAAATCGAGGGAGAACCGAATATAACGCGTAAGGGAGGCACTTGGTCCTGTGTCGACGGGCAGGGAAGGATATAATGGGCCGGGGGGACGCAGGAAGGGGGTGTCCATCACAAAGTACAAGTCACTAGGGGAAAAGGGGGCCTCGAACATCTTGAGGATTCAGCAAAGCCAAAAAAAAAAGAGGGGGCTTACAACAAGCGTAAGAAGGCGGCCCCCCAGCAAAGTAGTCGAGAGCACAAGATGTGGGTGCTTCCTGAGGGAGGAGGGGGGGGTCATAGGAAAGGGTTGACCGGACGAGCGCCGCAGACACCTTCGCATGGCTTCCCGAAAAACACAAATGGAAACGGGGTTGTAGGGCGGCCGTAAAGCGGAAGGGGAGAATAACACGTCGAAGGGTTGGGAAATGTTTTGCGGCTCGTCCACAAACGTCACCCAGGAACCTAAGGTTCGAGATCATGGGGTCGACGCGGCGCTAGCGTAAGTGAAAGAGGAAAAAAAATAGCTAATGGCGCGTGTTGGGAACGGGGGGGCAGAGCGGGCCAATAGCGGCTCTTGACAAAAGCCAGAAAGTAGGGCGGTTCCGCGTGAGGGGTTGGGATTCCGGAACGGTGGAAGAAAGAAAAAGGGGGGTAGTGGAAACCTGAAGACCCCACAAAGTGAAGGACGTTTTACCCTCGAAAAAGACAAGAAGCAGGCCTGCAAGGGGTGCAGACACCTACCCCCCGTGGGGAAAGAACGTTAAAAGAACAGAAGATAAAGGGAAGAGCTTGGGTGGCGAGAGCATTGTCAAAGCCCACTGGTAGGGCACCGCTCCCAGGGACCGCGCGCGGAGGGATCTCACGTGAAGAGGAGGGGAGTGCGGGGTACGCCTTGTTAAGGAGATGGTTAAATCCTCCCGTGGAGTTTCAGAGCACCTCAGGGATGGCCCAAGAGCCGTTTTTCCCGAGAAGGGGCCGAACTCACGCCCTGGTTCCAGGAAGAGAAGGTATCGAAAGGGGGTAAGAGGACGGTAACACAGCGAATTCGGGGCTCCACCGCGGTGAGGGGGTCAGAGGCACCAAAGAAGCCTTGCACCTTTCGGGATCGACCAGGCCCCGGATCCCAAAAAAATCGTAAGCGAGGGGGAAGGGGGAAAGTCTGGGATCTCGTTTCAGGGGGCGCGGCCACTCGGAGCTGGGCTCGGGATAAAGACCGCAAAGCCCCTTCCGGCCCTAAGCAGAGTTGGGGACAGTTTCAAAATTTCTTAAGAGGGGAAAAAAGGGGGAGGGCCGAAAACTCCCGGGGGGAACACAGGCCAGGAAAAGAAAGACCGAACGGAGTGCGTTGGGTCCGCAAATCGCGTAATCAAAAATAGGTGAGTGACCCAACAGACGGCGGAGCGAACAGACAGATCTCGGACAGGGGGAAAAGATGAAAAAAAACGCTAGGGAGCGGAGTGGAAAGGCCACCACTAAGTCCCCTGTCCCCCTGTAAAGGGGCGCCCTGGGCTGGCGCCTCGGTCCCTCGGAAAGAGAACCCCTAGGGGACATGGAGAAAGCCAGACGACGTGGTGCCCGAGGTGCCGGATCACGGGGAGAAAAAAAAAAAAAAAGAGCGCGTGGGAGAAGCCCGCTGCGGGAATGGCAAAGTGTCGGGGGAGGGGAAAAGGAGCTCAAACGAAGGGAACAGTCAAAAAAGAGGGGCAAAGCGGCCCTCGGTCCGGACATGGGGCGGAAGGGCCAGCAGGGGGGATCAGTTTTTTCCAAAATGCGGCTCAGGGAAGGGACTTCGAAAAAAAAAACTCCCCGGAGCGGAAAAGGAGACCCGAAAAGCCGGCAGGGTCAACCCTCCACGCCTCCAAGAACCAGTCACCGCAAAAGCTCTATGTCCTCAAAATCTGGAGGAGGAGAGGCCACAAAAAAAGGCCTGAGATGAGGCAGTGTCAGGGAAAAGAGGAAACCGGAGGCAGCACCACGTGGCCGCTGAGCAAACAAACAATTCTCCCGTCGAACCGGCCCCTTTCTTGCCGTCCTCCAAAAAAAAAAAGGGGGAGGAGGAAGAAGGCTGGGCAAGTGGAAAAACGACAGAACCGGCCAGCAAACGCGGGACAACGACAGAAAGATAAGAAAGTCCGGTCTACGGCAGATCTAAGCTAAAAAAGAAAGGAGGCGGGCAAAAAAAAAAGAGCGGGAGGAAAGAACGGGGCGAAACCCAAAAGGGCGGGCCCCGGCAGAGGTACGCCGCTGCAAAGAAAAAAGGGGGATACAGGGGAAGGGGAAGGAGGCCAAAGAGCTCAGGGGAACAGCCCAGGAAAAGAGACCCGCCAAAAAGAAATAACGGACCGCAGGCCCGCCAACATGACGGCGAGGGCCCCGCCGCTTTCAGGAAAGTAAAAGGGAGCTCAAGAAATGGCCAACGCGGGCCGCAGAAATCGCCGCCAAAAAACATCAACCGCAGCACTGCCTCCACGCTCGTGGAGGAAGGAGAGCTTAGTAAAACGCGACCTTAAAATTGGGGTCACAACCTGAGCCCCTCCAAAGGGGGCGAATCAGGGTTCGAGGAAATCAAGGAAGCCAGGAAGCCAGGGACTAACGGGTAAACCAAACGGGCACGGAAAAGTCATGGCGGCGCGTCAGAAAGGCCATCTTCGTCCGAGCGCTCAGGTTCTGTGAATGAAGCCGGAGGAAGGGTAAGAAGAGGAGCCATGAAGGAAGAGGGTAAATAGGCCAAAAAAAATCTGTGGGGGAAGGTCCTCGCGAAAAGTGGAAGACCTTGTGAGAGGGGGGGTGGTTGCAGGCCGGCCAAGCAAATCAGAAATCCCAGGGACCGCCGAAAAACAAAGGCAGGACCATGTGACGAAGAGGCCCCGCAGTAAGCCGGGGAGGGTGGGTGAATCGCGGTTAGGAAAATCAAAAACCAGCTAGGACAATCGTTTTGAACCTACTACCGGGCGCTACCTCGGAAAAAACAAGGGCAAGAAAGGTGGGGGCGGGGGTGAGGCCTGGTCTACGTCGCAAGAAGAAAAGGGGAAGGGAACCGCCCCAGCCCCCTCTAAACCTCCCAAAATCTGGGAAAACACCCGACACAAAAGGTGGCAAAAAAAAAGTACTAATAAACCTAAAAACAGCTGGTTCCTCGCTCACTGAACTCGTGCAGGACAGGGCGGACCCACCGTTCCCACGCAGGAACGGAATGAAAAAAAGCGGAGTCCAAACAGCCATTTTCCCGAAAAGCTTTCCGAAAAGCATCCAAGAAAGGGAAGGGGGTCAATGGAAACAAAAAAAGGACTCGGAAAAGTGCTAACGCCACGATTTAAAACTCCCGCCCATGGCAATTCATAGGGCTAAAACGGGGGGGAGGGCAGAAGGATATCCTGGGCCAGAGGGGGGCCGCGAAACAGGAAAGCTCCAAAAACATAGGGAAGCCTAGGGGGGAAAAGGACCGACCATAAAGTAACGCATCGAAAGGAGAGGAGGAAAACCGCGCAGGAAGGCAAAAGAGGCCTCAAGGGCAAAACGTCGTCCACAGTGTGGGAACTGGCAAGAACCCGAATGGACCCCACGACTAGGGGGCGTCCAAAAAAAGCCAAAACGTCATAAAAAAAAGAAAGGAAGGAAAAAACAATCCAAGGGCGCGAGTAGAACGCACGAAGAAGGGGCCCTGCGGACCCCTCGCAACAACGAACGAGCAATGGTCCAGCTAACAAAGTGACCAGAAAAAAAAAAGAAAATAGAGGAAGCAGCGGAACCGCACGAGATAAACGAAAAATGAACTTCGGGTAACGGGGGAACGCGACGGGGGGTTTGGAGAGACTCACAAAAACAAAGGCGAACCGGGGGAGAAGGAAGCGAGGGAGAAAGGGCCGGAAAAATGAAATGCCCCGAACCCGGGGACGGAAAGAAAATTAGGGGGAGACAAAAATTTGGGCCGCTAAAGCGGGTTAAAAACTGTCGCGCTCGTACAGGGAGAGAAAGGGACGGAACAATCAACGAAAAAAGAACCCCACATCGCGGGCTTCTCTACGGCCACACAAAAACCGAAAGGAAAAAAAAAGGGGGGGGGAAGACGGCAAATTTAAAACAGGGGAACAAAGGACGGGCGGCAAAGAAGGTGGTGGGCACCTGAATACGAAGTTGGGAGGGGAACGGGAGGGGGGGGGTCAAGCAAGGGGCGGAAGGAGGAATGGGGGGAGGGAGAACAGCTGCAAAAAGGCAATCGCACTCGTACGTGGAAAAAAAGCCCGGGAAAAAAAAAGGGACAAAATCCTCTGGGTCGGGGCCGTGAAAACTAGTGGCCTAAAGGGAAAAGGCGTGCGTTTCAAAAACGGAGAGGGGGGGCTTTCCATGGCTCCGAACGTTCATAAAAGACCAGGGGAGACAAAACTAAACAAACAGCCCGTCTGCGAAAGGGGTAAGCCAGCCATAAGAAAGGGCGGGCGCCAGTAAGAAGCCACCAGGCCGGGGAAGGTCCGACACTCAAAAAGGTTGGGGGAAGGAAGAGGTGCCCACCAGGGGACAAAAAGATCGGCGCAAGGGGGGAAACTCGAAGGGTAAAAAAGAGAAGACAACTGGGCCAGCATGCAAGAGGGGGCTGGAAAACCAAAAGGAAAAAAAATGGGCATCATGTGCATGGCGTGACGGAGTGAAAACGGGCAGGAATCAAGAAAAAAACCTGGGGGGGCAGTTCACGACAAAGGGGGGGGGGGGGAAGGCCAAAAAAAGTGCACGAGACACGGCAGAAACCCGGGAAAACCTTTAGAGGTCCAACACAGCAGCCAGTGGGGAAACGGAGAAGGGTTGCCCAATCACTGGCAAACAAGGACGACGACAGGAGAAAAAGAACTCGACGGCAGGGATTGGAAGGGGACACTTGACTGGGCAACGGTCAACCACGCGCCCATAAGGGAAAAAATTGGAAAGGGGACAAGGAAAAAAGAAAAAGGTCAAGAAAAGAGTCAAGCCGCCCGGATCCGCGCGAAGTGATACGTTCCGGACGAAATCTTGGGCGGGGAGACATAAATCCAAGCACGCACGCAGGAAAAACGGCCGAAACGGGGGGAGGCATCCCCTCCTCGCGCTGGGCACGATGAAAAGGAAGAGAAAAAAAGCGGTCCTTCAAGAGGGGGTCAAAAAAAGGGACAAAGAAAGGGGGCGGCGGACACAAAACGAAAAAAACCGCACAAAATGCATCCCGAAGCTCTGCGCCGGGGGCTCAGAAGAAAAGAAATCGGAAGGGGGACGGGGAAAACACGCCTAAAAGCCATGTCCCCGAAGAAGTGCTGGCCAAGCGTCCGCTCTACGCTTTGGAGCGACTAACAGGGAAAGTCGAGATGAAAGACTGAGGGAGGGGAGGGAATTGTCATTCAAAGAAAAAAAACTAAACTGTATGCTGAAGAGAGAGATCACCGAAGAATTCAGAGCAGGAAATCACAGGAGAACAGAGAATGTGAAGAAGTCGGGGGATGTACACCCGGAGCTTGGGCCTCCTGCTCTGTTGACAGCTTGAGCGGTTTAAAAGCAGAAGATAAAAGGATCTTCACGTGCAAACGTAAAAACGAAAACAGAATCGCAAAAAGGTGAGGGGCATGGCGAGTTCCCTTGGCCTGTAACTGAAAAAAGTCCAAACAAGGAAAAAGTTTGGGAAGGGGGAAAGATGGGAAAAAAAAAGACGAGGAGTAATCACAGAGGAGAGCTCTTAGCACGCACGGGGGGGGAGCCGGGAAGGGGCCAAACCGCGTAGATCGTTTAGATAACAAGAGGTCCTGATCAGCAAAGGGGAGGGGGAAGCGAGAATGACCTTTGCTAACGGGGTTCAAACCTTTCCCGTCCAGAAATTGGAAGGAAAACGATCAAAAGACCTGGGAAAAGAAAAACAAAAGGAACTAAACCCGGGGGAAAGAGTCAAGGGCAAACTCATCCGTCGATCCAGTCGTTTGAGGAAGCCCAGCTGGGGAAAGGGGAACAAAAAAGCAAACGAATCAAGGGGCCGTCGTGAAAAACTAAAAGCCGTAGGGAGGACTGTTCCGGGTTGGGGATAGGGACGTTGAGGAGGAACGCGGAGAAGGTCGCAGAGAGGGCTCCAAGCTCGCTCAGGGAGCCACAAAGTCAAAAAAATGGCAGGACAAGGATCCCTTTAACAGGGAAAAATCAAAATAGAATTCCGTCAGGACCAAATGCAGGGGCCCCCCTGTGAAACGGAGACGAAGAAAGAGCTGGAAAGGACTCTTTTAATCTCCGGCCCAACAGCCTAAAACGAAGTTTCTAGAAGAAAAAAAAAAGGGTGGGGTAGACAGATGGCGGATTCAACAAGCCGGCCTGGAAGGGGGACTTCACACTTACGTGCGCCACGAGGGACTTGGGGGAAAACCTGGGAAGAGGGAACAACGCAGGGACAATAATCCAAGAAAACCAAAAGTAAAAGTCAGAGCCCCAGTCCGCACCCGAAAAATAGAACGCAGCAGTAAAAAGGGGGTAAAGGGGGGGGGGCCCAGTACGGGAAATGGAAGGGCAGAAGATCGGATGCCGACTTTTCCTTTGCCTCAAAGTGGGAAAATCACCAAAAAAGTAAAAGAAAAGAAGGAAACCTTTTGGTCCATCAGAAACAGCAGTATTCAAAAAACATCACCACCACCTTGCTGCCGCCGGAACTTGGGGAACAATCACGGAGAAAAGGAAAAAAGACAGGGAGTCGAGAAATCAAGTGGAAGATTTTGGGAGGGGATTCGTCCGAGGGGGGTCCCGTCATGGCTAGGGAACTTCCCGCCACCCAAAGGCAGGGGGAAGGGGAGAAAAAAAAAAAAAGTTGCATAAGAGTGGGGTAGAGCAAAAAGGAGAGGGACGTTAGAAATACTCCTTGACCTTTCTAAAACGTCCGAAAACATAGGGAGTTGGGGGAACTTAAAAAGGTCGTTAACCCAGTACACCAAGGTTGAAAAAGAGAAGGGAAGACGCGGCGAAAAAACACTTAGCTGATCCGAGAGGGTAGGAGATACGAATTTGGAAAGGGGGGGTGTAAGGAAAAAAAGGCTGGGGGAAAAACGGGCGCATTACTCAAGAGCAGAAAAAAAATGTGAAGGGAGTCAGCGTTTCATGGGATTCCGGTCGGTGGAGACTACGCGTAGTGAGGTGGAGGACGAAGAAAAAAGAACCAAAAAAACGGGGAGGCTGGAAACCAGGGAGCGACGCGGGGGCAGCTGCGAACAATTGGATGCTCGGGTAAGGCGCGAAAAAAAAATAGGGGGGAGGTGAAAGGATAGGGGGTGGAAACATAAAAGGGTAAATCCCCCCCCGCCCCACCGTAAAATAGATTAAACTCCCAGGAAGGAATGAATAAAGTGGACCCAATAGGGCGGGGGGGGGGGTCGGTTCTCGGTCGACCTAAAAAAGGGGGGTGGACGACCAACAACGCTCGGACTTTGAGGTGAAGAAGCCCATCTGACCTGGCATTTGACCGCTCGCTGCTTGGAAAAAAAAAAAAAATGGAAAGAAATCTCGCCAGGGGAAGGACCCACTCTCTTGGGACTAGGACGAAAATGGAATTAAGAATCAGGGAGGCAAAAAGCAGGCTTCGGGTTTGCGGCACCCGCGGGTGGAGGGAGAGTAGTTGGGTGAATTGAAAGAAAAAGGGAAAAAAACCTGAGGAAAAGGTAAAAAAAGAAACCACACTTCGTATCTCAGAAGGGGGGGAAAAATTGGAGGGAAAAGCGCCAAAGGGGTCACGGTCCCGGGCACACGAATGCAACGCGCCATCAATTTTGTCGGAAGAAGATTCTCAACGAGAAACACAAAGGAGGAAGTCCAAAAGGCAATAGGTGCACGCAAGAATAAGGGAGAAACGGGAGGGTAATGGCCCTCGTAAGGCGGGGGAACTCCGTCCCGGCAACAACCAGCGATGCCAGAAAAGGTTTTGAACAGCTACAACAAATAGGAAAGGAAAAACCAAAACGTCCTCTAAACAAACCTCTCCTCGCACTCAGTCTTTTTGTTCAAGAATCACCTCGTCGAAATGGCTGCCTCAAGAAAGGGGGAAAACGAAGAGGCCGGAAAAAGAAAGAACGATCTAAGAATTGAGAAATTTGAGGTCCGCAAAATTTCCTATCTAAGTGCCTGATGACCGGACACCAATTCGGAAAAAAAACTTAAGGGTTTGGGAAAAAAACTGGGTTTGATTGGGATAAGGATCCCAAAGGAAACGGACGCCCTCTGGAGGGATCAATTGAAACCGTGAACTCCGCACCCAGCTCACAGGAAAAAGAGAAGGGGAAAAGTGTAAAAATGGATCTTTTGAGATGGAAAGCAAAGGGGGAGGGGGAAAGAGCGGGCGTCCGAAACGTCAGACAGAAGACCCGTGAAGAAAAAGACCGGAGGCGCCCTTCCTGACCTGTGCGAAGAGCCGGCCCAGTCCGTCAAGGTTGCGGTAAAAATAAAGGAAAGAGATCAGTTTCCTTTCAGTCACGGAGGAAGAGAGAGGACCGTGGAACCTTAACCGGCTTTCCGCCACGCCTTGCACGCGGCGTCAAAACCCTCCGACCGCCCAGGGGGGTTAGGAGGAAAAAAATGATCAGGAAGGACAAAAAAAACGCTCTCATAAGCCATGGGGAGCGAAGAACTGCAGTTAACCAGGATCGGACCGTAGGAGCGCACCGTGGCCAGGGGTCCGCCGGTGCGCAGGGTCCTTGGACAAAAGAAAAAAAAAAAGTCCAGAAAGAGAGAAGGGGAATCGGAAAACAAAAAACGAAGGGGAAAAAGGGAAAAGAAGTAGAGAGTACTCAGTATGCGGAGCTACTGATGTTCCGAGACGGCCCTGAGAAAAAAAAAGGAGTAAAGAAAACGTTTCTCCCCCAGGAAAGAGGAGAACGGGCTTGTGTCAGGGGAGCCAGGCCGATGAGCGGTAGCGCCGCCGAGCCGGGGGGAAATCGGGAAAGGGGAAAAGTAGAAACCCAATGGGCGTTAGGCTAAGGGGAAGCAGGGCGCGGGGAAACCGGTCGTCCGGTCGCCCAAGGAGAGGGTCCGAATTCCTCGCTCAAGAAAACACAGCCCTGAACTGCAGGAGAAAAAAAAAACCAGATGACCGACAACTCCAACCAGGACGGCGAGGGGCCGCTCTCGGCCAAGTAATTAAAAAAAAAAACCCGCAGGGCCGGCAAGAAACTCCCGCAACGGTCCACTCGCCAAGCAGCTGCACTGAGACAAAATGAGGCCGGGGGGAAGCGCAGAAGAGACAAAAAAAGGAAAAAAAAATGCCCCGAGAGGGGTCGCGTTTTGGTCACATGAACTACCATCAAGGGCGGAATCTGGACTCCGAAAGGGAAAAAATAAAGAACAAACACAGGACAAAAAAAAAAAGTGAAAACCCGGCACGAAAAGGTTGGGTGTGCCGCGCTGTGCAGCGATAGGGACCGGCAGGCGTGAAAAAATCACAAGGCACATTAGGAAGGGCTGTCGCATTTCCAGCAAAGGATGTAATGTTTGGGTCCACTAATCAGGAGAAACATGG
>Ga0179593_1535777_pt1 | contig 14061 bp, 21 predicted proteins | sample CZODoug2_1_08_16_FD_185931 | JGI IMG/M metagenome (GOLD analysis project Ga0179593, IMG submission 185931) | Vadose zone soil fungal communities from Angelo Coast Range Reserve, California, USA - CZODoug2_1_08_16fungal (PacBio error correction) | ecosystem: Environmental > Terrestrial > Soil >...
GCACCAATTAGTACATGGATACCGTCCTCTTTCCACCAAACAAAATTTTAAAAAGGGATTTTACAGGGGCTTCACACGCTTCGGAGGGCCCGGGTGCATGAAAACTGTGAGAGGAGGAAGATCAGAGTGAGGCAGGGGGGGTCTGGTGCGGAAATCTTCCTCTCTCGACCATCGGAAAAAAAGACGCCCTCCGTGGGTTTCCAAAATGAGGTACAAGACAAAGGTCGCCCGGAAACCGTGGTCAAACCCGACCTGAGTGTGCACAGCCCCACCACGGCGTCAAACTGGGTTACCTAGCGTGTTCCCTTAAAGAAAACCCCTCCTGAGGAAAACGGAGAGGGCCATCAAAAGTTCTAGGTGGGGAAAAGGGAATTTTTGCCAAAAAGCGTCCGGGAAATCAAACAAAAAAAAACCAAACCCCAAAATGCCCCTTAAAACACGTGTCCAGCTGAATCATCAAGGCTGAGGCACGCAAACAAACTTTTGGCGAAAGGCGGGAGGAACGGGAACAAGTTTTGTTCCCCAAACGGGGGCGGGGCATCCACCCAAATTGCGCGGGGGCCGGAAAATTGGAAACTGCGTGGGGGAAAAAAATTGTGTCCCCAAGCTGGGCCAGGTAAGACGGCCAAAACGGGGTCCCTAAGATCCCGCCATGGTACAGCGTCTGGGGGGGGGACCCCGCGTGGCCGCACATAAAGACCGGGTTCAAGTCTACACACCCACGAAAGTCTGCGGGAGTCCAAACAGGGGTCGAGGAAACGGTAACAAGTGGGGACGGGTGGTTGGGAGAAAACCTGGGGGAAAGAAACAGCCAGCAGGGGGCCTGGGGTTCCACTAGGCCATTCAACAAAAACAAAATGTCACCCAAAGGGGGGGGGGGGAAGAAAACTGCCCAAGTCCTGGACGGGAAGGGCCAGCCCATGAAAAGGCGCCAGCCGGCTAAAAACTCCCAGGGTAAGGAAAACGGGTGCCCAAATCCCTCGGTTGAAAAAGGCTTTGTTGAAAACCGGCATGAAGAGGCCGGTAAACCCAAAAGACCCCGACCAAACAAACCACGAGCCAAGAGGGATAGCACAGAGGCCAGCCACAATTAGCCTAAAAAACCAAGATAGAGGGGACGCACCCGAACCGCGCCGGCCAGGGGGGGGGGGGAGGGTGAACTGGGGGGGGGAAGCCGCGGGCCAAGGAAACGAAGGGCCCAGGGGTTCCCAAAAAAAAAAACCAACCGAGAGAATCCAAATATAAAACTCCGCCCCCCCTGCTTCCCAAAATGAACAGAACTAAAAACGATCCTGTGGAACCCTCGCGAAAGAAAAAGTCGGGTAAAAAAACCCGTGCGTGCTGGGATCAAGACCGGCAAAACCCCGACAACAAAAAAAAAAATGAAACGTGCCGGGCATTGAGCGGGTGCCCCCCGCTGCTGACTGGGGACCTCTGAAAGGGGGGGGGGGGGGGGAAAACACCCAGAGCACGTGACCCCAGGGACAATGACACCTGGGGCCTCCCCCGAAGGTGGGGGGTGGGGGTTCGGAACAGGGGTACACCAAACGGGTGGATTTCAAAAAAAAGGATGCTCAAGGTCTGCACAACTTTGGGGCCAGACCAAGCATCCACGGCGGGAAGAAGAAGAAGCACTACTGGGGGGCGGCTGGCAGGTCCTAAGAAAAAAACAGAAAACGTCGCCGGCTACTAAAAAAAAGAAACCAGACTTCCGACCCACTTCGAGGGAACCACGCCAACCAAAAAAGGGGGTCCCAAGCCCGGGCCAAAAGAAGGGGTCTATTGGTCCCGCCTGTCGATGGATGCCCCGCCTTGGCAAAACAAGCACCCTAGGGGTTCATCACCCCATTGGAGGGGGGGAAAATAAAAGAGGACATCCCAGCCAAGGACACTAGCTGGAAAACCAGGCCTGGGGGACCGCACCTCCCCCGGGCCAACCGGGCCCAGGGAATCGAAGCAAAAAAAAAATTGGGTCGAGCGGGAACGGTGAAATACAGGCCCGCAGAAAAGAAAACAGACAAGAAACGGGGGAACACCTGAATGGGGAGAAGGGGAACGGGAGGAGAACCACCACAGGGGTCCCAAAAACTAAGGGGGAAAATTGGAGACCGGAGGGGGGGGGACCGCAGACCGCGTCTGTTTGCACTTGAAGGGAAAAAAAAAAGAGGCCCAAAAGGGGGGAAAACAGAAGGGGGGACAGCACGATCCAAGAAAAAAAAACGGAACAATCACAAAGGGGGGGACCAGTTCGATACAACAGCCCCCATCTGAAGCGATGCGCCCGCTTGCTGGTTGGAAAAAAAAAAAGTCAAAAAAAAAGGGGTTATTCCCCGACGGAAAAGCAGAAGCTGGGCCAAGCAGGGGAAAGGAGACGTCGGGAAGAATAAAAGACAATTTCACAACAACAAACGGATAATTGTAAGGGGGAAAGGAGGAGAATGGAAGGGACTCTCAGAGGAAAACGACCCCATCGAAAAAGACTTTTGCACTTCAAAAAAAGACAACGGCGGGGAAGTGGCTGTCCTCAAAAACAGCAAGCAGCATCAGAGCAGGAAAAAGGCAAGGGGGGGGAAATCGTACAAAGGGCCCGGGGGGGAGGGGGGACGGGGTGAACTAAAAGAGTTGGGAGGTACCAGAAAGGGGGGGGCACTGGTCCCGGGACAAGGAAAATAAAAAGAAACGTCAGCAGGACGAAAACGCCAAAAAAAGGTCTACGACCTGGTTTGCTCCTCGGCCAGTAACAAGGGGGGGGGGAAAGGGGGGGGGCGGGGGGAAAAGTTTGGATGGGGATGCACCTGAATGAAAAAGAGTAAAAAAAAACAAACAGGGGGGGGGCTTAAAAGGGATGCCCAAGGGGGCCTACTGGAGCACGACAGAAGGGAGGGTAGCAGAAGCAAACAAGGGGTGGGGATTCCCCGAAAAAGCCCTTGCAAAAGGAATTGACAAGGGTGTTGGGAAAAAAACGACGGGGAGGTAGAGCCAACAGTTTAGGAAAAAACCTAAAAGTGAAAAACTCCAGGGGAACGTAAAAATAAGGTTGGGGGAAAGGGAAAACGCGGGGGCGGGGGTACCATGCCCGAGGGCCGCCTAGGGGGCTAAGGGGCAGTTGGGGGGGGGGACAAAAGAAAACCTGGGGTATCTTCAAACCCGCCGTCCTGACCCAGAAAATAAGAAGTTAAAACTCAAGCTAAGCGGGACCCTGTGCTGGAAAAAAGGGTCAAACTTGGACCTTCTCAAATCTTAAAAAAAAAATCAAAGAAAGGTGGAAGGGGGGTGAATGGAACAGTAAAAAAAACCCGAAGGATACCGGGGGGGGGAGTTTGAGCAACCCTTGATTCTTGTTGTTGTGGGGACCCCAAAAAAAGGGAAGGGAAAGTCGGAGAAAAAAGAAAAATTTGAGAAAAATAAGGGGAAGGAAAACCAGAAAGGTGCGGCGAAGGTGGCCGGCCCTTGGAGAGCGGTGAAGGTATAAGGGGGGAACAGATGACGCGGAAGGAGGCAAAAGGATCGTTTTTTGTTACCAAACACAAAGGGTGGGAATGAAGAAAAAAAAAAATTGGAGGGCGGGAGAGGAAAAGAGCGGGGGGTACAAGGGGACGTCAGTCCCTGGCAGGCCTTTTCGGGGAAAACCAAGCCCAAGAATGGAAAGACAAAGGTTTGTTCAAACTGGGCACCCCCTAAAAAATCAGAACTGATTGAAGAAAAACAAAAGCACAGGCCACACCCACAGGGGTGAAAGAGACATAGGGGGGCGGAGAAACCTTTTGGTACCCCCAGAGGGCCTCGGGGGAAGGACTTGGGGCCAGTCAGGGGTTGGACAAACAAGACCGGAAAAAAAAAAAGAAAGGTTCTCCTAGACACCAAGCACAAGGAAGAGTTTAAAAAAGGGAGGCTAAAGCTATGCCCTTGACCAAAGGTCCAAAAAAACCAGGGCCCAGGCAGGTTCTGCCTACCGGTGAAAGGGGGTGGGAAGGGAAAAAAAAAAAAGGTTGGAAGCCGGGGAAAACGGGGAAGGTTTTCTGGGAGATGAAAGAAAAAGGGGAACGAGCCACAAGTCACCCGAACATTGGTCAAACAAACCCATAATGGGGAGGAAAAGGTGAAGGGGACGAGGACAAGACGGGGAAGTAGAAAGCAGGAACCAGAAACAACGGAGTGTGCAGTGCGTCAAGCAGGGTGGGGGGAAAACGAGACTGTGTGAAGGTGCAAAACATAAGAAGGAAGGGGGAAGATGACCCGGGGTGTCTTCCCCTGAAAAAAAGCAATCAAAGGGGGGAAAACCTATTCCAGGAAGCAACGGGGGGTGGGGGAAACCCCCCGGAGACACGTCCCTTAAAAAAGGTGAACAAAATTTAAAACACGGGACCAAAGAGAGGGCCCCAAGACTGGGTTGGAGGGGGCATTTAAATTTAATTATTAAAATTGGGGGCAAAGGAAAAGAAGGGGGAGGTTAACAAGGAGAAAATTGGCCCGTTGACTGACTTGCAAAACCTCCCTTACCACGCAAAACAAAAAAAAAAAAAAAAAAGGACAAACCCTTACCGGCCGGGTGGGGGGGGTGAAAAAAAACGCCAGCGTAGAAACGACACGGTCCATAGATCGGACCAGGAAAAAGAAGCCAATATGTGACAAAACCAAAAAAAACCGGAAGTTACCGCCGTTTGGACAGGTCCCAGGGGGAAAAAAACAGTAAAGCCACAAAAGGTGGCCCATGTCCACCCAAGAAGATGTGGGGCAGGAAAAGGGGGTGGGTTGGGGGGTTGGCCGGGGGCGGAAACCAAGTTCCAGCACGAGGGGAAAAACCCATAAAATCAGGGGAAAGCCATGGAAGGGAAGATCACAAACTTGGCGACAAAAAAAGAGGGGAGAACGGTCACGTAGGGGACACCCAGTTCCCACTGACACTCAAAATACAGTCCCAACGGGGGGGGGAAGATGCACCTTGATAGAAATCACTCCAAACCGTCGGCAAAACAAACGGGTCAAGAGTTTAAAAGGGGGGGGCCTGGGGTGCGCAGGTGGAGGGGGGAAGTGGGAGGTTTTCACCTTCTGGCTTTGACCCAAGAACGGTTTATGACAAATCAGGGAAAATGGGGGAAAAAAAAAACGCCCACGTGTTCGGGGGGTTCCTTAAAAAATAACCATAGGGTCCGTGCGGCCGAAGCGGGACCAATGGAAATGGCGTTTCAAGCTGAGGGCACGGGTTTCCATCTTTGTCCCCCTTGCCGGCGGCGAAAAAAAAAAAATTGAAAACGCACATGGGGGGGGGGTCCTAAGTACCTGGGAAGGTGAACGGCGGGCAGTCCTGTTCTATCACAAAAGCTGGACAAAAGGAAAAGAACCGCGCCAAACTCGAAAAATGGTGGGTTCGTACCACAATCACTTCTCCCAGATGGAAAGATGGCTGGCCTATACCAAGGGAGTTACATTGCTAAACCTCGGGAGACACTGAATACGAGGTGGGATAACCGGATAACTAGCAGCCAACCCGGGAAAAAAAAGGGGTAACCAAACGGAAAGTTCCAACAGAGAATTTAGCCCCAGATGTCCTCAACGTTACCGAAAAAAAAAGTCCAAGCCAGAAAAACAAACTGAAAAGGGTAAAAAAGGGATTACCCAGGCACCTTGCGCAGAAGTTGAAAAAGGAAAGAATGGCATTGTAATGCCCGCCGGTTTTGTGGTGCGCAAACCGAGGAAGGGAGAACATTCAACCGCAAACCAAAAGAGGGACGAATAGTACCCATGAAGCGGGAAAAAAGGGGACCGGCCCATAAGTATCCAAAAAACCAGGGGGGAAGGGGGAAAATGCAGGCCCAAAGTGTCCTCGTTTGGGCCCCCGGGGGAAGGTGTAAGTTGGAAGACCCGGAGAAAAGCCAAATATCGGAAACACCTCCTAGACGCAGGGATGGAGGGGAGGAAACTCAGTAGTGGCAGGGAGAGTTTCCCTGCATTCAACCTGAAAAGGGTGACAAAAGGGTTGAAAGAAGGAAAAAAACGGGAAAAATCGTGGCACGGCAGCCAAGGAAGGCCAAACGTGACCCCCCCTTGTGGCCCGGGGGGAAACGGAATCTGGAAAGGGGTTGGGTAACGGGCCGATTATATGAAAAAAAAAAAGGGGGCGGGGGGAAAGAAGTTCGGGGGACCAGCAAAAAAGGGCCTGGGGACGGTAAAAACCAAAAAAAGAAAAAAAAGACGGGGAAAGGTTTCAAGGTTTCCGTTGGAAAAAAAAAGGAGGGGCGAAGGGGGGGGGGGGTGGGGGGGGGGATTCGAACAAGAAAAGACTCCAACGGGTCCGGGGGATGGGGGGCAAAAACAAGGAACGTGGATTTTGGGCTTCGCTTTTAAAAAAAAACAAGCGTTGTGTTCCGGGACCGAAAAAATACAATTTGGGGGGTTTGGGGGGGTTTGTTGTCGCCGCAACCTGGAAGGGGATCAACAGGGCTGGGTGAAAAACCTCCCAACAAGTCCAAAAAAAAAAAAACTCAGGACAGAATAGCCAGGGGCGCCCGGGGTTCTGGAAAAAGGGGGTCAAAATGTGAAACTAAATGGAATCCTTGGGGGACCCGTCCCCTCAAAAGGGGTCCCGAGAAGCAAGAGCCGTTTAAAAACTTCACCCTCAGCAGTCCCAAAGAAACGAGATTGCTCAGAACACAGCACACCCCTTTAGGAACTAAAGACCTGATTGAACGTTTTTGGGAGTGTCTCCAAGGTTGTTGTGGCACAGGATCGAGAAAAAGGAACACCAACAACTGGGATTAGGGAAAAGAAAGGATATCATGCCCATAGATCGCGTTTCCCATAACGGGGCCCAAAATCCCAACGAGGATCAAGTCCCCAGGTAGGGATAAAAAAAGAAGGGGTTATAAAAACGGATGAGCAGTTCTCTGGGCAACTGGCAAAAAACGGGCCAAAAAGGAGAAATCTAAGGACAGAGGGGGGAAGGACGGTTTAAGAAGATGCCGCGGGAAAAACGGTGACAAGACCAGCTCGGGGCGATCAAAAAGACCAGGGAATTTAAACAGAGGAGAAGCGGCAAAATGTTCAGGAAACTGACGGGGGAGGTACCTATCCAACAATCACGAAGAAAAACAATAATGGGGGGGGAAACACCCCGCCCGCGAAGAAAGGAATAAAAAAGAGCAAAACCCGGTCAAATCTGGAGACCCGAAAGTTTTGAGCGGGACCGGCCCAAGGGCCAGAGGAGGGATAGGTGTGGCTAAGGAAAAACGGGGGGAAAAAAAGCAAAAAACAGCAAGGGGCCCAACAAAACTTTGGAAGGGAAAAAAAAGGGCAAGAAGATAACCGGAATGTGGGGGGGAAAAAAAAACGTTCAACCGTAAACGAACCTGACAAACAAAAGAAAGAGGAGAGAATGTACTGCTGGAGCAGGGTTTCCTAGGGAATTTGTTTGGGGGGGGTGAGGGAACACCCCCCGCCCCAAAAAGGACTTCATCCCGTCCAGCCGGGAAGTCCAAACAAAAGTGAAAAAACTCCAAGAGGAAAAAAATGAGTTTCTAAAAAGGAAGGTCGGTGAAAAGACCAAAACAAAAAAAAAAGGGAGAGGTAACGTCCGGCAGGGGGAAAAAAAGCCGGAAAAGAAAAGTTCCAGCATCTAGAAGCTACATTCCAAAGCGTGTGCCAGCAAGGGGGATAAGGGGGGTCGGAGGGGGGGGGGGAAGGAGTGGGCCTTTTTGGGACCAGAAAAAGGCCACGAAAAAAGTAAAGGAACGTGGTGTCACATGTGCCGTTTCCGTGATCCCTGGAAGCACTGCAAAAAGAAAAGGGCATTCAAACTCTGGAGAAGTTCCCAGGTTGTAAGAGCAGCATTGCCTGGGGAAGGCAATTGGGGAAGTGTGGGCAACGTTTAGGAGGTGCGGAACGAAGTGAAGCGAAACAGGGGAGTAGAAAAAAGAAAAGACGTAAAAACTTAAAAAACTAGGGCGGAGATTGGAACCCGCCGAAAATCGGGGGGAAATTAGGGAAAAGAACAAGGGGCCACGCCCAAAATCGGTAAAAAAAAAAGGTTCTGGCTTACTCTGGACGCCAGGAGGACCGGGGGGAAATGTAAACATAAGGGGGGTCAAACTCCAACAATACAAGGGTCAAGCCCCCTGGGGATTCCACCAAGACGGCCCGGCAAAGGGTAACAACAAAAGACCAAAAAAAAGGGAGGGAACCCAGGCCCACCCTGACCGGCCCAAAAACATACAAATCACCTAAAAAAGGGGGGACCTCTATCCAAAAAAAGAAAACTGACGTTCCCCAAACAAACCCGACCCGGCCGAACGTCAAAAGCGTGGAAAGAAAAAAATCGGAGGAAACGGGATCCCAAAAAAAAATCTTCATGGGGTATGGTACGCCATACACTTACATGGGACGGCAAACAAAACAGGGGGCACCGTCAAAACGTAAATCCTAGGTAACTTACCGACGGCCAACAAAAGCGGGGGCGGCCGGGGGGGCAGGGCGTGTCGGGGGAAAATCAAAAAAAGGACACCGCGACTCCCACATTGTGGCTCAGGACGGGAAAAAAAAAAAAAAAAAATAGACAGCAACTGTACGACGGGGAAAAAAGGTGGAGTAGGTCAAAAAAAAAACCCGCTTGCGGCTTCCACTCGCTGGGGGCCAGAAGGGGGGGGGGGGGGGGGGTCCGGGAAGGGTGTGGCGACCCGGAAAAAAAAAACACACGACCCGCCCTTCCCCCGAACCAGCCATGGTCGAAGGACTGAAAGAAAAGCAAATTGGGACGAAATAGGGAACGGGGTAGTTGGGTTCCCCGCACGGGTAGAAAAAAAATGGGGGGCACAGGCCGTTCCATCAAAAATGGGGGGGGGCTGGGAATTTTTAAGGGAAAAGAACCGGGACCGAGTAGATAACCAATTTCCAAGCGGAGGGGGGGGGACCTCGCGGCACAGAAAAAAATGCCCTTCACGTGGTGACAAAAGATTCAACGGGCCGGGGAACAAAGGGAATGCGGGAAACGCAGACGGACGGGGAAAAAGTTTTCGGGGGACGGTGTGGCAATCACAGGGGAACCCTTTTGTGGTCAGCGACCAGGAAAAAAGAAAACAAACGGGGTCACAAAGAAAAAAAGGAACCAAAACGTCTCCAAAGACCGGAGCCAACTTCACCCTTGTTACGCGGGAAGGGGCCCTGAGAAAAAGAAAAGACTCACGACAAAGAACGCACTAACCAAGGGGGTGAATAATGTCTTCTACAGGGAACTTTTTCAACCGCCGCCATGGGGGAACCGAAGAAAAGCCCGCAAAAGAAAACAACGCGTACGGATCTGAGAAGTGTCAAAGCGCTCTAAGTAGGCAGCAGCAAAAGTATAGGAAAGGGGTGGGGGCCGAAAGACTACAAAACCCTCAGACGTGGTTTGAGTTGGGATTCTACAAAACGAAGTCAGCAATCAATCTTACCTGGAAGGACCAGAAAATCAAAGAAAATCAGCAACTGCCCCCCAGGCTTGAAGACCCTGGCCATCAGAAAATCAAAGAAAACAGCCCGCAACAGGCTCGAATTGGTGGGAGAAGGGGGCGGAAGGCGACGTACGAACCCCTCCCCCCCAACGCCAATATTGATAAGGGGGGGGGGATTGAAGGGTAGAAGACATGACCCAAAAAAAACGTAATGCCCAAAAAAAAAGAGGGGGTCCAAAAAAGAAGGGACAGGGACACAATCACCTGGGGGGGGGGGGGGGGGGGGGGGGGCGAAAAAATGAAAATTGGTGGAAGAAACCAAAAAGGAGGGAAGAACTTCCTTGTCCCGTTCACAAAAAAAACGGCGGTTTCGATCTTAAAAGGGAATCAAAGACAAAGTACCCTACCGGCGAGACCATTCCCTCTCGCCCTCCAAGAAGTGTACCCGCCAAGAATGCCAAAAGGACTTAGTTGGATTCCTCCGTGCCAAAAGAAGAAAACGCCTGGCCCACACCAATACCGGAGGCAAGCACCCCTTGGGCCAAAGATTGAAAGAAAAATCTTAAGAAGAAAGCCATCAAGTGACCGGTACCACGCCCCGTCAAAGGAAGGGGAAGTCGACCACCGGGGGTTTCTTAAAGCTTTCCCAGAGGGTACATTCAGAAAAAAGAAGACAAAAAGTCAAAATGGGTTCTACAAAAGGAGAACCATTACCCAAAGGAAAAGGTTTGAAAAAGGAGAGGGGATTAGGTGCTTCCTACCGGTTCATGTCCAGGTAACCAGTGCCAAGAGGTACTAAAGAAGACCAAAAGAAGAAAAAGTCCTGCGAAAAAACATGAAGTCGATAGCAATGATGACGGTTATTCCAGCACGCCCCCGAAGGGAAAATTCAAAGAGGAAGAAACTGCCGCCGGGTACAAGAGAGGAAAAAAAACCATGGGGGGGAGAAGGGGACTCAATGGGCACGCATCGGAACTTTGTCGCTGCGAGAACCAAGAAGACCCGGAAAGGGAGCACAAACACAGAATGACAATCCGAAAAGGGAAAGGGGTTATCGGAAAGGACAGGGGGTGTAACTTTTGCGGTATATCGTGAGGTAAACAAGAGTCAAGGGAAAAGAACAAGGTGAAAAACCTACCAAAAGGGTAGGGTGAAAAAAAAGGGAGAAGCGCACAGAACTCCTTCTACTACCTGGTTGGCTCCTAGGAAAATATAAAACAGAGGCATCGGCTGGGGACTTGCCCTAAGGTCGAAGAGTACGACCAGGTGGTCGAGAAAGGGGGGGGTTAAGTAAGCAAAACCTCTAAAACGTTCCTTGGGTGAGACAAGGTGACCCTAGGCCAACGGGTTGCTGAACCTCTCGGGCTGGTGAAAACAAGATAGCCCGGAGGGGGAGACAAGCCCCACGCAACCCCAAGAGGGGAGTAAAAGGGGGGTACTATGGAAGGAAAGGTACTTCGTGTCCATGAACTCGACCATAAAGGGAGTTTCAGGAGCCGTCCAGGCCTCCAAGAACGAAGAATTCTAAGAAAAAAGTCCTGCCTGAGCCAAACGGCAGAAAAGGGGAGCCAAACCATAATACGGGTTAAGGGGAAGAACCGGGCATTTTCTGACAAGGGGGGTTTCGGACCGGAGGGCCAAGAAAAAAAATTTGGGGGGGTAAAACCCAAGAATCGGATGGTAAAAGACAAGATGACAATGGGGGGCACAACCTGATACGGCGTCGGGAACGGTGCAGGTCTTCAAGCGTGCAAAAGTTTTGGGGCGAGGGCGTATGTCATACAGGGAGTGGTGGAAATGCGCCCAGTTTGCCGGAAAGTTGGATCGGGGGATAGCCACCCCAAGGGGGAATGGCACGCCGGTCCGCGAAACTCCCACCCAGACGCAGGGGTAAAGCGTTATCAAACCGTATCACTGGGAGGTAAAATCTAGCGCGGCCAAGTAGTGAGAAGCGGAAAAACTAAACAAAAGTTGTACTTCGAAATTGCTTACCAATCTAAAGAGTCAACTAATCGGGGGGTCCCCAGCGGCGCACCAGAAAAGGGAGAACCCAAAGGAAGCCAAGGGGTTGTCTGGAAGGTTGCGAGGGCCGGGTCCTTCAAAAGCAAGGAGTCAGGCAAGAGGGGAAAAAAAAACGTGGGCGCAGGGGGACTGTGGAGGCAATAAGTGGGACGGGGGGGGAGGGTCCAGAAATGCAGAAGAAAGAGACTCCTAACCGAACTGGTCCACATCATAAAACAGAGACCCGAAGCAGAGAGGAGGGTCGTACCAAAAAAAAAGCAATGAGACCAGCTGTAAACGCGCTTGAACTGACGGGAATTCTACGAGGGGGACAAACGGTGGAGGCCCAAAAATAGAAAGGCCCAACCGCATCAAAATTGGAATGCCGTGACACTACAAACGGGAACCCTTAAACTACGAAAAAGGCTCCGCCCAAAAATTGTGCGTGCAGGGGCAAGGAGGATTAGGGGAAAAGAAGGGGGAAAAGTTGCGGAATTCCGCGAACGGCCCAAAACGCCACTCAACCCTGCAGTCCAACCCATGGCCAAAAGGTAAGGGAGTGTTTAACACGGAGGCGGGAATTAAAACGCGTTCGGGGACGAGCAAAAAGGCAAAAAAAAGGGAAACGGACACAGAAGACCGTAAAAAGGCAGCCACCCGTGAATACTTAAAGGTTTTTAAAAAAGGAACAGATCCGAAGAAGGGGGGGATGGTGGTGGTTGTACTCGAATGGCGTCAGCCGGAAATGGAGACCACAAAAAATCATCAATCAGAATCCATGATTAACCACCTGGGGCTCTCCAGGCTAAGGAAAAAAAGCCGGTCAACAAAACTTCAGGGGGATTGTGTCCCATGATTGCTATCTGGGATAAGGAATAGAAGACCGGATCCAGGGTAAGGAAAAGAAGGGTTCTCAGGTTGTCCTGATTACATAAGTGGTGACCATGGGGGGTGAATGGGTTCTTACCAGCGGTCGTTGTAAAAAGGGAAATTCCTGAAAAGAAAAAAAAAGGAACAAAACATCACCGGAGTTAAAGAGGAAAGGGGAGGACTTCAGTCCATCCGTGCCCAGTGCCCTGCAAGTTACGGAGAGAACATTTCAAAAAAAGGGGGGGTAAGGAATTTCGTGGCTAATCAAAAAGAAATGGAAAAACAAAACACACGCCGGAAATGTTAGCGGGCCTAATAACGAGCAAAAGGGGCCATTGTCAAAAAACCCAGGGGATAAGAGAAGCGCAAAGCCCCATGGCCGCAAAAACCGGGAAGAAACGCCCCCATACAAGGGGGGGGAGAACAGCAGCAAAGAACCGAAAACACCATTGGGACAGGAAGGGCAGCGATGAGGGACGTATCTATCATGAGTTTCTTGTCAGCGACTTTTGGGGGAGCGGGGATCTCGGACGGGAAGGGACTGGGGGAGGGAAATGGGAAAAGAAGAAAGAAAAGGGTGTCCTGTCATCGGTACCACAGGGGTTCTTTTTGATCCGAGGTAAATGTGGGATTCTTCCAGGGAGAACTTGGTGAAATAAAATGAAAAAAAAACCTCTCTCAAAACCATCGGAAAAACTCTAAAAAAAAGAAAAAGACAGGGGGATCGGCCTTAGGTGGTAGGTGGGGGGAGGAGTTTCAAGTTTGAAAAAGGGGGGGAATGAAAAGGGACGAAAAGAATGAAGGCCCCCTTAAAGGGGTGCCCGCTGTGGTGCGCCTGGCGGAGAGGGAAAGAGGCGGGCCTATGGAGGGGGGGGGATTAGGGCCAGCCGGTCTGTTAGCTAAAAAGCTAGGGAAAGTGAAGAGGCGAATCACATTGGGTTGGTTAAGTAGACCGGGGGACTCCTCCGGGGTCCTTGCCGACGGGTTTAAAGGGCCAATGCGGGAAGGGGGGGAGACTGGAATGCTTTTTGTTCGCCGCCCAGGTTGAGGGAATAAAGGTTCCATACTGAAACAAAGCAGCGTGTTCAAAATGGCAAAGGAAACAATCAAGGAGGGCCCTCGTTCACAGGAGTTCCTCCCGTCCTCCCACGTCCTGTCTCACATCAGAGGAGAAGACGAAGGGCAAAGAAACTTCCGCAATCCGACATACACAAGGGGGCGGGGAAGCACAATATGGTGATCAGCTTTGGGAGAAGGGGGGGTAGTCTCTTGGAAATCAAATAAAAACGGGAAAGGGGGCCTTAAAAGATCTAGGAATCCGAAAAGAAAACCGTCGCCCACGGGCCAACGCTTGGAAAAGCGCATTGGACCCCGTAAAAGGGGGCCCGCTTTTTGCGTCTACCTCAGATAGCGCGGCTAGATGAGGACGCGTGAGGTCCATAAGTGGGTAGAGAGGAGGGAAAACCGCACCCTCATACGAGGCCTATCAAAAGTCAAGCTGCGTGGAGATAGCGAGACAAAAGGTAAAACGGGAATGCAGGGGGAAAGAAAAAAATCCTGGAAGAGAAGACCGTTCCTTCAAGACACCTGCAGTCCTGAGCCAGGAAGACCACCTGGAAGATGAAAAAAAACATGAGAGATTTCAAAACGCGGACAAAAAAGGCTGGAAGAGAAAAACAGAGAGGGGATAGGTTAAACTGCCTTTCCAAGCATGCGCAACGGGGCACAGGAAGAAAAAGCTGGAACGGGGATCTTTCAGAAAAAGGAA
>Ga0179593_1651183_pt1 | contig 14061 bp, 7 predicted proteins | sample CZODoug2_1_08_16_FD_185931 | JGI IMG/M metagenome (GOLD analysis project Ga0179593, IMG submission 185931) | Vadose zone soil fungal communities from Angelo Coast Range Reserve, California, USA - CZODoug2_1_08_16fungal (PacBio error correction) | ecosystem: Environmental > Terrestrial > Soil >...
ACAGACCAATAGCACAAGGCACAGGAAAAAAGGTCTGGATCTCCATCGCGTTCGCTGGGGAAGGGTTAGAGACCGGCAGAAATGTTACAGCCCGAAGAAGTCGACCACCACGAATGGGGGACTTCAGCAGAAGGTCGCTTCGTATTGGTAGGACCATTTCACCTGAATGGAATGCTTTAAGGAGGTCAGGTCGGCTGCCGACGAAAATTCGTGTTCTGGTATGGGATGGAGACGAGTCGCTAGAACTTCTCAATTCTCTTGGAGCGCCCATTGATAAGGAAGAACTCCTCCCCCCTGTACGAAAAAATCTCTCGCAAGAAAACAAGGGGCATTCCCAGAGAAGGACTCGAAATAGCGCAAGTAACTCAGAGCAGATGGACATGCAATCACGGGTTGAGGGGGTCCCTGCACGTGGAGAACAAAGAGAATAAGGGAACCCGTGTTCGAGGAAGCAGTTCCGAGGCGAAAAATGACAATGACTCGTCCGTGAATGGCAGGACAGGGTGATAACTCTTAAAAGAACGATACGTAGGGACTCATAAGCCAGTCAACGCGCCGGCTCCTTGAGTCTACGCGACAGAAGATAGGTACAAAAAACACAGGTAAGGTCCCTCCTGGGAAAGGCGTTTCAGGGACACAAAAGACGAATGGTCATCTTAATAGGGTTCTGTAGTCAAATTAGTTGATTATAGGACTTCTCCTTAGTTCGTCCTACTAATATCTGGTGACTATCACACGGCGCTCAAAAACCTGGAGCAGAAAAGTTCCTCAGCCGAAAGACGCCTTGCTCAAAAAGGAGGGACGTGAAGGTCGTACTCAATAGAAGGCTAAAAAAAAAAGGTGACAGGCTCAGGAAAAACGATACCAAGGGAGCTCGGGCGTTAGTAAAACCCAAGCATCCGGGAGAACAAAGATAGGACAGACCTCCATTGGTGTTAAGACCAAGAAAAAAAACATCCGTCTGTCCATGCTTAAAAAGCCGCCCTTTTGTCAACGGAAAAAGAAGCGGTAGGGACTGTGAAGGGAAGGGTCGGCGTTCGGCGGGGGAGAAAGCTAAAAGGGACGGTAAGTATTGAGAGGGAGTCCGATAAGTCATAGCCGCGCCCTTAAAAACTCAGATGAGTTCCTGTGAAAAAAACATCGTTCGATACGAAGGGGTAGTTGTGGAAACAAATCTAAGGAGGTTCCAAGTAACCGATCAAGTTTTAGGAAGAACACCTTACGGTTATTCTCTAACCAGCATGTCGCAGAATCATTGAGTTATAGAAGTGGAGCGACGTACCGGCAAACTCCCGAAATTTGAAAGTTTCCCGGCTTTCACGGTCGTAAAAGAAAAGGAAGTACCCTAAGGGGCTACTCCTCACACCCCCCCCATCGCAAAAAGGGTACAGGATTCTACCCTTAGCAATCCTCTGGAAGGAAAAAACCAACAAAGATGGAGGAAATCTGGGGGGAGTCTTTCAGGAATAACAAGAGAATCGCCTACCAGGAAGTGACGCAAAGTAAGAAGGGGCACTATCATTCCCCCTTCCCCGGAAAAGGAGGGCCGCGCGGAAGGGGTTGGTTAGGGAAAGAAACATTTAGAGATTTATAACAATGTCGATGAATAAAATCCACCCAGAAAGACCTCAAAGACCCTGGTTTAAAAAGCCCTCACCTTCAGTGACACGAAAAACGGAAAAGAAAGCCACACACTTCATGAGAAACGAGAAATTCGTCAAGGGGTTCTTCACAAAAAGGAACAAGAAAGCCAAGAGGAAAACAAGCACAAATCAAGCGAGAGTCTTGGAGGAAAAGAAATCCTGCACCAAGAGACGCCTAGGAGCACTCAAATCAGAGAGGTAAGAATCAAAAAGGTGAAAATCTTACAGCGAAACTTAAAGAGAGTCGCGAAACGTCGTTACCAGACGTCCCGGACAACGACCCATTCCCGAATTAGGGGGGGGCAGCAAATCACGCGCCCACGCACTCACTAAATCATAACACGTTCACTAGGGGCAGCGCGAAAGTCTCGACGAACTCAAGATCTCGGGCAGAGGGAAGGAAAAGATCGTCGAGGAAAGAAAAAGGAGAGCTAAAAGCTCGGCGCAACAACTCGCTCGGTTAGTGCAGGGGGGGTCCTAGAAAGGACTGTAGAGGGAGAATAGAGATACCAAACTAGGGAATAAGGACCAGTGCAGCAACTTCTTTTAGGCGGGATAAAAGTCTTGTTTCACTCTGAGGTCGAAAAAGACTAAATATTTACGAAGACCTAGAATCCTTGGAGGGAACAACTAAAGGAAAGAAGTCAGATCACGTCGCGCGAGGGAACAAAACTCTGCGCCATAAAAGGTAAGAGGAGAAAGAAGAGAAAAGCAAGAGACGAACTCTCTATTCATTATGCGTTCAATAAGATGAATCTGACAGAGAGGAACTGCAGCACAAAATTAAACACCAACGGAGGAGGGGGGGGAAAAGATATAGGTGGTCATCTCCGAGCGCAGGTCCTAAGAAAAAGAAGGGGGGGGGGGGGGGGGGGGGGGAGTATGCGAGGGGTGCGGGAAGGAGGAGTACAGGGTCAAGTTTATTTCTTCGAGTAGAGAGAAGAGGTGGGAGGCGGCCGCGGTCTTTTGAAAGATCTCGAGAGGTGCATGACCAGATTTGAAAAGGAAGACCACTTCCCGGGGTCCTAAGTTATTCGCGAAGCTGCGGGGGATTCGAATGATGCCCTGTGACCTTAAAATGTTACATCAAGAGTGAAGAGCGTAGAAAGTGAGATACCTGAGCAAAACAAGACAAACCAAAAAAAAAAGGAGCATCCGAGAAGCGCCGTGGAGTGGCCCTGGGGGGGGCTAAGTTAATCAGGAAGAAGCAAGACGACTCAGGAATTGGGGCGCGAAATGGGAAAAAACGCTAGTGGGCGAGATCGCGAAAGCAGAAAAAAAAGTATGGGCTGGGTGAGAGTAGGGGTCAGGCGGGTGACAGAATTCGGGGGCAGGAAGGCGTCTGGAGGTGAGACAGCATGCACGGCAGAGTAAAGGGAGAGGCAGAGGGGAAAGAAGGAGGAAGTACTTCCGAATTAGATTAGTGCTTTGAATCTATCGCGTGGTCGGTCGTGGGTATGGTCGGGAAGCGGGTAGTTTGGCGAATGCCTCGGCAAGCAGATGCTTCAGATGTTTACTTTTTTAAAGATTGAGAAAGAAAGGAGGAGTCCTAGGGGGAGAGTTCTCGCATTCTATACATTCAAGAACAATGGGGGGGGGAGGGGAAAAAATGTCCTCCATGAGCTGGGGGGAGGGGGGGGGGTTAAGTGAAGGGAAAGGTTAGAGAGAAAAGTGTGCTAGGCCTCCTAACAAATTCCCTCCTCGTGTAGGGGGGAAATTGGGCCGAGGTAATTGGATTCTATTGTAAAAAAAGTGCGCAAAAGAAGTCCTTGAGGGACCGAGAGACGGGACTTCGGCAAATCAAGGAACCTGGAGAGAGGCTTGTCATGTTCGGAGTGCCCGTTCCATAACGGGGGGTAGACTCGAGGAACTTGCCTGTCCACTTGGGGTTTTTTTTGGGGAGTTCCGGTGACGGACCTTTCACCTTCGCGGATACGGGGGTGTCTGATCTTCTGACGAAGAGGGCGAAAAAGTGACCCGGGCTGAAAAGGATATCAAGAAAAAGCAGGTGGGATAGTCTCAAGGGAAAAAGCTAAAAGAAACGACATCGCTTGTTTCAGCATGGGAAAAAGGAGCGCTGAGGAGAGCGTAAAGGCAGAGAAAGGAAGGTGAGCCCGGTGGACGAGCGAAAAAGGTCAGGTGACCTTGACCTCCCGTCGCTAAAAAAATCGTGAAAGGGCGCTCGCGCTGTGAAGCGAAAAAAAGAAAAACAGGATGGGCGGGAAATGGGCGGAGAGGGGGAATGAAACACCACTGGCGACGAATACGATCACGGAGAAAGAGGGCTGGTTTTGATTTTAAACAAAGGGAGCGTGGGAAAAAGGGAGGGAAAGGAAGAGAAGGAAAAAGGAAAAATTCAAGCTCGCTTGAGTTACGACTAAATTAAATTTTGATGAAGTTGGCTAAAAAGGGGGGCGTTACGGAAATTAAGGACTTACGGAGGAAATTAGGGGGGGGGCCCGGGAAGCAGACTTGCCTCACGCGACCATGCACTGTAGAGGTATTAACGGCTCAGGGAAGATACGACTCAGGGAAAACCTAGAGAAAGGTCACGGGCTGATAGGCCAGAATAGCAGAAGCGGAACCAGTAGGGGGTTGGGGGGCTACGTTCTTAGGCTTGCCAAGGAGAGGGTTCTTGACTTTGAAGCTAAAGTGAAGAAAGACGTATCGTAAAGATGCGAGGGTCATCATCATTTCACCCAGCAAGAGCGCAAGACTGGTACGTCAGGGGGAAAAAAAAAGAGGAAAAAGACCAAAAAAGGGCATCTCGTTTCAGGGGTTACTTCAGGTCACGCGAAAAACGATGGAGCTCGGCTACGCGGCTGCTAAGGGAGAGAGGGGGGGACGAGGGACGTAAGGGCCGGAAAGGGGGATCGGGTGCTCTGTTCTATGGGGTTTCGAAGGGCGACTTTACTAAGAGCACTTCCGGGATTGGGGAGCATCGCAATAGATTGAGGGGAAGGAGATCGACCTCAAGTACTAGAAAAAAGGGAGTTCGGAAGGAGCAGGACTTAAAGGATCAGCATATTGCCGGGAAGGGAGAAAAAGAGGACTGGGCGGGAGGAGGGGGTGTCTTGGATTCGCTAACACATCTCGGGGAGACGAGAATGCTTTTCAAAGAAAGACAGTGGGATCAAAAAAAGTTGAAGAAAAAGGGGCGTCTTCTCTGGGTTCGAGAGTACTACAAAAACAACGGATGAGATGGGAAGAACTGCATTTACCCAGTAGAACGAGAAAGGAGGTTAGGGGAGTAGCTACGGAAGGCCAGGGGCGCGGGAAAAGGCACATGATCGTACGAGTGGTCGAACAAGGCAAAAGAGCGCCTAAGGAGAGATGTGGATGAAGGGGGAACGCATGAGGGGGAGTCGAACGGCTAGGAGGAGCGGAACTGCTTTGGGGGTCGAGAGTGAGCAAGGAGAGCGCGAGCTGGGAGGGGCGAGCGGGCGCGAAGCTAAAAATCGGAAAATCAAAAAGAGGGTAAGTGGAACCTCGAAATGGAGACTACCAGAGGGCAGGCACGAAAGTCCGAGGAAAAATCTCCGCGCTGCCCGAGCGGTCAAAAGCAGGAAGGAAAAGGCACGTTGTTCTACTTAAACAAAAAAAGAAAGAAGAAAAAGTGCAAGCTGGTACGAAGAGCGGGAAAAGCAGGAACAGAATACGTTGAATAAAACTGAAAATTGAAGAAGCGCATCTCGGGACCTGGGATTCGAAGTCCCAAGAAGAAAAAGCCCGAGGCAAGGAATCGCGAAGAGAGGGGCGATCGGTCACAAGCCCAGCTTCCGAGAACGTCTTGGTTCCGAACAAATACGGCATTCTCGTATTTCTAAAGGAAAAAAAAGGCGGTCTAGATTACAGACGAACTGGAAAAGAAAAGGCGAATCAGGGAGGGGGGTCGTACTCCGACCGCCACTCAGCGGCTCAAAAAAGCAAATCCTCGACGCATTCGGAAAGGAACATACCCCCTTTCAGAGTTAACACAAAGGGGAAAAAGAGGGGACGAGGCCTCGCCTAAGCAGCTGTTAGTCTAAGTCAAAAAAAAAAAACACCAACATTCGAGAAAAAAAAAAGGAGTACGAATGTAGCCAGGGTGGGAATATCAGGGAAAAAGATCCTGTCATTCTGAGTGAACAGGAGCAAGGTCTAGAGGTTACACAGTTATCTCCGTTGGAAGGCCAAGGCAGAAAGAACACAGGTGGAGATCGGAGGGAAGCTCTTTACTTCAGCGTTCTAAATCTCTTTCTAAAAAAACCAACGCTGCAATTTCGACGAGGGGGGGGGGGGAAAAATAGAGAGAAAATGCAAATTACCGGTCACGGAAAGGGCAGAAAGGTAAAAGACGAAAAAAAAAAAATAAACAAAGTAAGGGAGAGGTAGAGGAAGAAGAACAAAACGGTCTATGGGGGTCTAATCAAAAACAAGACTCGACCGAGGGAGGTAAAAAACTGACACTCACACTTTAGCACAAACTCACGAACCACAGACTTAAGACTGTGTCTGGCAGGACGCAACCTAAAAAAACGCCTCAAAGGAATCGTCCTAAAGGGGGAAACCACTGAAATGAAATGCCCCAAAGGGAGCTCCGGTATTGGTTCCCCTTCCACTGGTGAAGGATGTATGACCCGAGCACGTCTTTCAAGTCTAAAAGAGCTTAAAGTCAATCCCCACCAGATCGAAAAAAAACTTGAAAAAAACACAAACCCTTCCCCGTGTCCCAGAAGGACATAAAAAGGAGAGCAAAAGACTCTACAGACTGCTCACTGAAGGAAAAAGCGAGCCACCCGAGTCCATCACGAAAGATAGTGAAAAAGGATTATCCAAATATCAAGGATCAGCTTCGACCCGGCAACCATCGCTCGGGGACAAGAAATACATCTCCTCTAAGGTGCAGAAGGGGCGATGAAAGGCCAGGGAGACCCCCGTACGCAGAGGTCGCATGCAGGCTCTTCAAGGAGAAGTCAACCCGACACCGAAGCAATGAGAGGAAAAGAGAACTGGAAGAATGAAACGTCCTCACTCACCTGCCCTAAATAGAGAGCAGGGGCGACTCTACTCACGCTGGGCGAAAGACCAGTCAAGGACTGAGAAGATTGCGCCCAAATAAGGCGCTAAATTACGAAGTCGCCTATGCGCGACTCGGGAAAATCAGTTGAGAGGAGAGGAATGCGGGCGGGGTGTGGGATGAAAAAGGGGCGTATCCAAGAGACGAAGAGATGCCAGAAACTCGAGAAAAATGAGGGAGGCCGTAAGAAGAACCGGTCGAAAGGGGACGCAGCGGATGACGAGTGAAGGGGAGTCCATGAGAAAATCGTGCCGAGGGAGACCAGAAAGCGAGCAAAAGATCCGAAACTTAAAAAATGCTCTCCTCAGACACGCCGCGGAGGCGAGGTCAAAAGCTAACGAAGCGAAAGGGGGAGGTGGTTATTTCGCTTCGATTAACGAATGAGTATCGGGCGAAAAAATCACACAAACGGAGGAGGAGGAATAGAGAGTGCGAGAACGAGCAGCTATTAAGCTAAGGAGATTTCGCGCTGGAGGGGGATAATCTGCGCCGGGACGGAAACTTGGGAGGAGAGGACTGCGCGGCAATGCGGGGAGAGGGGGCAGACTATCGTTTGGAGGAAGGAGGGAGCTAACCAGAGGGGAACTCACTGGAAAGGGTGATGACGGGGAAGGGACCAACCATCAGAAAGTGTCATTCCGAAGGGGCCGAAATTATCGAGGCCTCGCTGCTAAAGAGGTAAAGTCAGGCGTAATCGAAACAATCCTAAGGGCGCGGTTACCTGAGACAGAAGAGGGACGCCAGGGGGGGAAGAACCGCTTTACTGATGAAAAGACGGGGGGCGCAATCCTAAACTACAGGCGGACGAGGGAGATAGTTTCAAGGCAGGTGAGTCGAGCAGAAAAAACAGTGAACGGGGGTTGGGGGAGCTAGGAGAAGATCCGCGGGAACACTAGAGGGTCTCGGATTCGTAAGGGTGTACTTAGGCGAAAAGAAAGCGATGAATGCGACGGCAGTAAGGGACGAAAAAAGTGGAATACTCTTTTCCTATGCAATTTGAGTCGATGCGGTTTTAGGGGGGGGGGGAGTATCTTTTTCCGAGGGGGATAAGAAGCGAGCGAAAGATCTGGGGGCAGTGAAGAGACTTGCTATTTTACGACGGGTCTCCCAATCTGACGACAGTGAGCACGCAAGAGGGAGAGGGGCTCAGTTCCAGCTACTGCGAAACGGGCAAAGAACGGGTGTGCGCAGGGCTTGGCCGGGGGAGGGGGAGGGCGGTGGGTGAGGCTAAGGGACGTGGTAACTCCTCTAAATGGCCGGAAGGAAAAACAGACAAAACCTTCTACGGAAAAGAGTGGGGGTTCCGCGGGAAGGGCGTGTCGTTTAGAGGGATCTCTCCTTCAACTGGAGCTCGCATCTCGTGAGCAGGCACCAGTTTCAAGGGACATGGAGTCTTGCCGTGCTCGAAAGTGACAAAGGTAACTCGGGAAAGAGACAGGAGCGTCCTTGTTTTGGGAACTTATGAAAGTGCAGGGCGGAAAAGGGAGTCAAAATAAGTGGGGTGCCTGCGGAGGGTGAAAAGAATGTAGGGGGGATGCCTTTCAGTTGCACTCACGGCGCACCTACTTGAGCTCATCAGTTTCAAACTCCTAAAGCCCAAAAAGGGTGGGACAAGGCACGAAAGAGCTTTGAGTGAACAGCGAAAGACGGAGGAATCGACACGAGAAGGGTGACCGCGGGAGCGAAATCCGAGGCTTCCGCTCCCTCTGCTAACGCTAAAAGGTGGACGCTCGCGCTGCAACGACGTCAATCAGCGCGCTGAGGAGTGACATGGGGGCGGCGCTTTGGTCAGATTAAAACGAAATCGATCAAGGAGTAAAGAGCTTGTTTTGTGAGGGGGGACTAACCTCGAAGGGAGAGAAAAGGGGTGGGGAAGAGGAATGGAAACGAGGAGGCGAGTGAAGGTGGAAATTTTGGATGTGCCGGGCTACAAGGGGAAGGGCTTAACTTCGGGGGTGCAAGAGTCGGGCACGATAGAAAAAAAGGCGGGAGAGAATGAACTAACTTGGGGAATCTGGAGACCAGCCAAAAGGCCATCCACGCCGATTCTTAGGGGGAGCTGCAAGAAGATGGATTTTGTGGGAAGCACAGACGAGGGTCAGTCGATTACTTGAGGGCCGCTTGGAGGGGGACAGCTCATGTAACACGAATTAATCGCGAGAAAGTTCTCATCAATCAAAGGTAGTCGAACGATCTAAAGCATCAAGGGGGGGCAGGGACGGAGGAACTAAATCACAAGGTGAAAATAGGTGTGGGGGGTACCGTCGAACGGGGGCCGCAAACAAGCGAAACCTGATGATGAGAGGGCAAGCGCGAGGGACGTGGGAGAGCGGTTACGATTAAAGGCTATTGGGAGGCAAGACATTAGGGGAATGGTATTTTTTAAAAAAGGACAGTTTAGGGACTGTCAGATAATCAGAGCCGGAAGAGGATTTTCATCGAGGTCATGAGGATTGCTTCATACGCGAGCTACGGGGGCCTAGGACTGAAAAGGGTCGTTCGGCGCACGGAAGGACCAGGAGGGAAGAATGCGGACAGATCATAGGGAGTGCGGTTTCTTACGTAAGGTCGGGGGCGACAAAGGGGGGGACTAACATCTAGCTTGAGAGAAAAGCACGCCGACGCGACGATAGAGAAAGGACGGTTTCAAGATTTGGCTTCTATGGGACAAAAAGGAAGGAATACTCTAAAAACAACCACGGGGATAAATAATTCATGTACCCTAGCCGAAAAAAAATGCACCAAGGGGTTATGAGTGATTCCATCGTCCTGGAAAAAGAAAGACGGAGAGGACCGCACTAAAATGTGTTACCCCCGCTCAAGTCAACAAACCGGGAAGGGAAAGAAAAAAGAGAAAAGACAGGGGCTTCGTTCATCCAATGCCGACTCATGAAGGGGAGAAGGGTATTCTATTCAGGAAACGGGCTTTGCTTCGGTGACGAGGCTCATAGCGCCGAGGGGAGAGGATATTTAAAAGGAACATTTTCCGGACTCGGTCGGGCGTGAAAAAAATCAAGACTTGAAACGAGGGGGGGGGGGGGGGGGGGGGGGGGTGGGGGGGGGGGGGGGGGGGGGGGGGGGGGGGGGGGGGGGGGGGGGGGGGTTGGGGGAACGAAAATAAAAACTCGATAACTAGGAAGCATTATCCTCCTCAGCTTGAAGAGGGGTAAAGCCAACGTCACTTTCGAACCCACTAAAAAAAGGGGCTTGGGTCGTGTTCCTACTTCTCAAACAAAGGGGAGTAACCAATACGATTCTATAAAAGGGTAGGAAGCGGGTTCCATGAGATAAGACAGAAAAGCGACCGATACGGGAGTATCGGCAAAAGTAAAAAGCCCTCTCAGTAAACTACAGGAAGAACTTCACGTCCAAATGATGAAAGATTCTCGAGTGCGGGCTCAAAAGGGCGCGACTGGAGGTCCGACCAAAAGACACCAGCGCCATACGTATTTTCATCTAGAAAGAGGCTGGGTCTATCACTCTACTTCCAGCATCGAAAAAGAAAATCCTGTCAGCCCCGCCGCTGAAACCCTCCGAAAAAATGAAAAGGGGGAATTCCTTGGGAGGGTCTGTAACTCACACACGAGGAATGGGGTCCTGCTCGGCAAAAATAACAGTGGAGAGCTGTTCGTGCAAAAATCCTCTGGGAGAAAAGGTCGACTTCGGACGATTGGTTAAATACGCCCAAGAAAATGAAATATCAAGAGCAGTATGTTAGGAACCTGGGGGAAACCCTTACGACTGGAAAAACACAGACGAAAGGTTCGCGTGGGCGAACAATCAGAGTTCAAAGAGTGGAAGAGGACCAGAATCGCCGCTTCAAAGAGACTTTCGTTCCTTTAAAAAAACAAACGCATGTAGAGGAGGGAAAATCTTAGAGAGAAAACGGATTAAACTGAAAGTGGAAGAAAACGAGTTCAGGACAGACACAATGATCGCGGACTTGAAAAAAAAACCCTCTGTCAAAGACTTACGAAAAAAACAAAAGTACAAGTTTCAGATTTAAACTAAGGGTGAAAAGAAGCCAGTCAGACTCGCACGGGAGACGACCAGGAGGCGGAAAAAGATGTGCCGTTGTCGCCCCCCTCAGAGGAAAAAAAAAAAAGACGACAGTAAACAGGAAACCATCCAATGAAAGCTGTCCCTACCCAAGACGGGGAAACGCGGAGGGAAGGGGTGGGGGTTATGGGGGGTTCTAGAAACTTTGGGAATTTAAGTAGCACTTATATTAACTTACCCGACCTCGAAAGCCGCAGAGGAGGACGAAACCCCAACCTAGCCTCGTCGACGTCCGCTAACGCCACACGAAGAGCCTAGAGGTCTAATCGGGGGAAAACGATCCCAATCTCAGGCACCCGAGGGGGGAGGGGGACTCTCATGGCAAAAATGAAAGGGCATCCCAACGACCAGCGCACCACAAAGAAATTTAAAAAGAAAGCACCAAGGGGGGGTCGCCGGAGACGAGTTCATGAAAAAAGGCAGAGAAGGTACGTTCGGGACCCCGTATCCTGAGAGCAGCATGTCGCTTCAAATTCGCGAAGGAAAAGAGACAACAGACATGCATCTTCGCGGAGAGCTAAGGAATAAAGAAAGAAACGATGGCACATAAAAAACGGTGATTCTCTCGCCAGACAACTAGCTGAAATTTCGCAAGAGCGCAAAGAGGTAGATTAAACTAATTCCTAGCGGTCCACTCACGGCGAAGGAGATGCAAGGAAGCAGGAAGGCGTCTAAGTGGTACTGTCCCGACCGTAAGAGTTTCCATGGGTCGGACAATGCAGAGGAGAGGAAGCCTAAATACAAGTGAAGGAGGGGGACTAGAGAAGGGGTACTGGGGAGTTAGGGTAGAGGGGAAGGATCGGCCGGCAGAGGAAACATAAAAATCGAGGGCACAAAGGAACACTCAGTCGCAGGAAGAAAAAGAAATGGATAAACGCAGCGATCAACGAGAACGAAGGAATATATGCATTTTTCGTTTGTCAGAGGCAGGAAAGGGGGGGCGGATCGCAAGAACGAAACAACAAGAGGAGGCTGAAGAAGTGATGCGTAGACCGAGAAGATTACATCGAAAAATAATGAAGCGCTCTGCTCTAGGGAAAAGACCGTTCAGTCACGACGGCTGGGAGAAGTCCTTCTCCTCAATGGGGCGAGGGAAATAGTGGGTCTCTATGAGGCAGCGCGAGTGGGGGGGGAGCAGCAAGAGTCATCAAGGGAAATGCAAGATACGGTAGGTCGCACCTGCCTTCGAAAAGGGGGGGTCTTGTCAGGAAGCGTCTCCCGGGAGGGGAAGATGGCATCGCTTCTCGGGGGGGGGGGAGGGAAAATCAGTCGTTAAACACAAAAAAAAATTCGCAAAAGAGGGGCCTTCAGAGTAACCGGAGTCAATCAAATCAAGCGTGGCAAGTCGAAGTTCGAGTTCTGCCTGATGTGCAATAAAAACCGGGAATTTAATTCTCTCCGTTTCCCGCGAGTGCTTGGGCCGGGGCTACTGCCAGGGGAATGAAAGGGATGATGGCCTGGTGAGGGGCGAGGGATCACGTTGACCGATTCGGATCGCGGGGGGCTGTGACGTCCTTCTAAGAGGGAAACGCAAGAATGCGAACGGCTGTAATAAAGCGGGAGAGGGTTTATCGCTGGGGACGAGCCGAGATCGGGGGGTCCGGCGTAGGCCTCTTGTAGGGCCCCTCAAGGGGGAACTAAAGCGGAAGGTCCTTGATTGGGGGGCGCAGCGGACAAGGGGTGACGAACAGTGGGGGGAGCGAACTTAAAAGGACGTCCTTGCGCTGGGGTTCAACCAGCTTGACCGTAAAAACTGAAAGGGGGTGCCGTTCTCGACGTGCGACGAACGGGAGGTGTGTGAAAGGGGAGGCCGATGAAGTGCAGATTGGGAAGGGGGGGTTAATCTAAAGTTCTAAGTTAGGAGAAAGTGCGGGCCCTAATGAAACATAAAATTCCGCGGAACAAAAAACGTGGGCTGACGGCGGGAAGGGATGAAATTGGTCTGACTAACACTTGGGGACCTTTAGGGAGCGATAGGAGACGGAACGGCGGCCGGAGGGTTGGCGAAAGCTTGGAAAAGGTGGGTCGTCGACAAGAGGAAACGAACTGTACGGTTGCCCTCGGGAACCGAGTTAAGTGATTTTTTTTCTTACAAACTTTCAAATTCACCGGCGACAGGGGGTAGAGGCATTCCAAGGAGGGCGGAAGGCGGGCGGCTGTTCATTTTGCAATCGACGCAAAGAAGTGAATATTTCAAAACTCATCACTACAATCGGGTCGTGGGGGGGGTCAGGGCCGAAAAAACGATTTGAAGGGGAACAGTAGGGGATAAAGGAGCTTCAAAGAAGCGGGGGACTACAGATGAGATCTCGAAGGTCGAAATTCATCCCGTCGCTAACTCCCGAGTTCTAGAAGGAGTCTCGCGCAGAATCCAAAAGGAATGATGAAATGCGTGGCTCTTGGCGAGAAAGGCGACGGATATCCCGAATCAAATGAAAGGTGAAAGACCAGACGAATCTCGTAAGGGAAAGGAAGGCCGCATATGGGCCCGATCATAAGTTAGTCACGGGGTGAGTACGCGAAGTGAATCTGCGCGGGGGTCAGAATGTTCGCGGGGGAGGGAGAAGTAATCTTTGGGGGGGGGCGTGGTGGGTCCGAAAAGGGCGTCTCTACAACAAAAGTGAAAAAGAGCTAACTACGGATGATCTTGAATAAGAATCCTGAAAAAAAACTACCTCGAAGAAAACCTCTTTAGGGGGGCAAGCTAAGAGAAGAGAGGAATTAAGGGGGGTTGGAAGCTTAACGTTCTTAAACTGGGGGGGGAGCGAGGGCGCGGTTCTGAAGGGGAAAAGTTACTCCACACGGGCTTGAGGGGCGACGATTCATATCCAATGGAAAAGATCGAACTTATCTAAGCGGGGAGGAGAAGGGAAGTCGACAAGCGCCGAATCAAGGGAGGGGTAAGGGGGTAAGGGTAGGACGTGGAAGGCTCAAGAGCACGAGGGTAAACTCTTTCTAAAAAAGGAGACTTTCGAGCGTTGAAAGGAAAAAAAGAGGGCCCGAAATCTCGAGGGTGGGCTAGTTCAAGTAACGCGAGGGAGAATCAGAAGGTGGAAAATTGCGAGTATCCATCAAGAAAACGGCTCTGAACACTGCCTCAGGAAAAGAGAAAAGTCAAAGTGGGACCGATCGCAAATCCCAGCGAGAAAGGGGGGGAAATGCAGTCCAAATGCGTGACAGGTTGCTTATACAAGGAGTGGAGCTACAATTGGAAGGAGGACACTAGATGCTTACTCTAATGGTAGTGTGAAATCCTAAAAAGGGTATAGAAAGCAGGGTCCTGGGCGGCTAGACATATTT
>Ga0179593_1669497_pt1 | contig 14061 bp, 15 predicted proteins | sample CZODoug2_1_08_16_FD_185931 | JGI IMG/M metagenome (GOLD analysis project Ga0179593, IMG submission 185931) | Vadose zone soil fungal communities from Angelo Coast Range Reserve, California, USA - CZODoug2_1_08_16fungal (PacBio error correction) | ecosystem: Environmental > Terrestrial > Soil >...
GGTAGAAGGGTCGATTTCTCCATTCTGTTGGCGTGAAAAAACCTAATTCGAGGGGAGGGGAAAGGAGAAAATATGGACGGATCGTTCCCGACTTTCCAAGGTTGGCTGTTCATCAGCGACGAGGAAACAAAGGCATGGAAGATAGTGAAGGCAATGAAGTGTTGTTTTGAAAAAAAGGGGGAGACGTGCATTTAATCGTGGACGCGCAATGAACAAAGGATTCAGGCGTAAAGACCAACTCGTGTACTCAGCCATCAGAGGAGGAGGGGAAAAGCAAACCGTTGTCGCGCAGCCGGGGAAGAAGGAAGGCTCGATGGGACCGCACTTGCAAACCCGCAAAGGTAAAAAAGAACTGGGAGGGGGAAGCCGTATTCCCGGCCGAGCGAGTATGTAAATCATGTTCGAATCTATCGGAAGAGGAGATCAAGGAGGAATGACAACGGAATCCTACTAAACCTTGAGCACAAATGGAGGAGGGAGAAAGGCTCTTATTGCTTTGCCTCCTCAATTGAGTGTGGCTCGGGTTGGGGGTTCTAACAGGGAACATGGGGGGGGGGGGTGGGGGTGGTGGGAGGGGGGGGGGAGGCGGCATTCTCTCGTTAGCTAAGCATGTTCAAAAAGCAACACGGGCCGTCGAAAAAATACATGCTTCAGCTCTGGCGTGCTGTGTTGGAAGACAAGCATCAATGCTTGTAAAGGTTCCGATAGGGGCTCTCGGTGCCGAGCCAAAAACCAAAGCCCTGCCCCATTACCCCCAGCGAAGCCCATACCCGACTAATCGGTTTCTCGACAAAACAAAAAAAATGAGGAGATGCAGAAGTGCGGGCGCGGCCTGGCGGAGACCTGTTCCTTTCGCAACGTTAATGGGGTCAGGTGACGGTAGGAAAGCACCGGGGTCAGGGCGATGTCTTAGCTCCTCCACCACTGTGCCGTAAAAAATGGCGAATGGGAAAAAGAGGGGGGGCCCGACTACAATGCTCTCGATGCCTTCACTGGATGGACAAACTCGAAGAAGGAAAGCAAAAACGTCAGAAAAGTCATCGACCAGTTTCAAATCTTGAAATAACATGGGCCGTTCTCTTGAACCAGTCAAGGAAACTGCGGAGAAGGCAAAAAGGCCTGCACGAGTTTTGGCGGCTCTGCCAGCATGGGATAGCCTCATCAACTTACTTCGCAGTTTGGGCAGTTAGAGTGGAGGAAGAAGGAATAAGCTGCCCATCCTCGCCCCCGACGGCACCGGGAATGCGAATCTCTTGCTCTTGTGTGTTCGCAACCTCACGGCATGGCGAATAAAGAAAGCGCACAAACGCAGAGAGGAGCCTCTTCTTGATCGATCTCTCCTTGTCGAGAAAAATAGGAACGACTGACCGTGATAACTGTCCAAAGACCTGGGGAACTTGGGACAGCACTGCCTCCCATAAGACTTATAAGGCCGCCCTTAAAGTTTTAAATGGCGGGAAACTTTCCCTACAACGGCAAAAGATCGAAATACTTTAATGTTTTGGGTGCCGGTACAGCCCGAGAGGGGAAAGACCCACCGGGGGGAAAAGGAAGAACGGAGCGTATGCCATTCCTTCTAGTAGTTGACGGGGGATACTGGTGTCCTTAACGACTGACGGTGTCGGCGATTGAAAGAGCAGCCAACTTAAGGGGGGCAAAAGAAGACAAGGGAAGTACAGATAACCGTTTTGGTCTGCGAATAAGGGCCGTCGTCATCAATGTTCGGGGGGGTAAAAGAACGGAAAAGGAGTGAGCAGGACGGGCTTCGGCGAGATGCCTTGGAAAATTCGTGTAAAAAGAGTCGACGATCCCTATTCTAGCGGTGGGAAAATTATTACAATAAGACGAGAGAATAAAAAACAAAGGCGGTCGCCCTCTCTCCGCCACGTGGGGGCAGGAACAGGAAATCGAACGGGGGAAGGGAATAAAATTCGAAAGCCGGATACTCTTTTTTCGAAATAGCAACGCATCCACGAGGAGCCGAGTGGTGCACCGAAAGTAACTCTGGGTGACTCACCGTGCGAGCAAAGTGAGGAGCACGCTGGAGCGGAAAGAGAAACACAGAAGCCGATCGCGAAATGTTTCCCGTTTCCTACAACTAGACCTGGAGAACAAAGAGGAGACTTCGTGGCACAACGAGTTCTACGAATAAGAACCCCAGTGATTCTGGGAGGGAATGGCTATGTCGAACTAGCCGGCATAATAATATCCAAGCCGCCCATTCTAGGAATAAGGGTGGGCGCCGTTCCCAACGGGTACTCGAGAGTGGAAGATATAATTTGAAGAGGATCGATCCTACACCGCTCGCATCGTGATCGTCAGGACAGAAGGTATACGACTCACTTTTCCAAGGAATCTAAAAGGGAAAGGTCTAAAAGCTAAGAGTCCACAGCGTTAAGGGCATCACCGTCTCGGTTGAACGTCATCGTTCGGCAAAAAAGGTTGGATAAAAGAGAAAGAAGTGGTATACCTATCTAGCATTGGGCGCTCTGAAAAAAAAGGGAAAGACACCCGGAAGTTTTTCGTTGTGATGATCAGAGAATAAGAGAGTGAAGAGCAAAGTCCAGTGGGCTCTTCAACAAACAAATGTCAAATAACCTGGGAGGAAAGGCACAACTCATCTGCGGGTCGGACCGGAACCGCGGTTAAGAGAAGGAAAGTTTTGCAAGCTGGAAAAATCCCTTTGAGCGGCTCTCAGCTTGGGGAGAAAAAGCGATCTGCAGTTCCTGGCAACATCCGAGTCTGCGCAGGCGAGCGGGGCGGGGTAAGCGGGATACTTGAGAGGGTGGGAGCTGCTCGTCTTGACCAAAAAAAGGGGATCCGACAAGGGAAGCCTGCTCCATCCGCGCTCGGGGGCGACAAAGATAACAACCAGTGAGGTTCGAGAATTGTATCGAGCCGCAGGGTTGAAACGTAACCTTCCGGATCGGCGCTAGCCTGGGATACTATTAACAGGGGGTTTTTGTGAGGTTGGGGAGTGATCGAAACCGATCCTAAATCTCCGAACGTGCAAAGGCCGGCATGGGAAAAAAAGGTTGATGTAAGTCATGTAACGGGTCATAAGACAGTGCCTCAACTCGTTTTGGCCAGCCGTACATACACAACGACAGATATGAATCATGTCTGCTTGCGTAAAGCGACCGTGGTCAATAAGACCAACTAAACACATCGGGGAAGAGGGGGAATAACTGTTCTGCAGGACTGATTCGGAGTGGAACGAATTGAGTGATTCGATCATTGCTTCGAGTCGGAATTAGCAGAGTGAACTCAGTGCAGAAAAACAAGGACGCGCGCAAACCGTCATTCCATTGGGAGTCGAACCAGGGTGTCCAGAACCGCCATGATAAAACAAAAAAAATCAAACAGAGGGGGAACATCAAGGTGGAAACGCCCTGGCCGAAAGGAGAGAAAACCGACTCCAGTGCCGTACGCTTCTATCTAGGGGTGGTCGCGCCGTTGATGTAATTAAACCTATGACAGAAGGGGCGCAGAGGAGGGGAGTTCCAATACAAGAGAATGGAAATGGCACCTTTTCTTGTTGGGGCTCACCTGGGTACGCGAGCAAAGGGAGCCCTCATGGAACCTTTACGTGTGCGCATGATGAAATACGCACAGTGTCTCAAAGGACAAACTAAGAGGCGCTAATGCTCTAATCGGGGGACAGTTCGGCGCTGGACGCACTAAAACTAGATTCAAGAAGAATGCAAGTAGCTCGTGCCTTCTGGGCTGATGATAAAGCTGAGTACTTCAGCTTATCCAACAACGCAACATGGTGCAAGAAAGAAAGGAGCTTCTCCGTTTGAGAAGAATGTTTTATGAGAGTGGTTTATTAGGGAGGGGAGCAGTTGTCACTCGGGGGTGATGAATGCACCATGAACGGCGCTGGATGAAAGCAAAAAGCGCAAACGAATGGCGGTTCAACGGTGCGAAAAAAGCACGGCGCTGGTTGTCATCAACAGGGGCACGTTCGCGGGTTTCAAGGCGTTCCACGAGAGGGAGGGGCAAACGGGTGCTGCAAAAAGAACAAAATCAAAAAAGGGAAACCGCCTCGCGCTTCTGAGTTGTGCGCCCCGCCGGAGAGTTGTCTAAGCAAACTTAGAAGGAGAGTGAGAACCGGAAAAACAAAAAATCTCGGGTGTTCTGCTGATGCAAAAACCACTCGGGGTCTGTACTGGTAAGACAAGACCGGAATCCCGGCAGACACGGAAGGTCAGCCTCCGTGGCAACGTGCCTCATTTGTAGAACCAGGAGTTATAGGACGGTGAGAAAACGGGGAGAAACGCCCTTGAATAATGACGCGAAGCGATTCGTCGATACAGAATGCAGGTAGGCAGGGGCCAAGGCCGATTGTTTCAGGTAGTGAGTCAGCAGCGGCACAAAAAATAGCGGGGCACACGGGCCATTAATGCGGTCCGGGAGAATCCTCTCAAACCGCAAAACACATGGCGTGTACCTGCGGATAATAAAAATGCAAAAGCCAATACTGAATGGTGTGACGTCCGGAAAAGGAAAGACATACACACTCGAAAGGGGAAGAAGCGGGATAAGATGAGAGCGAGAATAGAATCGATTCCGCGTCTAGGGCAAAAGGTTCCGACTTTCACAAAGGGAGGGAAGTGAGGCGGAGAAAAAGAAGACAAAAGCCGGGAAAAAGCCCTCGTTTTTTGCCCTGCCAGTTAGCCCAATCTGAACGGAAGGCGAAAGCAGAAGAACCGTGCAGCAGAAAAATCGATCTATGTCGTGCTTGCAGGGTGGGCGCATCGGACAATAAAGACCGAGCCCCCTTCTCTACGCTCATGAATAAAGGTGCTTCGGAATGGAGGCACAGAAGCAAAGCTCAGGTAGTTTCTGGGGAGAGGCCGGAGGGGCTGCGACGTGACAACATGCAAGGGAATGGTTGATTAAACCGTTGAAACGATCTGCGCAGCAAAAGAAGGGAGTTGCGTGTAATACGAGCGTATCGAAACGAAGTACGGGGGGCATCTTCACCCGTGTGACATGAGTGAGTCAACTAACGGAATAAACAAGAAACGTTGGGAACGATAAGATGTTCTCAATCTCGTATGCGTTTGAACAAATCTAGAAGGAGGTAGATGTTGCTCAATCACTTGCGCGTCACCTCAGCTGGAAATCTTGTGTCGCGGATCGAGAGGGGGGGTTCTACGTAGCGCCCGGGCGGACGACTGTAAAGGACGGCGGGACAATCTATACGTCTGAGAGAGGGGGGTGTCCAGTGGGGTGAGGTGCATCGGGTCCATGAGGTTCTCGCATGAAGTGCTGACACGGGATCCATATATCTGGGAAAGTAGCATGCTTTGTGCCCCCGAAGGGCAAAGTAAGGGAGCAGGGCCAAAGCCCGAGTGGGGGAAGGTTTCCTGCTAGCCACGAACCTGCGCGGAAAGCCATCTCTCTATAGTCGCGTCGGACACATGAACGGAGGGGGATTGTAAAGGGTCGTCACGGGAGGAGCGAGGCTTACGTCGACAAAAAATCGCTCGCTTGGAGATGCTGTCTGGCCAGGGAGAATGGCGTCATGGGACTAGGAGGGAAAGGGAATGACGTTTGGTAGGATTACGGGACATGCCCTACAAGAAAGATGGAGGTCAGACTGGGAAAGGGAAGGACCATTGGAGCAAAAACTGAAAATAGAAGAAGGAGAGTGGCGTCATACCATAAATACAGTCGAGACAGACGTAATCAAGCGAGAAGGACGCTCGGGTCTCTGTGACCCGGGAGAACAAAACGGGACAGTCGTCAACGGAATAAGGGCAAGAAAGAGCAAGCAACGCTTGCACCTATTTGATGAAGGGTACGCGGGCGCGAGCAGAAGAAATCAACGTACTTTCGCAGTTGTCTTAGGAGGGGGGGAAAACACAGGAAAAGGATTGAGCGGATCGGAAAGGGTTTCGAGAGGCCCATCTCGCGGCAAGAATAGCGAATGGTAGGACGAGTATTGCAATCTCTTTGCTCGTTTGTACAAGAGGGGGAGTACGGTTCGGCCGAATGGAAAAGATAAAGGGTCTGGGGGGGTTTCTAGAGGAAGAGGCGATGGCGAGCTTCCATGTACGGATAGAGTGGGGAAAGAATATGAGCCCGTGATAACTTTCCAAATCACCAAAGGGTTCGGAAAGATCGAGGACATGAAGGGCAAGAGGCCGCCCATGCAAGGACCAATGTATCGCCGAAAAAGTTTGGTGAAAAAACACGGAAAAAAACTGCCAAACGACACAGGGGCCAAGGAATGGTTTGTGGTGACGGTGCCGAAAGAGAGTCACATCGGAGGGGGGATGAATCAACTTGCCCACAGTAAAGGGCAGGGGGTGAAAAAAAAACAGGTCTCGCAAGCAAGGAGATGACATTCCGTTCGATATATGGCGTCCTGTCCCGGGTGTCGCAGGACCGGTGTCCTGGAAACGCTTATTCGCGCCCTGAAAAAGAGCTCGGAGAGAGGCTATGTCGAAATGGGGCAATCAGGGGAAATGCGGGAGAGGTTTCAAGCGCCAGAAGTACAGAAACGAAAATCGTTCACCCGCGACATGTGCTGAATTGTAAGAGCTGCAAAGAAGCTCAAAAGAGGAGTACAAAAAAAAAGGTTCACAAGACAAGGGTTTGCGGAGCTATACTCGAGGAGATGAAGGGCTGGGGGGAATCGCGGCGCCATGTCGTATGAACAAAATCGCGAGATGGATCGGGGGAGGGGGAAAACAAAAATTCAGGGTGCAAAAATCCGGTGGGGACACTGACAGGGGTCGATATACACAGATGAAGGAAAAAAGATCGACGACCCTTTTTGGCCGTCGGCACCAGAGCAAAGACACACCACCAGTAAAATCACCGAGAGACGCGGTGAGCGTGTAAAAGATCATTCTGAAAGGGAACAGAAGGCGAGAGAGGGGGAAGAACAAGAGACATAGGAGAACTGCAACATCATCCACGCAATAGTGATCGTACAATTGTGACGACACAGGGAGCAAAAGACGGAGAGGAAAAAAAAGAAAAAAAAGGGGCCCGAAGTAACTCTGGGTGACTCCCGCAAGGATACGAACGGCAAATGGATTACGGACCACAGATCATGGTGAATAGGCCGGGGGAGGGATTAGGACCATCGGTGGAGGGCACAGGGAGGCTCTCATAGATGAGTCCACACAGGCGTGATAAGAAGATCGCCGATCCTGCGAAAAAATTGGAATTCACCTTTGGTAGGTAACAGGGCCACAAAACTCGAGGTGAGACAAAAGGTCACCCAAGTTTTACAAAAATTCTTTCACCCACGGAGCTCCCGGGTGGACACTGATAGATGCGCGTCGCAGAGCGAATGGGCAAGCAAAAGATTCAAGTGCAGACGCAATTGACGACACGAAATATCTGGGAACAAGAGAAGGAATCCCAATCCTACCATCGGGCAACCCGTATATTCTACCATGGTCAGTCCCTAGTGAAGCGCCGTCCAACGGGCTGATCGACGTGGTGAAGGAAGTAGAGCGATAAAATAGAAGTGGAACAAGGAGGCTGCAGAAGCGTCCTCGTCGCATCACGGGAGGGAACGGGGCGGACATTTTCCAAGTTCTCATGGAAGAACGTACACGGAGATCGTCCGGGAAGGAGGTCAGTAAGTTAGATCGAAGCAACTGGAGAAAACCGTCGTGCGGGTGACTTATCGTAAAAAAAAAAGTATAGAAAAAAAATCTCCCGCAGTTAAAATTGCTCAAAGGGGGCGGAGAACCCGGCCAGCACAAAAGAAGCTAGAAAAATGTGAACCCGGCAGTTTTGTATCGGTGTGGGAAAAGGGGGATGCAGGGGAATACCGCTGCCGGGAGTCGCTCGAAGTCGCTCGGCAATAGGAGAAAAAACGGACCGTGATAAAACGGATTCGTTCCGAGGGGGCCCAAACCATTCAGGTAGTGGTTGTCAGACACCTGCGCACTGGCGGGGGGAAATTTTTCGGCAAGCTGGTGTGAATAAACGGCGGTGGGGTGGGCCGTCAATGCGCCAAAACGGGGCTTGCATGGACGCGGAGAGCTGCGGGACGGGGGTCGAATGGCGTAGGTAACGGAGGACGCGTGTAGCGTGTAAAGTGTTGCCTCAAGGGGAAGGGTGTCAAAAAAAAGGAGGTATCGCGTCTGATCGTAAACCATCGTGGCGGACTAAAGGACCAAGTGAACAGCGGAGAAGGGAGTTGAGATACAACACGGGTCAGGGCGGGGCAGTAACAAGGAGAACGTATGGCAAAGATCAAAGAGATACGACAAAGGAAAAAGAAAACGCGCGATCTTGTCATGCCTATTTAAGTGGGGCAGGGATCGCAGCGAAATCGCCGGGAGGAGGAAGACCAACTTGCTCAATTACGATTGATGAAGGCAGGCAGCGCCAAGAAAAAGGCCTCAAACTCGGGACGCACACAAACAAGAGGGAAAACAAGGGCCAGAAAAGGCAAAGGAGGCAAAGGGAATAGGCTTGGTTCAATATAAACGAGTACACCAGAATGCTGTCATTGGATGGAAATCTAAAAAGGATATGTATTACGGGAACACTCAGATGGAGGCGAAAAAGACGGACGAGTTGAAATGTCTCTGTAAGAAAGATTAAGGAAGGCCATCCCTGATCTCATTGTCTGTAGGGGGGGGGCAAGATCAGACAACCACGGAGTCATTCCATTGGTACCGAAGCGGGTGGTGTGTGGAGGGAATGGTCAGTTTGCGCCAGAGAAGGATGTCATTTTATGCGTCATGAGTCGCTATAAAGGCTGGAATTAGAGGCCGGGGGAAAACTTCCACTTATCACGTAGCGTAACACAGCGAGCTAAACAAAAGAAAGGGCGTATGAGAGGAATGAAGTCCGAAGGTCAAGGGGGAGAGGAACCTATGCTGCCGGGATAAGAAAGGCTCGTAGCTGGGGCGTAATTGGAAAGCAAATAGGCCAAGATACGGAAAAACTGGCGGGGGCCAAAGAACGCTTCCACGGCAGCCTCATGAACCTTTACAAGGCATGGTGATGAGCGATTCGGTGCTGGAAAAAGCCCGACTGAAGCAACCTTCGTCTGACTGTGGGGAAAGGAGTTAGGTATCCGTTCAAAGTGCGGAAAAAATGTTGATACAAAGACGGAAAAAGGAAATGCCGTACTTATGGGACTATCTCAAGTCAGTGAAGGAACCCAATCGAGAAAAAAATATTTCGTGAGTCAACTCATAAGAAGAGGTAGGACAGCCCTGGAGAAAACGCTGTCGCCGAGTTCCGTTGCATTCACATTCAGTGGAAAGGGGCGCAGTGTCACACTTGTTGAAGGAGCCACGAGGGAGGGTCGAGGGAGGGGGATTGCGAATGTGGGCAAGAGGCAAGACACGCAACGTCACTCTCTGGGGGGCTAGCAGTCGTGAAAGACAGAGGGCGGTCACGGATTGGCAGGAGGAAGGAAAAGAGGAAAACAGCTTCCCGGGAGAAAGTTTTTTGCTTCTTTCAGTGACCAAGGAATAGAGAGTAGTACAATGAATAGCATCTACTAAATGGTATACAAAGGGATGCATACAGAAGGACGGGGATGAACCAAATGACAAACACGGAGGATCGTGTTGTTTCGTGAGTCGTGAGGAAAAGACTATGTGGGTAGCGTCATTCCTTTCCTTCCTATGCCTCGGTTAAGACAGTAAGGCGCGAAACGTGAGCAGAATCCGGGAGGCCACAAAGGAAAGAAACGCGGAAGCAATTCTGCTGGGACAGACAGTCAATGAAGCGGAGGCAGGGCAGATTGTGTCATGGTGAAGTCAAATGAAAGAAAGAAAAAAAATACGGACAAACATGCAGCGGTCGAAAGTCGCGGGACAATAAACAACAACACGGAAATAAAGGAGGTAAAAGAGAGAGTCTGAGACACAGGGTGGGAGGATACGAGGGAGGTTCGCCAAAAAAATGAAATTCTGCGTAAGTAAAAGAACAAAAAAGCCGGATAAAAGGGCTAGATGAGCTTAAGCCTGATGCATGGCCCAAGAAATGACGATCTGACATGAGTCATATACCGGACGGTCAAAGGGAGGGGAAAACAGCGGAAAAAAACAAGGAAGAGGAAGAGATTAATTCACACCAAATACACCAGGACTAGAAAAAAAGAGCGCGGCGGCTGAATGTTAAAGGGTTATCGGGAGCTGAAAGTAAGACACCAAAACCTGAAATAGACCAAATCGATGTACTCACAGCGTACCAGTACACTCAAAAGAGCGCACAAACGAACGAACCCGGAGCTCATCCGTAATTTTCACGGAAGCGCCACCAGCGTTTACCGCCTTGAAAAAAAAAACAACAGCAGCGGGGAGCGTGAAAGACGAAGTAGCGTCAAGGATGTAATAACTGAATGCCACCAGGGGACGACCGGTTGGAAGGGAAGGTGCTACTTCACCCCGTGTCGGCAGTACAGCTGAAAACAGGGGAAAAAGGGCGGGGAAATACGATAGGATTGAAGCGGGATGTAGTTTAGTTCTCAATGGTCGCAGGATAGGGATGCAGAGGATAAATTGGCTGCGTTGTCGGGGCATATGTGGGGAGGGCTGAGAAAGGAAGAGAAGAAGTGAAGGGCTCAGAGGAGAGTGAGCTAGCTGGTGGTCATCGGACCGGCATCGATCACCGCTTCGCTACGAAAGGATGAAGATGCTGAGGGCAAGGGGCGGGTCGCTTAATATTGCGCAGGGGACAAAAGGTAGTGCTGCATTCATAATTCATCTGGGTAAACGAAAGGGAACATTGAGTTTCGTTATCAACAGCAAGAGTGGGACAACAACGGACGAGAAGGGGAAGAATTCGCGAGCACCAAAAAAGAAGCCCCTGCCCTCTAGGCTGACAAAGGTACTGGGACGCAAACTACCACTCAAATCAAAGGAGCATGTGCTACCGAAGGTATGGCGACGAGATAAGAATACGAGAACGGAACGGAGGATTTCCTTTCGCAGACAGTGGATGGCTGGGTTCACCAAATGGAAAAGAAATAAAATCCATGGCGCTGAAGGGATAGTGGGCGCGAAAGAAGGTATCCTCAACAAGGGCGGAGAGGGATTCCTACTACAAGGAGAATAGGGAGGAAGGAAAAAAAAAAGGCTTGGCTTTATTCCCTGAATGGAGCAAAAAAAAAGAGTCGAAAAGGAAAAGGCCATCAAAGAATCTGCATCAAAAAGAAAGGAAACAGAAAAAAAGGAATCCTTACTCTCTGGGTGCAAGTGTGCTTGAAAGGACCGCCATTGGCCAGAGATTAGGGCTGGAGGGAGCAAAAGCGTGTGCCCCCCGAAACCGAAAAAAGATCTTTATTAGACAGGGCGAGGTCTGCGCGAAAGAAACAACGTACTTTCATCAAGTTGGGGCATGAGGAACACCGGAACGGAATTCAAAAAGCAAAAAGGACCGCAATCCTGTCACCATATGACTCTCGCCGATGACGGGACCTCACATCCGAGCGAATACAAGTACCAGGGGGCGTAGAAAGGCAGGAGATCTCTTTGACTCTTCGTGAAAAGAAGCGGGCAACGAAAAACGTTACTGTAAAGAACGACCATGGGGTCTAGAAACGCCGGCGGACGACCAAAAGGGCCCTCTTCCCGAAGGCGATAAGCCGGCAAATCTCTTTAGCTTTTTCCGTTGATGCAGGGATAGCCTTCTTCCGAGGGCTCGATAGAGCCTCCCGGCGAGTCCTCCAAAATTTCCGATGTCTAAGTTTTTCTTGCGTAGAAAAACCTTTCCTCCTTCAATGGGAAAGAGAAGCGTCTTCCGTTCTCTGTCCTCTCTTTGCAGCAGGGGAGGAGCTTCGATCTGCAGGTTGAACCACAATCCTGCGTGAGAAAAGCCACGCGGAAAAGTTCCTTTTGTCCCTTGGTCAAAAAAATACTTGAGTCAGCTGTACAAAAAGCTAACTTAAAAAGGCTGTTTTTCTATAACTCTCTTTCAGGATTCTTTCTTCTGGCGACCCGCTCACTGCCGCCAAACTTTATTGATGAGGAAAAAAATCTCGCACGATACCTCTTTTAGGGAGCTTCACTTTCCCCCGAGAAAGAACCGGGAGGGAACGGATCTTGCCCGAAAAAAGGTGGCTCGCAGGATTGGAAGAATCGGGAGGAGCCTTCATCGGTGGGGCAGTTTCATGCGCCGAGCCACTCGAGCAGAGAGTAGTGACCCCCGGTGAGAGCGCAATATCCTCCGACAACAACTCGAATCCTCCCGGCCTCCGCGCGTTATACAAACTTTTTATTTGGGGGGTTCCCCGGTACAAAAGTGGCGAAAAGGGCGGGGTGCCGGTAGAGGGGCTTTCAAAGGCTTGGTGAGGGAGGTGGTAAAGGGAAGGTGTCCGATGGTGGAGGGGATCCCATATACGTGCGGAGGAAAAAGGAACGAACAAGAAATAAAAAAAAGGCTGAAAGACCGGAAGAGAAGGGAAAGAGGGGGGGAGAGGAAGGGTCGAAGGGACTGCGAGACAGAAAAGAGACGAGAAGGTTGAAGTCACGGATGGATGCGAAAGAAATTACGAACAGCTACGAAGGGCACATACTCCTCCCTGGAAGCAGCTGAGAGGAAAAAGGGGGGAAAAAGACGAAGTGCGATATCCAAGAATAAAAAAAAAAGGATTTTTTCGATGGGGAACATACAGACCAGATATTCAAGTCAATACGATACAAAAAAACAAAGCTCGACTTCCTTCATGGGAAAAGGGCCATGGCACTCTGCAATTGACTAGGGGGGAAAAACAAAGAAAAGGTAATACCTACAATACTCCTACAAAAACAAGAAATTCGTAAATCAAAACACACTAACTCTCCCCAGAGTCTCCCTTTTATCTAGGCCTCATGAGGAACTATCTCCCTCTCAACCTAGCCTTCCTCCCCGAATTGCTTTGCAGGAACACAGTGCCGTCAGCCAACACAGGCAGAAAAGGTGCGGGCATCTAGGTAGGCACGCATTAAGCGCGAGAGGCATCTTTCGCAGGCAGAATAGGCAGATGTGCCTAATACCTAGAAAGGGTATCTGGGTGGCCCGGAGGGGGAGCACATAGACCATAGATTCATTTGCCTAAGGGTTGCTGTATGAAGAAAAGTAAGAATTCGTGCCATCGGCGAGGTTAGGCCCGGATAAGAGGCGTCTGAACATCGGACACTGAAGGAGAAAGCCGTCCGGAATACTGACTTTGCTCGTACTTGGGGACCGAAATTTTTGAACCAACGAACTCACTTGTTTTACTGCGGAGCGAGGAGAAGGGAAAGAGGACGGGGGAGAAACCAATTGGCGGATCGCGTGATGTTAAGAGGGACGTACCTGGGCAACCCACGGGGGGGGCCCCCAATCGCGGGCTATGCGCCCGAGCGCGTCGTGAGAGAGTAGAAGATGTCCATCTTCAACACCTAAAAGAGCATTCTTCTCTCGATCCATTCTCCCTTCCCTCATACCCCTGCGCGCCGCGAAATGCAAAAGACAAGACGGATTTTTCCAGGAAAATGACGTGCTGGGAAGAGGGCATCTGAAAGCACGAAAATTGGGGGGGGGGGGGGTTTTCAAAAAAAAAAAATCCCACAACGGCCATGATTTTTATACAAACGAAGAAAAAAAAAAGGTGCGTTCCGCCGCGTAGGGAAAAAATGTTGTTGGGGGGGAAAGAGGGGAAGGCCACTTTTAGTTCTACTCCGGGCATCGTAATAGGGACAAAAAAAACAACTACAAAACTTCCGGGTGAAGAAAGAAAAAAAACAAAAAAAGACATAACCTCAGAAAGAAAAAAAAGGTGCACTCCCGCCGTCATAATAAGGGGAGAAGAAGGTGATGCCTTCTTATCAATGGGGGGAAGAACTTCCAATAAATTCTGATATATCCTTTGAAAATGTAGGGGAAGAAAGAGCGAGTCACGATTCGATCGGTTGTAGGAGGGAAAAGGATAGGGATGTCCACTCGACTCCCGGTTGGGCCGGAGAAAAAAAAGGGGAAGAAAGGCTCTTCTGCTTCGGCTATTTCGAAAGAATGGGAGAAGGAACAGATAAAAAAAGTTTGTGCCCGAATTAACTCTTTTTGACTCACGGAGAGGGAAAAAAGAAGGGAAGAATCGCG
>Ga0179593_1739892_pt1 | contig 14061 bp, 15 predicted proteins | sample CZODoug2_1_08_16_FD_185931 | JGI IMG/M metagenome (GOLD analysis project Ga0179593, IMG submission 185931) | Vadose zone soil fungal communities from Angelo Coast Range Reserve, California, USA - CZODoug2_1_08_16fungal (PacBio error correction) | ecosystem: Environmental > Terrestrial > Soil >...
GACCTAATACACAACACGTCCGAAAGAGAAAGTGGTTTGAAAAAGCCAAACAAAAATTATTTTGTGTTCTTCGCTTGGAGGGAGGAAGGAGAGCCTAGATTGAAAGAAGAGCCGCGGAATAATTAAGGAGGGGAGAAGGGTAGCCCGCTCTCGCTCCACGGAAAAGAGGCGGAAATTTCATAGGAACAGAAAGGCACTTCAACGGGAGGGGGGGTTGGGAGATGACATACATCAAAGAGAGAACGGCTGTAATATGTTCATTAGATTATCAGGCGGAGAGGGGCTGTCGCGAAAGGAAATCCTAGGCAAGGTGGCGTGATTTTCCAGCAGGCGGGGGGGGGGGGGGGGTTCTAATAGAGAAGAGAAGATCAAACCGAGGAAAGCACAATCACTAACGCGTGAAAAGAATCGCAAAAGGAAGCCTAAGCAGTGGCGAATAGAGGAACGCGGAAGACCGGGGGGACTACAGGCATGTAATAAAAAGACATTCTCCTAATGGGGGGAAAGAAGGGCTTACCCCTAAAAAAAGGGGGGATCAATTAAAATCAGAGTACTTCCCTTACGAATGAATGGTATCAAGGCCACATTAGGAAAAGAACGATCCTAAAGACTAGGGGGGGGTGGGGGGAAGCGTTTCTAAAGAAATGCCTATTGGGGAGGGAATAATGTGTTAAAAGCTTTAAATATGGGTGGTGGAAAGTCTCTGCGACGTGGAGAAAGGGAAGTTTTTAGTCGTGCGGGTAACATGGCGTCGGGGTTATCAAAAGCGTTCCAATTATTCGAGGGGCTTAGGAATATCGAAGGGGTTCATCTCTTGGTACGGGGCCCTATGTGAAAAAATATTACAAAGAAATCTTCTTTATAATTTCGGGGGATTAATTTCAGCAGGGGTCCGAACGAAAAAGTCCTTAATTAACATACAAGAAGGGTCCTACGAAAAAAGATTGTGTTAATCTTGAGAGAAGAAAGGAGCGTGGCATTAGGAGGAAAAAGCTATCGGTGGCTGCGCTTGATGGGCGTATATTCTGGAGGAGGCCCCACAAAGTTTTGGGGGGGGGGGAAGGAGCAAAGGAGTTTTTTCTAGGGGGAATTTATTCCCGTGAGGGAACCGGGCGCGACAAGACGCAAAAAGCTGGAGAAAAGGGGACGCGTTTCTGGCCGGGCGCAACGGAATGAATGGGGATCTTTTCAGAGACGAACGAACTGAGAGGCACTTCCTTAAATTGGAGCTCCGCACCGCAATAATTTTGGGGGATCAGGGCCTGGGGGGAGGAGCTGACCACAGAAAGTCCACTCAATACTCCTAGCGCTGACATCTCAAAGAGCAAAGAGAGTCTGGACTTGAGCTGAAGATCTGGGGCTTTTGAGAGGGGGGGAAAAAAGGAGAAACACAAGTCCTTTTTCCGTGAAAGGAAGAACAACTGGCGCAGCAGAAAAGAAACAGGGAGAGCCATGACAGGCTTCTGCAAAAAAGGAGAAAAAGGGGAGTAAAAAGAAGAGAAGTCCAGAGAGAAGGAAGATGGTACTTTCTTATAAGAGGAGAAAGCTTTTGAGGAAAGCGGTATAGGGCAAGGGAGGACGTTACTTCCTCCTTCTCAGGTGAGGGGAGAGCAAGGAACCGTTGGAAAAAAAGATGGTTACCCTGAGAAAGCAAACGGCAATCCTGTTAGGGGCGGAAAAAGAAAGCTGAGGAAAGATCAACAACAAAAAAGGAGGAGGATATAGCTATTCGATTTTCCAGGGAGTGTTGGCGCAAGAGAGAAACGGCTCCGTGTCTTCCGAAGAGATCGCCATACGGGTTCCGGTGCCTCTCCTCAACGAAAAAAAGAAAAGATTCGGGGATCGCCAGGGGTGTAATAAAAAAAGCTTGGGGGTCAAAAAAAAAAACGTTTCTGCCTCTGGGTCGCACACCTCAATAGGGAAGGAGTACTTCCCCGTGAAGAAAAACTGCTTTTCAAGAAGGGGAGGAGAGCGCTGGGAAAAGGTCCGATCGCGAAAGAGGGATAGGCGCTCTCCAGTTTTCGCGGTGCTGAACGTCCCAGGAAAGAGAAAAGCAAACGTGCTTTTAGATCGATTGCGAAAAAAGGGAAAAGCATAGGAAGAAAGTTTTGCGGAGAAGAGAATAGTCTCCCTGACGGAGGTTCTGGATGGGAGCGCAAAGGCCAGGAAAAAAACAATTTCTTGGGGCTTCAATGAGAAAAAGGGAAACATTCCTACAGAGGTCGGCGGCCAAGAAGCGGAAGAAGATTTCCAGCAGTTGAGAAGAGGAACAAAAAAAAAAAAAAAACAAAAGAGAACTTTCCCGGTGATAAAAGGGCTCGGGGAAGCAGGCGGGCATCACGGAAAGAAAAAGAGGAACCAAAAGAACTTGGAAGAATTCAATTTGGTGGGGGGGGGCCGATATTCCCCGAAGGGCAACGAGCCGACCGGAGAAACATCACAAATCGCGGCGTAGACGGAAAAAAAAAGACCCCAAGTTGAAGGTCGGCAAGCAAGAGACCATACGCGTCGTAGAGGAGGGAAAGCCCCACAAACAGAAATGGGATCCAAAAGCTCCGGGGCACGACAAGGGGTAACCGCGATACCAAAGGATGTAAGAGAAATCCTTAAGTCATGCTGGCGGGGACCATGAGGCCACGCCCGAACAGGTGTCAACCACTTGGGTCCGCCGAGAAAAGGGGGGGGGGCCACAAAAATATTTCAAGAAATCTTCCCAAAAAAAAATCGCAGGCTTTTTCTCACTCAGCACAAAACCCATGAGGGAGGGTCTAGCCCTAGAAAAAATGCGGGGGTGGCTCCTCGAATCAGGGGGGGGGGAAAATGAAAGGAGGGTGCATTTTCCTTATCTCCTTCTGACGCTTCAGCACTGGTCTCATGGCGTAGGCTTGCCCGAATGCTGTGTAGGGGGAAAAAAGGGAAAAGGAAAGAGTTCGAAGCCCACTTGGAGGAGTGGCTCATTTTGCGATAGAGCGCGCTCGTGGGGAGGGTGGAGACTAGGTTGAAAAAGAAGGGGGACGTATTCGAAGGGGGAGGGCAAATAACGTGCACCAAGACTGGGCCTTAATGGAGCCGACGACGAAACTCCGTGCCTCAAAGCGCCAGGCCTCGTCTTAACGAAGAAAGAGGGGAGAAGGGCTTGATAAAAGCATCCACAAACGACCGGAAGCTTTTCATTTCGAGTGGGGGGCCGGATGAAAGGAGGGGGAGCCTTTCTACACAATCGAGGCGCTGGCTCCAAAAAAAAGAAGGATCAGGGCCTTTCAAGGGGAAAGCCTATTCTAACAAACACGCGGAGATACAAGAGGAATTTAGTGGGGGGGGGGGGGGTAGTCACACCACGAAAGATAATAAACGCCGGGGGGGGGAGGAGCGGAGGGAATGAAGAATTTTCTCGTATGGTTAAGAGCTCACAAAAAAATCTAGGATATAACACAGAAGAGAGGGGACAAAGGCAGAATGGGCAAGAAACAAAAAAAGAAAAACACAAACAAAAAAAAAAAAAAAAAAAAAAAAAAAAAAAAAAAAAAATAGGGGAAACCCAAAAAGCAACGGGACACCCTGGAAGGTTAGGGGGGGGGGGACAAAAAACCTACCTTCTTTTGTTTCAAAAGCGGCTGGCGCAGCTTGTCTCAAGGGACTGAAATGCTCCGCGAAGAAATTGCGGAAACTCCAGAGTGAAACGCGGCTCGGACGTATAGCAATGCGGCCATGAGGAAAGAAGTGCACAAGGCACTTCAAGGGACGGGGGGGTTTTTGTGTGCTCAGGGAGTCTAAAGGCGGCGGGAAGGGGGGATGGCCGGCTCGATGAGAAGGGCTGGGGCTGTGGGAGGACTCGCAGGGAAGGTGAAAGGTATTTTCACTACGGCGAGGACTCGAAGAGAAGGGAAAAAGGGGGCCCAATCACCTAAACGAGAAGGTAAGCACTATCGCCAACTTGAAAAAAAGGAGGGGGGCGCGGAGAGTGACGACAAAGAGTAAGAAGAAGTAAAGCCATTCTCCTCATCTGAGGTAAAAAGTGCAGGGGGAAGATCGGCCTATAAGGGAGCGGGCTTACGATTAAGGATCACCGAATGTAGAGCTGCCAAGGGTTTTTAGGAAGGGAGATCCGAAAGAAGAGTTTGTTGCAGAGTGAGAAATACATGACCGAGTCACGCCGTGGAAGGGGAAATGAGTTGGGGTGCCAACGTGGGAGGAAGGGAGGAAAGGTCTAAGTGGAAAGCAAAAAAAAAAAGAGGGAGGGGGAACATATTTCTGGGGGCGAGGGATCAGAGAGGTAAAGGTCTATTTGCAAAAGGAACAGAAGAAATCGAGGGGGGGGAAACTATTTGCTTCGTTACTATTGCACAGATCTGACAGGAAGGGGCTATTTAAGGAAGGTCCCCGACAGCACTACGTCGTAGGGGGGATCCAGAAAGCTTAGAACTAAGATAACTGGGGAAAAGGGATGCTTAAAGCCGGAATTTGTGATGGCGTCCGATAGGGGGAAATGTTTTGCGTTAAGGGGGAAGGAAGAGGAAAAAGAAACCGTTTTGAAGGGAAAGTTCGGGGGGGAGGGCGGTGAAGATTGCCCGCCGGAGAGAGCTACCAAGACTCAAAAATGGGGAAAACCGGATTGCGCTAACAGGGAAGAAGGATGGAAGCTACGTGTCTCTTATCTGCCCTGGGCAGCTAAAAAACGACAGCAAGAATCTATGTAAGAAAGAGAAAGGGAAAGGCAAAAGAAAGTTGGGTGGGAGCATTGCGATGTGCATGGCTGAACATCCAGTAACACTCAGAGAAAAAGGCGCAAAACTTCTCAAGAAAGAGAAGAGACCGCTTCTTTACCTGGGAAGGGGGAAAAGGGAGAACTCGTGCAAGGACTCTTGAAAAAAGTGTAAAAGGTACCTTGTATGCAAGTCGAAACAAGGGCGCGGGAAAAAAGGAGCTACATTCTTCGGGAAAAGAGAAAGTATTCTTAATCCTTCGAAAAGGGGGGAAGGAAAGGGACATTCAATGGGAGTCCGAAAAACAGGGGGGCTTCATCCGCGTGTAAAGAATATCGAATAAGGGGGAGTTGGCCGGGCGGAGAAAGCGGATCTATCTCTATTTGAGGGAAAAAGGGAGAGCCTTGGGAAACGGTTGAAGAGAAGCGAATAAATAGGGAAAAAGTATCCGGAACTCGATAAGATTAAACAACAAAAGAAATAGATAGATGGGCGGAGGATACTTTAAGATGTATTGAAGCCGTGCTAAAAAGGGGGGCTTCCCCGGAGCAAGGTGAAAAAAGATCGCCTACCTTTTCCTTAGCGGGAAACGGGAACGTATTCCAGATAGACGTCTATCGAGGGGAAACACGAGTGGGGGGTTCTTCACGAAAGTCATATGTAATCTTCGCGCAGTGGTGAAGACTTCGAGAGGGGAAGACATCTCAGGGGGGAACGACAGAAGCCTGTCAGAGTTCCTCGTCGCTCCAGTTGTTAATGCTCCACGGTCCCCTCCGTAAAATTGACCAGATAAAGAAAGAAGAGGACTATTTCCAGCTAATTTCCATCAATGGGAGGATGAGGGCTGAGGCTCTCAGCAGAATGGCGCCCTCTTTAGAGTCCTGGATGAGCCATGACAGTCGAAGGGAACAAAAGACAATTTTCCGGGCACAAGGCGGCGTCTATTTTCTTCAAGAGAATGAGACAGGAACATTTTTCCGAAGGGCATCGTTCGTAGGACAATCATCGAAACCCGTCGGGGGGGGCCGCAGTTAAAAAGAATACACGCGCGACGTAAGCGCCATAACAGTGGTGCAGAAAAGGGGTGGAAGACGAAGGCGGGAGATACCGGGGAATCTCACCCACGAAAAAAAAGAATCAAAAAAGGGTTGTGGGTGGCCACCTCTACGTAAAAAAGACAACATCAGCGGCTACGAAACGCATCCTCTTAAAATGCAAAAGCGCGGAAAAACCAGCTTTCCCCCAAAAGTGAGCGGGGGAGTTCTGCCCCTGCCCCAGAAAGAACGAGAAAATCTGGCAGAAAAAGAAAAAAGGCACTTCTCCTAAACAGAAAAAAGAAGGGGGGTAATCCGTTCACTACGCGGGGGGAATGAATGCACCAGCGAATCAGGGAAGAAGGCCAATCTACTCAGGGACGAATTCCAAAAAAAAGTACCATTCGATCAGAAAGGAAATCTTTCCAAAAAATCACCACTTGGAAATGAAAAAACACCGAAAAACGAATCACGTTGCCAAAAATATGATCTTCCCAGCCAAAGAAAGTCGGCAGGTTTCTGGAAAAAAAAGCAAACGCAAAACACAGGATTAGGGGCTCGCAAAACTTTCCTTGGGGAAACACGCGTAAGGAAAAAGGCTACCTGAATTCGGAAGACCGGCTGCTTTTGGATAGGCCTTCTGAGCACTTGCCGCTCGATGCGGGCGACATTTGTCCGTGAAAAGATGCAGGTTTCGGCGGTTCATGCACCCAGCGGAAAAGTGCCCACTTGGAGGAGGGGCGGGTCTATAGTGAGGGACAACGCTGCTACGTAGTGTATTGGGGGAATAAGGGAGATATTCGCAAGAAAAATCCACCGGGCACTAACTTCCTTACATTAACGGACATGGAAAACGCTCCTCCTTTCTCGAAAAAAAAAGGGTCCATAGAATTCCCCAGCTAGAGAGGCTTTATTTATGCATCCAAAACACTGACTTACGGTGAATTGCAATGTAGGGGGGAAGGAGGAAATCTTTTACTGTCATGTAAGCGTCAGAGACGCTCGAGCTCGGGCAGAAAAAGTTATTCCGAGGAGTTCCTTGCCGAATCCAAAAGGAAAGGGCGAGAAAAACCAAATAGGTTATTTTGGGGTGCGTCAAAACCAAAAATGCGCAAAAGGCGGGGGAAATATTCAAATTCGAGGGGAAAAAAGAAGGTTCTCTTCTTTGGAGAAAAAAAAAAAACGGATGAGATAACACAAGAAAGAGAAAAGCTTAAAAAATGACTAATGAACCACAACAAACTAGGGGAAAGGCGAATAGTCTTGGAAGGAAAACAAAAAATAAAGTATTTGTGCTCGCTTGTATGAGGGAAAGGGGGAAAAGAGGGAGGGCGGCCAAGGAAAAATATCCTGGCAGGGCTCCGAACCACGCCGCTCGATGCTATAGAGGGGACATTCCCGGGGGGACATCCGGAAAAAAGGCCTTCAAAAAAGAAGGAAGGGGGGGATTCTGGATCTCACGAGAACCCCGGGAAGATTTTCATGAAGAGGATGAGAAAGCGCTGTGTCTGGAGGAGCGGAAAGGATAGGGGCATGGCAATGGAAACGGGAAAACGACAGGGGAAGGGAGAGAGAAGTATTTTCAAAAAAAAGAAAATCAAAGGCCGAACGATCGCAACTTTAGCAAAAACGAATAAAGGACGCGGCATGAAAAAGGGTACCGAGCACCTTTCATTCCTGCATAAAGAGAAAGAGCAGAAAAAAGGGCAAGGGGAAGGGGAGGCCGATAAGGAAGACAGAGGGCCCTTACTAATTGATTTAGAAAACACATTAAAGAATGGTGCGATATCTAGGGGAGGGAAAAAGAACTAGGGGTTTCCGGGGGAGTGAGGAAGGAAAACTTCTCGATTTCACAACTTTTTAAGCAACGCTGGGAGGGCCACGTGATTCGCACGGAGAAATTGTCTAATTTCAAAGGGGGAAAAGGCGTCGGGGAGGGCGCTGATAGGGAATGGGGAGCGCATCAAAAAAAAAAAAAAACGAAAGGGGTCCATTGGCTTCTTAACCGATCTCTTTTGAAAGGGAGGGGCCTAGTTGCGTACGGAAGGCTTATTCCCCATGGCTCTACGGGAGAATTGCAGGGGGGGAGAGGAGATTTTCCGAAAAGCACGCTCTTATTGCTCCTACGAGAAGAACGGGGACTAAAAGAGCATGGAGGCGGCCTACGCAAGGGGGGGATTGAATCTGATGCGGTCTAGCCGCTGATGTGGGGAGGGGGGGGGCCGTCCAGCAAAAAAACGACGTTTTGCCTTATCACAGGGGGTTTTTGCGTAGGACCGTGATGAGGAACCTGACGGCGGGCGCCGGAAAAAAAAATACTCGAGAAAAGTACGTCGCGCGTGGACGCGAAACGCGCCACTGCTGTCATCAGGGGAAAGAAAAAGGGTCTTGAAAAAAAGAACGAGCCGGCGGGAACAGGGCAGCCTGCCTGCTCGAAAAGAACGAAGAAGAAAAAAATGTGGGGGGTTGGCATCCGTGCATTTCGGAGGGGGTGACCCCATCACAGGGGAAGGGGACTATTCGATGCAAAAAGTCTCAAGAAATGCAAGCGCTGTGAGGTGGAAGAGCCAGCGCTCGGGCCCCAAGAAGGGGAGGGGTCTCCTGGGAAACAAGGGGCAAGGCTGGGACAGTGGGAACAACGTCTCTCTGACGGAAAGCAAGGCGATCTGACATTCGAGAGTCTTAAAGCCGTCGAAGTCCTTCAAGGATCGTGGGGGCAGGCAGGAAAGGAGGGGAAGGGGGGGTGAAATAATGATATGGGGGATGAGTGTATCGGTAGGAGAGCAGGGAGGTGGGGGGGGGGGTGAGGAGGGTGGGGGGGTGATGGGAGAGGGGGCTACTGGGGAATGGATAGTCGAGGCAGGAAGGAGGGACGGGGGGCAGTGGGGAGTAAAGGGGGGGGATGAGGTAGGGAAGAGAATATGGGAGGAAAAGGAGGACTAATGAGGGAGTAGAGAAGAGACGGGGGGTGGCAAGGCGGGGGGTGGATGGGCAGAGGGGGGAGGGGGGAATGATAAAGCCAAGGTGATGAAGGGATAGAGGGAGGGGGGGGGGGGGGGAGGAGAAAGGAATGGGACGAGGCATATTGACGTCAGTAGGCCGAAAAGCGGGATAGTCAAGGCGAGAGAAAGACAGACCGTCCGGATCTTTTGGGGGGGGAGGGTTAGCGAGGGCACTTGCCAGTGGAAGCACAGAAAAGACGGTTGAAGAGGCGAAGAAAAGTAAGTAAAGAGAGAACCCAAAACGGAGGAGGAAAGAGAAAGAGCTTCTATTTCCGGATACGGGGGAGGGAGGAATACGCGGGTCTGTGCCGGGTGCCCCGGGGGAAAAGTGTAACATCACATCGAGATCGGCATCGGGGAATTGCCAGGGCAACTATCCGGCCGCGTTCAGGATGAAGAGAGCCTTTCCATCCCGGGAAAAGCTTGGATCAGACACGTAAATATGGGAAGTCCCGCGTACTTCCTGGATAAGCCGAAGGCTTTGGGAAAAAGGCTCTTTTCCAAGAGTCAAGATCGCTCATCTTTAAGGGGGTACTCGCGCAATCGACGGGACACGGGTCCCAGCCTTTGTGGGTGACATGAGAAAAGCCACTGGGGAAAAAAAGGTTGCAAGGAGGGTCAAAGGAGAAAAAGGAAGTTTTTGCGAGCAAGAAATAGTCGCCCGTTGTAGGTATGCCGTGTATTTGGGGAAATCGAAAGGGGACAGGCCTCTCCAGGGAAGGCTCGGTAGAGTTCTTCAAATGGAAGTCATTCGGGTCAGAACATTGAGCGGCTAGGGAGCGTCCAATCATCGCCCCCGTCGATGGGGGACATCATTTTCCGAAGGGGGAAAACGCGTCCCTGTTATGAGTTTCTCTACTTGTGCGTCATGAGGCAATCAAGTGAAATCGAAACCGCCGAACGGTTATAATTAAAAAAGGGGGGGGGGGGTGGGGCCTTCTACTGAAGTATCGCAAAAGAAACAACGATCAAAAAAGTTCAATCACAATCGCTGAGGACGAAGAAGATTAAAATTCGGAGGGAGCCCCCGCTGTAGTGCCAGGAACGCGTCGTGCTGGAGAATTATCCAAAAGGGGACATTCCTGGGGGGGGAAAGCCAGCCTTTGTAATAAGGGAAAAAACGACGCAACTAGAAAAGCGGAACCCTCGATAGAGGAAAGAGCTCAGAAGGACGGTAAACATTTCGCTCAGAGCCATCTGTTAAAGTCACCAATTGGAAGTGAAAAAGAGAAGCGAAGAAGAAAAAATATTTCCAAGGGGAATCTTCTACAGCCCGGCGGGGGGCAGGTTCTTGAAAGAACTTCAAACCATGAGTGGAGTTTCTAGGCGAAAAAAGGAGTTTAAAAGAGGAATCAGTTTATATAAAGAAGTACGCTGATGTGAAGGAATCGTCCTCTTCAATAGCAGAGAACGGGCCGAAAGAGGAGCTTCTTCCGTTCCGAGGGGGTGTCGGTCACCCGGAAAAGGAGGAAGCTGAAAAGTCTTTCGGCGGTGACAGTGGGGGAGCAACGAATCCGGGGGGGGCCGCGAAGCTTCGAGAAAATGGTCTCTCGTGCGGGGCAAATTCAGCCTTGCACAGCAAGTGATCCTTTCCGGAAACAAACGCCGTTCACATCCGCTGCTCCAGCTGGATTAGATTCAAGAAGCGAGAAATGCTGGGGATTCCTAAAAAAAAGGAAGGCCAGGAAGGTGCCTGGGGGGGTTGGTGAGAGATGAAATCTTTTAGTCATTCCGCTTGGTCCGCAGATCTTTCGAAGGAGGAAAAATCCATTGTGGAACTGATCATGTGCCGGGGCCGAAATCCTCACCAGCCTGCTATCGAGAAAAACAAAATAATTGATTTGGGGTTGTGCTTCCAACCAAGAGGAGGAGCCGGGGGGGGTTCAAAGATGTCCAGTCGAATGGGAGTTTCAGGGAAGTATCCTCTAAAAAAACAACGTATTAGTATTAAAAAAAAGGGAAGAAAGAAGATAGAAAAAGAAGAAAAAAACTTCGAATGGGGGAAGAAAGGAACCACAACAACTCCGCTTCGGCAAATATTGAGTGGTTTGTACGAAAGGTTTCTTCTCTTGGAGAGGAAAGGGGTAGCACGTTTCTGGGGGGAAAGAAAAGCGGTAATGAGAGTAGCAGGCGCTAGGGAAGGAACGGCGGACATGACCTAATATGCAAAAAAAAGCACAACTACATTCAATGGGGATGATTCGGAAAGAAGGGCAAGCATCTCTCTATGCGTCTGGGAGGGACTCTTGAAAACGTCGGGGGCTGGGGTCTCTCTTGAGAAATGATACAAGGTTCACCGGGTTTGAAAAAAATCTCGAAGGGGGGTTAAAAAGTCGCGAAAAACTCCTATCGGGGGATCAGAAAAAGGGAGAGGACGCCTAATAAGTGGGGAATACAAAAGAGCCTGAAACAGGACGACACCTGCAAAGTCAAAAAGCCAGCTCGCATCTCGGCGGCTGAGCAGAAAGAAAAAAAGCTCTAAGGAAAGCAGGGGGGGACTTCCTTACAAGGGTATCAAAAGGGAAAGCTCCACATGATAGAGTTTCGAGAGTCTTAAACTCCGGTGTGGGGAAAGCGAAAAAAACCTAGTTTCACGCCGTCTGAGATGATCTTGATAGTGGGGGGGGGAAAAATCTCTCGACGGTTCCAAGGGGGAGGTCGTGCCGTGGGTAAATGGCGGAGGAGGTACCGCCAGAAGTGACGTCCAAAGGGAGGTGGGATCTGAAAAAATCGTCGGGGCTAGGGGGGCCCTATTTGAGGTGCCTCTGGGAAAGGGGGACCTTTTTGTGGGCAGAGGGCTGGCCAGATTGCCGGGGAAGCACCTTCGAGGGGGAGGTCCCTAACTGAAAAAGAGAAAGTGGAACTTTATTCCGGAGAAGGGTTTGATGGGTCATCGTGGTAACGGATGTTTGCGGATAGGATGGGGAGGAAAAAAACCGTTTTAATGAGCAACGGGAGTTTTAGTGCTTGAAAAAAAGGGGGGAAGGGGGATTTTCCAAAGAACTACAAAAAAACGAGAAAATATGGCTCCTCTCATGGCGCCTTGTCTTGCGCGCAAAGGGGAGAGACTGGGCGATGAAATGGGCGGACGCAGCTAAAAAAGAAAAAGGGAATCTACAGAAAAAAAGGAATCGAGTGACGATCGCCCGCCGACTAGTAATTTGGGGGGCGCCGGCCTTGTCGATGCAAAGGGAATGGCTGACCACATCAAGAAAAAGGACGGACTAGTAGATCTCAAGAAAGAAATCCGAAGCACTCTGAAAAAGGTTGACGAGGGGCCCAATAACGTGGAGTTTTGGGGGAAAACTTCAATGCTGTAAAAAAAAAGAGAAAAACTGGGAAAGGAGGGGGCGTCTCCTGAACCAGGATTGGGCGAAAAGATCGAGCAGAAAGTCTTAAGGATCGAAGTCTTCAGAGGGACCTATTGATGGCGAAAAAAGAGGCCTAAAAGCTTGTTAGGAGGAAGGAAAAGGGATATCGGGGGGGGGGACTTTTCGGCGCGGCAACGGAAAGAAGGCGATCTCGATTTGAGGGGTTACACTTGCTCCGGGGGGAATTCGGCGTAGGCATCTTCAAGTATCCTGAAAGAAAAAAAGAAAAAAAAACAGATAGGAGGAGTCCGGATAAGTTTAAGATGTAGGGCAGAACCTCTCAAACCGCGTTGGCCGGATTCCCCGATCAAGTGTGAAAAAAGAATTACCTACCGGGTCCTTAAGCGCACGCAAACGAAGGAAGGGGGGGAGGATATCCTTGACATAAGGAAATCTTTTTCGGCCCTATAAAACAGTCAATATTTAATCGCCTCGGGGACTTCTTGAAGAGAGGGGAGGATTCTTGCCGTCTATTTTAGGAAGGGGGCAGATCGCTCAGCTTGAGGAAAGGTTGTTAGAGAAGGTCCCAAGGAGTTTTCCAAGAGAAGATTTCTTGTGTGGAAAATGGGCAGCGTCAAAAGGGGAGACCAGAGTCGCGGATGGAGAAGGGGGCGTCGCAGAAGAAAGGTTTATGATTTACCTGGATGTGAGCCATGCCAACGCTCCAGCGCCAAAAGGGCAAAAAAGGAGGTCGGCTTCTATTTCTTCAAAAAGAAGGGAAATTCTTTCCGACGCTCGGCTCGCGAAAAGCTTCTAAAGAGCAAAGAGTCCCCGTCTAGGAAAAGGGCCGGTGGAGGAAAGACACTCTCAGGAAAATTTTCGAACTCCTATGTCTAGTAGCGCCCCAATTCAGGAGGAAATCACTTGAATAAATGCACTAAAACAAATAACTTTTGGAAAAAAAAGGGGGGGGGGTGTGGGAAAAAAAGTCCCCCGAAATTACACTACGCCGGACGCATCCGATTTCAAAATCAAAAGCGGCGTATCCCGCCTAGAAACCCAAGTGATCTTTGCACTGCCCCGAGTTAGGGAAATACGACTGGGAGAGTGTCGAAATCTGGAAGAAATAACAACCGTCACTTAGGAAGAGAAAGGAGAAGTAAAGCAAATATGGAATTAAATAAAAAACCCCCGAGAAGAGGGAAAAAAATCCAATCAAAAATTTAGAATTCTTGAGGAACCATGCTATCATCGAAAGGGAAAAACACTCCCACGTCATCACGGGGGACACTGGGCGAGAAGAGTTGTCTCTACAAAGTTTAAATCTTGAAAGGCTTTAAAAATCGGCGTTCTTTTCAACAGGGGAACAACCACCAACCCCGTATCGAATCCTTTATGTGGCAGGACCGGAGCAGTTGGAAGTAAAAGGGAAGTACCCGAAATGTTCCTTATTTCGGGGAAATGAAAGAGAGAGAAATCTATGCGGCGCAGAGAAGGTTCCGGAATGCAGTGGGGGTGGCTGAACGGTTTCATGCGTCGCGAGGCAGGACTTCGAAAAGGGAGATAGTGCGGACCAGCGCTCGTTATTGCTTGGGGGGCGCGGAGAGGTTGAAAGAAGCCGGGCGTGAGCCCGTCCCAAAAGCAGGCATTCCGAGGAAAGAGAGAACCCAGCTCCGGGGGTGAGACGCCTCAGGGGGAAACATCTTCCAGAGCCGCTCGAGGTGATAAGTTTTAAAAAACGAAGCATCCAAAAGGAGCCGCGGGGGGTGCCGGTGAAAGGTCTACGTTAAAAGGAAGCCTTTAAGAGATCGCTGGGTCCCTCGGGGGCCAAGCCAGATATTATCCGCTACGTCCGGCAGAATCCTGGGGAGAAACTACACATACAAGAGAATGCGATACAAGAGGAGAAGATTTAGGGGGGGGGGGACGTCAAACCAAAACGAAAAGATATGACAGACGACAAGGGCGTTGGGTGGAGCCCTATTCCAGTGGAGGGGGGGGTTCTCAAGAA
>Ga0179593_1402651_pt1 | contig 14060 bp, 9 predicted proteins | sample CZODoug2_1_08_16_FD_185931 | JGI IMG/M metagenome (GOLD analysis project Ga0179593, IMG submission 185931) | Vadose zone soil fungal communities from Angelo Coast Range Reserve, California, USA - CZODoug2_1_08_16fungal (PacBio error correction) | ecosystem: Environmental > Terrestrial > Soil >...
CAAGTTGGAAAGTAAGAGAGGGCCACGAAGGGTTGGTCAAAAAAGAGAAAGGGGTCGCAAATTCGTGGAAGAGCAAATCCCAAAAAGGGAGAAAGAACCCCTTCGCGAGGGAGGGCTTGACGACTGGAAGAGGCGCTCTGTTCTACAACTAACAAGCGGGCGAGCACATGGAGGGGATTTACTCGGGAGGGAGAGAATTAAGAAGCAGTAACAAGCCTGCGCAGGGGTAGGGAGCGTCGGCTCGAGTTCCACGAGCGGACACGGCTCCATCAGAGGGGGGAAGGGCGGCAGCAAAGGACATCTCCGCGGCAAAAAACAAGCTAGAAGAAGGGGATCCATTCCGCGCGACGACTGTTCTTCCAGCTGTAAATCAAAAGGAAGGGAAAGGAAGCATGGCAACGTGACGCAAAGAAGATAACACGGGGAACTTAAAGGTGCATCATCGGAAAAAGGCCTGACGGGCATCGCTTGGCGAAGGCGAGAGACCTCGACAGATCTAGGGGCACAAGAAATCAAAGACAGAGGGAGGAAGCTGCGCGCCGCCGGGAGACTGGCACTCTCAAACTTAAATGCGTCAAGGAGAACACTAACGAGGGGAGGGAAAAGGAGGGTCGTTCTGCACGCCGGGAAGAGCGACAAAACACGGGAAGACACCGACATAAAGAATGGGCCTAAAGAAAGGAAGGCAGGAAACCAAAGGGTAGCGGATCCGCTACCTAATGAAACTAAGGATCGGCACCCTAAAAAGCTATTCCTCGAGAGAAGGAAACTCAGACAACGTTGGAGGTCTGGCTTCGTTCGAGCACAGACAAGGAAAAACAATCCCCAGGGTCGCGGCGAAAAGACAGGGCCTCCCCTGGAAAGATGGGTAGATTAAGTACAGGACCTGGGAATGGGAGAGTGAACCAGCCTCCCGCTGCCCAAGACTAAACGATTCGGCAAGGAAGAGGAAGGAAAAATAGCAGGTTGGGAGGCGTTTTACTGCCGGAACGCACCAACATAAGAAAAAAGAAGGGGGGAAAAAATTACTCCCTGGTCGTCGATAAAACTGGGGGGGAAGAGGAGTTCCGAATCGAAGCAAACGTTCTCCTCGAGCGATAGCGGGAACAAGGAACTAGTCATGGGTTTGGAGGGAAGAGTTCTGGAAACGCCCGCGAAAGCCAAACGAACGTCTTCGTATACGAATAAGGCGCAGGAGTAAAAAGGAAAGTGGTCGAAGCCAAGCCTAGTAACAAACGAGGAAAAGATGAACAAGAGACCCAAGATGCCACCTCTGAGAAAGCGTACCGGTCGAGCCCGAGCCGGTACCCAATGGTGCCCACTCTCACGACAAAAAGAGGGACAAGAGCCTGCGCCAAACCCCCCCACAAAAAGACCAAGGAGACGAAAAAAACTCGAAAAAGAAAGGAAGGAAGGGGTCTTTGTATGTTCCGCGAGGGGCAGTCTCGCAAGCTTCGCGGAGCGAAATCCGAAAAAAAAGGGCGATAAAACATAGCTCTCATCGGAAAAAGAGGCACACAAGGAGCGAAAAAACAGCTGACGTCTCGAGGAGCTACAGATACAATCCTCCAAGGTAGCAATCTAATCTGGTGACTATGTCTCAAAGGGAAAAAAAAATGACGTGAAGGATGGGAAGGATAAAGAATTCTTTGCAGCTTCTCGAAAATAGAAAAGAGAAAAAAAAAAAGCGCGCAAGCGAAACCCGGACATAACAGTGGGTCCGTGAAGCGACCTCTTTCAGGGGGGAGAACTTATGGACAGTGCCAAAGGAGAAAGGAACAGGCAAGGGGAAGAATGAGAAGACAAGTCAAATGTCTCGGTGGGGAAACGAAGTGTGTATATTCGAAAGAGCGCCGCGGCACGTACTGAAACCAGCACGCGTCCGGTCCTGAGACACCTTGCCGTTGCGAAAATCAGTAAAAACACCGTCGCGCAAAAGAAGGCCGATGTAAAGGTCACCTAAATCTCCCATCGTCAAAGGGAGAGATCTTCGGTCGGCTTCGTAACCGTCGAAAGTCGGCCCTTCACCCGCGAGCGAACGAGGGGAATTCTGGGGAATGCAAATGTATCACCAGGACTCCGAAAAGAAAAGAACGCGCAGGCGAATAGAGCGCCGGCGGAACTCAAAATCGTTACTGATTCACAAGGGATAGAATTCGTTCCAAGAGCGGCGACGTCCGATCCGTAGGCACCGTATATGGAGAAACACCCTGCTGAAAACGTGGCCGGAAAGGAAGAGGAACGCCATCGGCAAGTAAACGGGAGTGGCTAAAATCAAAACACACTGATTATGAGAGAGAGCAAAAGAAGCTTTAACCCCAGACTGGCTCTATGGGCAGAAGAAATCATTGAGAACGACTGAGGCAAAAAACATGGTGACTCAATGAGGGGGCAAAGGCTCTAACCCCTCCTCCCCGCTTCTGGAAAAAAAAAAAAAGACCTTAAAGCGGGACAAGTCATCCCTACCGATGAGTGAACGGATCATTCCTCTGTTTAAAAAGTTTACAGAGGGGGAGTCCCTGGTGTAGCGGCGGGCGAGTCCCCCGGAGATCACAGGCCTATGTCCGCGGCTAAGAACGGAGAAAGAGAGAACTAAGTGCCGGGCGATGGTCAACTCGGGAAACCCGCGCTCCATGAGCCTTCTTCTCGGAGGAAATGACGAGATGAACGAAGGGAGCACTTCGGCGGCGAACCAGACGTGAAGTGGGCCGTGCAACCTGAAGCTGCGATATGAGAAGAGAACCAGATGAGGTTATTATCACACCGCGCAAGGCCTTAGCTAAGAGGAATCCTGTTCCTTCGCGAGGAGGAAGGGGGAAAAACTTGCAGCAAAAACCCGAAGAAAAAGATGTCCCCGATGACAAAAACGAATTTCCGGGGTTTCGCCTGCAGAGACCGTGAGAGTCGCTGTCCTTGACGGACAAACGGCATCTTCACTGAAGGAAAGATACGTACACCAGGGATGCAAATGGGGGAGCGGGGCCGGACATCGTCACCAATTCAAGACGAAAAGACGGTAGTAGGTCGAGGTACGCGGTAGCTCAAAGAAGAAAAGAAGTTCGACGACTCCGTGGGACAAGTCGGGATTAGTACCCGCTGCGCGTGGAAGAGACCATTGTGTCGCCGAAAGCTCGAGAGTAAAGAAGCTGCTAGACTGCAAAAACTAAAGGACAGGCCTCCGGAGACAATAAAAGAGCGAGTCTATCTCTTCGCTAAGGCGAGAAGGTACCTCTTGGCATCGTTCGATGCCAATAAGAAGAGACCTACCTGAGACAAGAGTTTAACCTATGGAAGAAGAGGGGCCGAGGTACTTCAGCTCCTCTCTTAGGAAGAGCATCAGCGGGAAGGAGAAAAGGTCAAACCAGGGAGACAGCGCAATTCTCTCGTCTAACAGACGACGCGTTAAAGGGAATGTTCTGCCGGAGAAAGAACACGAGGAGAGGGTCGCACAAAAACGTCCTCGTTCTTTGGAAAAAACCGAGAAGATAGCGGAGCCGTCAATCATTGAGATGGCGCACCGCGTCTGAAGATCGCCGAAAGGAAGAAAAAGATGCCCGCGCGTGGTGGGAAGACGTTTCCGTAAAAAGACCCTCACCTTCGGCTGCTCGGTACATACCGGTCGGACTGGTCTCCGCCATCCCAATGGGACATGTGAAAGAAGGGGGGGAATGGATTCTCCCTCAATAAAGACCCAGTTCGCGGACGTAAAGGACAAACGTCGAACGCGTACCGGAACATGTTCTTGTGGTTCCAAAGGTGACAGGGCTTGTGGGCTCACGACCAACGCAAAAACCAGAGGGAGTTCTTAGAAATCTATTTGAGAGGTGAAATGGCCGGTTGGGTTGGTTCTCGGTATCCGTCGCAAAAGAAAAATCTCTCTCTCCCCTGTAACGCCAATATTAAACTAGGCAAATGAGAGGCGCATTAGCCGAGCAGGAAAAAGGAAAAAATTCTTGCATAAAGCCTCTCGGCAACGCACGCGGAGTGTCAACCTTTTTCTCGGAGAAACTCCCGACTATAAAGAAGAAAGGACTAGCCGGATCCGAAATAACTTGCTTGGGAAAGGGGGACCTACCCGCAAATAGGGTCCAGAGAGACTCGAACGAGGGAAAACAACGGAGGCTTACCTTCAAAGAAATTGTGTAAGCCCCTCGAAAAAAAGAGGCCGTGCCCAGAGGGCTCCAAGCGTAACTCTCGCGTAAAAGGCCCTCAAAGAAAGCCGTAGCGCGGAAAATGTAGGGCAAACGGGCTTCTAGAAGGGCATCCGCGGAGGATTAGGAAGGAAAGCCCATGCCCTTTGGCTTGTAAAATAAGAGTGAAAAGGGAGCGCTACGAGCCGACACTGCGGGGACCGAAAAGCATCGAGCGCACGCAACGGTAAAAAGGCCTCATCGTTCGCGAAAGAGGTCTCAATGCCACGAGAAGGATAACAGCGAAGAACTCCGCGCAGGGCTAACCGCGCGGGGTTGCACCAGGAAAAAAAATCTCGACCACGCAGGGGTACCAAGCTTGCCCGGGCGAATAGAGCGATAACACTGAAATCGATCACACAACAAACGGAGGAGGAAGAAGAAAGGGGGGAAATATCTATTCCGTATACGAGGGAAAAGGTTCCCCACGAGAGCGTGGTCGAGCGAGGGAAGTCGCACGCGCCGTGACATCCCATGCAGAATTCGTTCTCGCTGTCAAGAGCGCGAAGAAGGCCTCTTCGAGAAAAGAAGAGGGACTCTGGGAGGAGAAGAAGATAGGCGAAGGGGGAACCAACGCAGGTTCTTATCTCTGAGATAGGAAATTGACGCTGAGGCTATCTCCATAAAAACATTGGCAAGGGAGACTGGGCCAGAGTGCCCCACGACTCTTCGTACGGATAAAATTACTAAAGGAGTGCTTGTCCAGGGCCTTGGACGACGCGAGCGACGGCGCACGGAAATGGGCAAAGGGCCCGCATAAATCAAGCAAATAACTTCAAGGATGTCGCATCTAGAAGAACTCCTGGGAGGAAAGGGGGGGGGAGACGGCACCCTCGCATGCACGGGGGGAGGCTGGGCGTACAAAACGTTAAGCCCGTCTTAGGACTTCGCGAAGACTCGTCATGAAGACTGATCAAGAGAAAGGACTGAGACACTTCACAAGGGATTGCCCCGGCGTTTCGCACGCCCACATCTCTGAAAAAGGTCTCGCAAGCGACCAAAAATACATGGCCATCGTGACAGATTCCGTCTGGAAGGGGAGCGAGTAAGAGACGAAGGACCGACGAGAGGGGACGTGGCGGGTCCCTACGCATCTCTTGACCGAGAGAGAAAAAAAGTTCTGCGTGAGCGGGTAGAGCACAAACTCACATGGAAAGGAAACTACCCAGGGGGGCAGTCCGCATATGAAATGTATCCTACGGGGGAAGACTTGCGTCGTACGGACCGGGACTGGGGGAAGGACTTTCTATGGAGAGAATCAAAAAAAGAAAAAAACAGATGAAACAGGGCAGGTCTGATACCAAGACGAAACCGCACGTCCGCGAAAGCATGGGAGAGGGATGTTCACTGCATCGGACTCCCCACCAAAACTGGCCTCTTACTCCCTTGGATAGAGAAATCAATACTTCTTTGCCCAGCAATCGAGAGGGAAAGTTGAACTCTAGCGGAGAAGGCCGAATAAAACTCAGGAAGGGGGGGGGTGAGATTCCTCGTTTCATTGCCCCGCGAACAGGAAAAGAGCATCCTCGTCTGCGTCTACGACAGAAAGTCGTTAAAAAATTGGGTACGAGACCTGATAAAGCTTGTAGATGAACGAGAAGCCCACATAGAAAGAGGGCGATCGAGCCCGCCTGTAGAAGAAGTGGAAAAAAACACAAGTCAATATTCCTCTCATGCTCAAACGGAAAAGGAGTGATTCCGGAAGGACGGGAGGGAGGGAAGACTGGGGGGTTTCATTGATCGCACGCTGCGCGGACTAAGATCTTGCCGTACGAAAAAAGCGCAAAGACCAAGCTCGAACTAAGCTTTTCAAAGGGGCTCACCAAGCTGAATTCTCTCAAGGGAAAGGAACGGGCGGCTAAAGTAGAACATAATGCGGAGCGTCTAATAGGGGGAAGTATGTCCTTAAACCGATCCCAGCAAACCTACTTAGTCGGTTGATCAGCAGCCAAACGGACTGTACTAGACAAAAGGGAAAGAACGGAAGAGCCTGTCTGAGGAAAGGATAAAAGGAGAAGGGAAGTTTAATCTTACGAGGTAACGCGGGGGGCATTTAAGAAATTAGAGAGCGAGGGCAAGGAGGAGAACTGAAGTCACGGTCCCTTTGGCGGTTTGTGTATCATAGAGGTTCGATGTGAAGGACAGAGCGCCGTTGAGAAACCAAGAAGGCTCCTGGACGAATGAAACACCTTGCAATTTGCTCAGTCAAAAGGGGGAAGCCTGCTAAAAAAAATGAAGCGGGTACTAGGATAGAAGTCCAGAGGGGGTTCTAAGAGAAGAATAGCGTCGGACCGCCCCAACTCGTCCCTTCCTGAGCGACGGAGGGTAAGCTCAGAAGATCAAAACAAGCCCAGCGTCAAAGGCATCCGAGGAAGAGAAGAGAGACGCGTTCAAGCAAGGAGGACTTTGACGATGGGGATCGAGATTTCCTTTAACTAGACGGGGAGGAGGGATCAACGCGCCTTCACTATGAAGAACTCAAGGTTCTGCATCAATCAGGAGCATTGAACCAACAAAAAGGAAAGTTATGAGGGGATCAGATCTAAAAACAAGAGAAAGTAAAAGGAGATAGATCCAAGTACAGAGTTCACACATGCTGTCTAAACACGATGTGGGCGCAGGTCCTCCGATGAGAAAGACAGGATTGTGATCCATTAAGGCGGAAGTCTCTACACTCGAAGAGAGTCTTTTCACGGAAATTAGACAAACTTCATCGGGGAGATTCGCAGAGGGGCAGCGTTAGGCGGGACGTCATAGAGTTTCAGGTTTACGGATGGGAGGGTAAGGTTTACGTGCGGCGATCAAAGGTCCTCGACAGCGAAGGGAGAAGTCTAATCGTAAAAGCGTTCGAACAAGTAATGACTTAAATGGCGCGGACACGCTCTCCATAAGGGAAGTCTAAGCGGCGAAACGTTGACGATGCATGAGACCGGTGGATCAAGAGGAGTCTGGTCCATGTACAGGCGGTCTGGGTTAAAGAAAAAAGGGCATCTTCTATATAGATAGACCAGAGTATCTAAGAAAACCACTCTCTCCAATGGCCGTGGAAGGCACCTTGAAGTAGATCTACTCTACTGTGAGGACCATCACCGGGGATTCTAAGGAATTGAAGGAAGGGAAGATGGAGTGTTAAAAAACCTGGAGAGTCGATACTTTCTGGGGGGAGGGAAGATAGAGATGTTCTGAAGGGGAGTAGGGTGAGGGATGAAGAAAGAGGTGGGAGTGAGGGGGGTATGTAGAAGGGGGAGGGAAAGGGGATGGATGATGGTATTGAGTGAAATAGGGGGATGGGGGGCGAGGAGGTGGAGGACAAGGGAAAACGAGGAGGAGGGAGTGGAAGGAAGGTGGGAAACGGTGTGAAGGGAGCACGGAAGGGGGACGACAAAGCACGGGTAGTAGAGGGGGAGGGAGGAAAGAGGGGTGGGGAGTAAGAGCGAGGTGTAGCGGAAGAAAGGGGAGGAAAAAGACGTAATAGAGGAGAGAGGTCGAGGAGGGAGGTAGTGGTGGAAAGGGGGATGAGAAGGGGCGGGGAAAGGTTGAGGGAGGAAATAGGAGGGAGAGTCCGGGATGAGAAGGGTAAATTCGGGGCCTCGAGGAAAGGACGCAAGGGAAGAGAGAGAAAAATTGGGGGTAACGGAGAGCTGGAGGAGGGGATAGATGGCGCGCAGGAGAGGGGGGTCTTCCACCCCTCAGCCTGACAAGATACACTTCACCGTTAGCACGGTCCTGTTGTCTGGGGTCGGGGACAGGATCCACCATAGGGAGGAGATACGGAAAGGTGGGGAACCCGATCGACAGGAGTTCTCATATAACGAGAGACGTTGGGAATCCATGGTGGGAAAAGGGGGGGGGGAGCATAAAACGCTGACAAAAAAATCGATTGTCTCGCGAATGGTGGTCGACGGCCACGATCTGTCTTCCAACGAGCGAGACTTCCCACTCCAAAAGAGGGGCCGAACCGAGCCAGGGAAGTCATTCCTCGCTCGCAATCATAAGAGATGATCGGCTCGGGGGATAAGGGGGAATACGTGGGCGGGTCGTTCGCGTGGAAATTCCGTGCAGCAAAAACAATCTGTCTCTACTCGGTCACGAGAAGACCAAGTGTGGGTGGAGGAGGATAAATCGAGTCGGAATCGGAAATCGGGAGGCTTCGACAGTCAACAGGAGAAGAGACTCTTCGTGAAGACGAATCGGATGCAAGTGAAATTTTCAGGGGACAACACCGAGAGAGAAAACATTACGCTTTCAGCGGCAACGTCTCTCGGGCTCGGGAGGGGGGAAAGATCCGGAACCTTTCTAGGTCGGCACCTTTAGGAATTAGAAGTCAGATCAATATATTGCAGAGAATCAAAAAAACGTTAAGAGAGGGATTCCTCTAAAATGAAAAATTCTCCGCTAAAATACGTCGACTGACGAAGCAGTAGGAAGTTGAAGCATCGCACCGGCGTGTGTACCGAGCGGATTCTCTCTCATGTCTTCGTGCTCTAAGATCAAGGCTAATTAGAAAAAGGAAGTTCCGGGAAAACGTAAAAAATCCGCTCCAGGACGGAGACAGGTCTTTGACGAAGGGAGAAACAGGGGAGGGGGAAAGTATTCCTGGCGGGCTCGACAAACAACTAATAGACCCTAAGGCTGCGTCAACATTCGACAGTTTAAGAGATGGTGGTCTCAGTATCCGTGGCAAACGGAGAAGAATACTAAGAGACGCTCAAAACCACTTTGGTCTCCTTCCAGAACGCCCACCCAGGGGCTGGGAATGTAGCCGACAGAGGGACCTAGGCTCAAGGCATGGAAAAACGCGCCTGTTCAATCACAGGAAGTGTGAACACTAGGGAGCGGCACATAGGAAAACGATACCGGATGGACGGACCTCGTAGAGAAGTGCTTGTACTAAACGAAACCACTTCATTCAAGGGTAATCAGCCGGAGGGCACCACTGGCTCAAGACCAGGTTAGGCGTAGGCAGTGCGATCCTTGCAGAGGGTCTCAACGGCCAGGAGGGTCTGGCGGGCCAGTTTTCCACTCAATCTCTCGAAGCGAGCCTCGCTCTAAAAGGCCGTTCAATAAAAAAATAAGAGATCGCATTGGTCACGGATATAGCGGAGTGGTCATCAGTCGTCATGGAAGACGGACATAACATACAAGGGGCACGGGGTAACGACTCGACGCTTTAAACGGAAAGTAAACTAAATAAGACGCGCAGCAGTTTGCACAGGACAGAGAAGTAGCCACAGACCGAGAGAACAACCCCCCTCCTCTGGATAAAGGAGACTCAATGACGCGCTCATGCAAACAGCGAAATAAAGAATCTCCAGGGGGCGACTCGGAGTTGTGAAGACGCGGTGGCTACCACCTATCGTGGGCAAACCAGAGTGAAGGAAGAAAAAAGAAGAGAGACACGGATCTCTCTCAAACAAAAAAGGTAAAAGAGAAAACACGTTTGGTACTCTATTCTAGATTCGCGGGACCCGAGTCCCCGAGAAGTTGGAGAAGGACGTAAGGCCGTCAAGCCAAACCCATACGTTAGAAAAAAGGAGAAGAAGGGTGCTTTCACTGGTTTCAAGAGAGGAGGGTTGCCCCTCTTCTAAGAGGCAGGGCAACTAGGAGGTGGAGTCTACGGGCATGAGACTAGAAGGGAGAACAGGTGTGAACCATCCGGAGAAAAGGGAAGAGTCTCGGACGTTACGGAGAGTCCCTATCCAGGAAGAAGAGGGAACGTGGATCAGAAAATGACGGGACTAGCTGCAACGCTAAGAAGTTATAAAAACCGACAGAAAAAAGGGGGAGGAGGAAAGCCTTTTGACAAAGGATAAAGCAGCGCGAGCAGGTTCCAGTCCGCCGGCTCCCGAGAACGAGGCGACCTTTGCAAGAGTTGCATGAACTAAGGAGGACTCCTTTGTGGCCGGAGATCACTCTTAAGGGGAAAGGGAGTTCAATAAAACGTTCGCCAGCGCGATCGGAGGCGGGAACGCCGTTCAGTTCTATCCTAGAGAACCGATAAGGCGTCGTAGAACAAGCCACAGAGTTTCGTTCCCGGCCCAGGTCTCGCAAAAATCGGGCGGGAATAGAAGAAGAAGGGAAACTCCACCTACATGCATCACCTCTTCCGATTTAAAAAGGGGATGACGTCGAGCCGCTGAGAAGGGACGGATCGAGAACAAGATCAATCGGAGAAATGCACGAGAGCCCTCTACGGGTGTAGGAGGATCAGGGGCGTCCAAGACAGCAGAGCTTCAACTACCCATTTTCCGCGGCGGGACATGAACATTTCTAAAGTCAATGGAAGGAGATGTTGGCTTTAGTAGGGCATGTAGGAGGGAGAGAATCCACGTCCCAGTAGCCGGTTCAGGCACGTTTCTGTATTCTGATACGGGAAGACCTCATAGCGCGAAGCTCAGGGAGGAGGATTGTCAAAACAGCAACAAAAAAAAGAGACGGAAGTAGACTCCCTTGGGGGTAGGATCAATGGGTCACGGACGTTAACTAAAAAAAAAATCAACTACTAAAGAGGTTGCCACCCGCGTCAGGTGGGTGGGGATCGAGGGTTCTTGCCAAAAAGAGAACAGTTTCCCTGCTCATCACTGACTGAGGAGAAGAAGAAGCAAGGAGAACTTGTTTGTAAATTGTAGTACTAAAGAAGATAAAAAGAAAATGAAAGAAGGATCGCACACCAACTATGAGAAATGCCCTAGGAGAGCCCTATCACTGGAGCTGCACGGAATTTTCAAATTCTGAACGACGGAAAAAGATCGAAGACCAAGAAGAAAGCGGCGATGCGAGCTAAAGGAAGGGGAGGGAAGGTCTGGTTAGTTTCAGATAGCTCTCGAGAGCGTGCCGATAAACCATGAGAGAAGAAAAAAGATAGAAGCAGAGTTTAATCCGAGGAGGGTTCCACAATGTCTCAACACTGACGTATACACCCCTATTTATATCTACATGGCGTCGATCAAGATAAGGAAGAGATTCTGAAGAAGATTGGTACTGTCAGGGTACCATGAAAACCTGAGTGGCGGAAGTGATCCGAAAAATCGGTTTCATCTTCTCGGAAAAAGACGGACATCGCCCCGCGGGACGCGAACGAAACCCTTACTCTTCATGGTCCAAGCGGAGAAACACTTCGTTCTTGAAGGGAGAAACAGAGAGAAAGGGACGACTTCAAGGGAAGCTGGAGCTCAGGCCCTTGTCTCGTGTTGAGAGAGAATATGGTTATTCGAGACGACTCTTGACAGGTGCTAAAGAGGGTTTGGCCGAAGAAGGGGTGACAGTGCAGCAGCATCGGTAACTCTCGAATAAGGCCGGAGGTATCTAGAAAGACTCGCAGCATCTTCCGGAGGTGGAGAATATCTCTTAATTCACATCGAAAAAGATAAAGGACCCTAATAGACGGCTGAACTCGTCAGCCGAGAAAAACAGAAAAGCCGTAAACTGCCCGTATAGGAAAAAAGGCAGGAGAAGGGAACGAACCACCGAGGGTACTTAATTTGCCCGCCTGACGGTCTTCGTTCCAAAAAAGGGGGGAGGAGGGAAAGCCCGAGCCGGGTCCCCGCCTTAGATGAGAAAACCGCGATCGAATGATTGAAGACCGCCCAAGAAGACAAGGGGGGAACGCTTCGGTGGGATCATCTAGAAAAACAAAAAAAAAACTGGAGGGGAAGGAAAGAGTCCATCAAATTTCAAACACCGACTGTCTCGGGGGAGATAGGAATCAAAGCCCTGCTGCCCGACTGTGAGGTGGGGAGACATGGACGAGGGACGGGGATAGTCCACGAAGACCTCTAAGACGTAATCTTCTGTAAGCAAAGCAGCATGGCTAATGAAGAGGGAGAGAAAGTAGAAGACAAGGAGGGGAGACGGATGGCAGGGTCCTTGGTGATAGGGAAGTCCCCTTTAGAGGAAGAGCAGGGCACGAGAAGCGAACTGATCTTCTGACAGAACGGCTGTACAAACGAGAAAAAACTATGAGCGGCGACTGTGAAAGATGGCAGAGACGGCAAGTGCTACAGATTCGAGGACGTCTTTGGGTTGAGACGAGGGCTCTGGCTAAGAGAAAAAAGAGAGAGAGAACAAAACCAATGGAAGTGACTAGGAAGGGGAAGTAAGCCGTCGCGCGTCCTCCTACTTGGCGTACGTAGGAAAGAGTCCACTAAATTTTGAAGCTTAGAAAGTACAAAGGAAGCTGTCCGGGTTTCGCAATTCGCTAACCGGAGAGGCGATGCCAGAAGGGCTCACAAAAAGAAGAGGAGTCAACTGCAACGATCCGTCAGACTCCTTTTCCTGGAGAGGTCCGGACATAAGTCACCTTAAAAAACTCTCCGAAGGAGGATACCTAACATCATCAACTCGAGAGAAGATGAAGACGTGTGACACCGGGCTACACCCATGCGAAGAAAAGGCACGAAAAGGTGAGTACGGCCCGAGAGGAGGAAGCGAGCTTAAGAAATGACAACCTCACCATCGGAACCTCAACGCAAGACCCTCCCTCGAAAAGAGAGAGATGGCTTAGGGAGAAATGGCGAGGGACCTCTTTGACCGTGAGAGGGACAATAGTGAAGGGGAGTTCCACCTGGCGAGGGAGACGCAGGCACAAGGTGGGGGGTAATCTTGGGGGGGGGAGAACGGATAAAAAAATCCGATTACGATACGGCGGCTCTCGAGAAAATGTCCAAAGTACTACATCGCACGGGAGGAAGAAAGACGAGAGGCAAGGAAAAATTTTAGGGCGTGCAAAACCGAGGAAGTAGACAAAAAAGACGTTCTGCGTCGAAGGAACTGAGACGAGCCGGATCAGTCGAGCTTCGAAGGAACGCCGTAGTAGAAGTATGACGCCCAGGGAGCCAGCTTACCTGTGAGAGGATGGTGGGAGAAGCCAGTAAACAAAGGGATCAGAAAAAGAATACGCGTCTCTGTACTATAGTAGTCCTGTCGGAATCATCAAGAACAGGGCAGGGGTGACAGCTGGGAATGAGAACTCTCAATCCTACCACGGACAACTAAAAATTAGAAGTAAAAAAGGGACTGCACTGTGTAAGCCGCTGACCCGTGGACCCTGCGTGTCTCAGTAACCTCTCAATCCAAGAAAGCTTCTGGGGAAACTTATAGGGATGAGAGACTAGCTGGTCTTTTTTCTCGATCCAGGACGGAAAAAAGGAGAAACGTAGATCTAGAAACCGGAAGGCCGGCATATGAAAAGAATGCCAAAGGTGTCTGTGGCCCGAGCACGAGGTTAGTGCGACAAAAAAAAAAAAGAAGGGAGGCATGAAAGAGTTGCAACTCACGCGGAATTGTGAAACAAATCAGAGCCTGATCTCTCATATTATAGACTAGCCGTGGAGCTCATAGACCTACGAACTTAGGGGAATTACCTCACCAGGGAATGAGCCTCTAGCCCTCTGAAAAAAGCCGCGGGCAACAGAGGATTGAGACAATATTGTACGGAATACTTAATGTCTCATCTTCGGCGGCGGGAGCGGAGGAACGTTTTCCAGAGTAGGGACGCACCGAAGCGATAAAGAGAAAAAGCCCTCCGTCGCAGGAAGGGGTCGGATTCGAGCGAAGGATGTGAAGAGTCTTAGAAAAAAAAGGGAAAGGGATCAAAGCCATTCCCTGGTTGAAGGACTTACGCTCCGCATGAACCGGTCCGCGGGGATAACAAAAAAAATAACTCCTGGAAAAAAACTGCGCCCTCGAAGATCGCGCACAAGGGTACGTAAATCCTCAGGGAGCATACAGCGAGGGGTCAAAGGAAGACGAGCTATAAGATCAAGAAAGAAAGAAGGGGAAGGGAGGGCGACGAGCGGTTTGCCTAAAAGGCCCAAAAAACTACGGAGGAAAAGCGATATAGGGTACAGAAAGCTAATCCGAAGCCTAAGT
>Ga0179593_1482263_pt1 | contig 14060 bp, 18 predicted proteins | sample CZODoug2_1_08_16_FD_185931 | JGI IMG/M metagenome (GOLD analysis project Ga0179593, IMG submission 185931) | Vadose zone soil fungal communities from Angelo Coast Range Reserve, California, USA - CZODoug2_1_08_16fungal (PacBio error correction) | ecosystem: Environmental > Terrestrial > Soil >...
TAACGAAATGTAACTGAGAGTTAACGCATCGTGACATGCAGAAGAAGAGAAAAGGTATCCCATGCGCGAAAAAACTAGTTCAACCTGAGAAAGGCACGAACAAGGGGAAACATTCTTCTCATCGACAGTTCGATGGGAGAAGAATCAAGGACACGAAGGGTTACACCGTACACGCACAAGCTGTCCGCCTTTCTTAAACCAGTGATCTCCGGAAAGAAAAATCGCGTTCCTCCTTAGGGAAGGTAATCCGGGAGAGGGCCGCCGTGCGACCGGGAGGGAGGAGATAGCGAAACTCGATGACCATTCTTCCGAGTGTGATCGCTCACTCCCCATCGCGATCTACGAGACTTTATGGGCGGGAATAGGGCGCGAACGCGCGCACGCAACAATGGGGACACGCCCATTCCGGAGGCAAAAAGAAAGCCGAGAGAAGTTGGCCACCAGAACCAGCGCCAGAAAATCCTCTCGAGAAGGGGTGGCCTGAAGTAAGTGTCGCCTAACGAATCCCGGGGGAAAAGTATAGAGGAACGTTAACGAGTGGAAGGCGAAGGTCGAACAAACAAAACGCCGGCTGAAAGACCCAGACCAAGAGGTGAGCAAAAGAACCTCCCACCAAATTGTGCAAGGGACACTAGTAACTTGGGAGGGCGACTCGAAAAGCAAAAAAAAAGAGGGGGGTCGCCGGTTTACTAAGGGCTGGCGAAGATTGAACAGAAAACACAAAAAAAGGGGGGGAAAAGGAGAAAAGAGAGATCTTTGAAAATCTTAAACGGCGCCGGCTAGGGAACCCGGCCCAAGAGACGGACCATAAACCCAGAAAATGTGCACGAGTAAGCACCATGTATTAGAACAGAGAAGCCTACTGAAAATGGTAGGGACAGTGAAGGCCGCAGGTCTTGGAGAAGCCAGCAAGCGCGAAAGAAAAAGAGGTTACCAACCCAAGGACATCAAAGGCGGCAATAACCGGCCGGCATCGCGACCGACGGATTTCTGGGAGGCTTAAATGTAAAACGGCATAAGAAGCGCGCAGCGTGGCTCTACCACAATTCGACCGGGGGAGGACGCGTGGGAGGGAGAGAGGGGATGAGGGACCGGAAAAGAGAAACACCGAAAAAGAGTCGAGAGAAAAAGCCCCAAGAGGGCTGCAGTTTCTCAACCATGAGGGGAAGCAGAAAGGAGTCCGCGCAAACAGCATCCAGAGACGGCGCCTCAACTCGTCCCAGGAATCCGTAGAAAGAATGGGGATTTTGTTCGGAGAGACGTGGGAAAAATTAAGCGTTGGGGGGGGAGGGTAGTTGAGCCCCGGGGTCCCGTATGAGGAGAATAAAAACGAGCCCCTGGAGATGACAAACATCGCGTGTGTAGATGATCAAGGGGGGGGGGGAATCGAGCACGTAGCTCATGGGACGGGCTCTGGGAAGGAGCGCAGATGCGCCAAATCGTCCGGACAGAGAAGGGTGGGGGACGAAAGAAAAAGAAAAAGAACGGCGATCGCTGAGCCAAGACACCGGCGGAGAAAGTTGAGAGCGAGAGTTTGGACGCAAGAGAGCTGGGGGGAGTGGATGCTCAACACAGTCGCAAAAAAAAAGAAGAAAAAATGCGGAAGGTCCAGGAGCGACCTGCGGAACGTCTGCGAAAAGATGAAGGAACGATGGTGAGCGTGGTGATTTGAGCGCGCGACAGAAAAACTCGACGCTCGGGGGGCTCCACAAAAAAATTCCATAAAAAAGGGAAACAGAGGAAGGAGAGGAAACCGTACGAGGGGGACAGCATCGCGTGAAAAAAAACACTCCCGGAAAGTTGGAGAAAGGGACTGCTGGGAAAAAGACAAGGGAGGATCGCTAAAGCGTAAAACAATGCAAGTCAAGCAGATATCTAGACAGCTCGCGATGAAAAAGTCCCTGGAAAATGGCCAAGATTTAGAGCCCAAGGACCCGCAGAATTGAAAGAACAAGGCGACCTCGGTCAGCAGATTGAGAACACGGCATAGAAAACTGGCCAACAGAGCTTCCGCGAGGCAAAATGGAATTCGGAGGTACGTCGACACGTAGGTGATTGGAATATGCAGCAGGGAGTTGCCGGAGGACACAGGGAGGCAGCAAGAGGGTTCGAAATGGGAAGGGGATCAACAAGCCATACAAACACAAGAAAGTGGTCCCGCAAAAAAAAAAAAGCGAGAAGGAAAAAAAAGTATCATCTGGGCGACGAAAAAAATGAAGCCCAAGCTTATCAACCGACGGCGTAAGACCGCAGTTCGTGGGAAGCCTCTCCGAAGAGGGAAAAAAAAATTCTCTTCCAGGAACTTGATCGGCCGACAAAACGCTGCGATATCCCTAAGCATTAACCACTCGTCCGAAATGGCAATGGGGAGGGACAGAGGGGAGTAAGGGCGCTGTAAAGGGACATGTGAATAGAAAGAGGAATTATCAATCAAGATGCAAGGGGGAAAAAGAGAGTGCTTGTGAGAGCAAGAAAGGTGACACCAGGACACAACTAAAAAAAGGGCAATAATATGGGGGAGACAAAACAAATGCAAGTCACGGGGGGACAACCGGAAAACAACATTGGTGCCGAAAGAGCTGACGTTCAAAGGGGAGAACCTAGCAGATCTCCTCTCACAAAACACCTGAGGAATAGGATAGTGCTGGGGGAAGAAAAAAGGACAGCTGATTCGGCAACAAGAAGTCGGGGCGAGGAAAACCCGAAAGCCTTGTGGGGTTTGGGGACAATCCATAATGAAAGGGAGACCGTGTTGGTGTGGGTTTGGGCCAATGGCAAAGGAAGTCAACGCAACGCAACCGCAGGGAAAGGGGGGGGGAAAGAGGGTTTGCCGAAAGAGAGGAAAATGTCACAGAAAAAACGCAACGCAAATGGCCCGCATGCCAATTCTGGAGGACGCGCGGGCAGAAAAGACAGAGGAGCATCCGGCTTGGTCCGATGCAGATCAGGGAAAGAGCACAAATGCTGCTCGAGAGAGTCAGCACGAACAAGTCGTACGTCCTAAAACGAGAATGATCCGCGCGCAGCTAGACATAATCTCCTCGTCGGAACTGGAAGAAAGGACGCGGGCGTCGACGGGAAAAATCTTTTGGGGCCTGAAAAAAAGGAGGAGACCCGACCAGGGCAATATCTGCTGTCAGAGTGAAGAAAAACCTCAAAAGGATCATCCAAAAGAGGAATACACAGGAGGGGAACAAGCCGAGGCATGAAAATGGAACTCGCGAAGGCAGGAGGGACACTTGCCATTGGCTAGCTCAAAAAGATCTTGAAAACAGTCGCCTTTGGGACGGGGGAAAAAAATGTCACTGATGGTCAGGAAACGGGAATACCGTTGCCGAGCAGAGAATCGCGGGAGCGAGATGAGGGAGCTGCTGCTACGTTGCCTGTTCAAAACGGAAATTCCAATTCCGTGCGGACAATATGCGTCGCCAAGCCAAAAGAGGGATGATGGAAGAGCGATTGGTCCACCCAGCGTTCAACGGTCGCTGTGCCCATCGGGTGTGCATTTGGACCGTAAAATGGCGTTGTGCTTGTAGGAAAACGATAGTTCAGAGAGGGAAGGTTCTCTCGACTGTGAAAAAAAAGCAAAAAAGGCTAACCATCTTCACAATACTAGAGAGGGTCAGGCAGAGATAGTGAGTTAAAAGTATCGAGGCCGACGAGGGGAGAGAGAAGAACTCCCAAAAGTCTTCTCTCAAACGACTTAGTCAACTTACAGAATGAAGGAACGGTGCCGCAGCATCGATAATGAGGGAAAGTTGGTTCGAGTTTGAAAACAAACAAAAAAAACGTCCCGAAAGAGGTGAAGAACATAGGTGAGAGGCTAAGAAGAGCTAAAAGCATTCGAAATGACAAGATCAGCATCGCAAAGCAACGTTACTAGCAGACTCATCAGGGGCTCTCGGAAGACATCCGGGCAACTCCTTGCAGCAACGTACCCCCACACCCGCTGAAATCAGAAGGAGATAAAACTGATCTCCGCCAATCTACATCGGGGAGAGGTGCCAAAGGCGGGAAAAACCTTTGCCAGAGGGCCGGAAGCGAAGGGATGCAGGTAGATCTGAGGAAGACGAATTCATTCAAGCAGGGGGGATCGAGAAACCACGACATCGTGTAGAGGCCAAAATGGCTTTGATTCAGGCAGAGGTAAACCTCGCTCCTAACAACGCGGAGGAGTAGCCCGCATTTTTCACTAACAAGACTTAATCAAAAAGGCCGTTGAATTGGCCGCAAGGCCACGACCAAAAATACCCATTCTGGCGAGAGGGGGAACTATTCTTGCCAACTAAAGGGGGCCGCGAGACTTGGTAACCTGACTGCCCGGAAGGGAAGTTGAGGAAAGAAAAAGAGAAACTTTCTTAACTAAAAAAAAAGCAGGGGAATGTTCTAATCAAAAGGTTTCGACAAGTAAATTCCATGGTGCCGTGTAAATCGGGCACCAGTGGAGGTTAAAAACGACCATCGCAGTACGCCGGTTGACAATAACAAAAAACGAGAAGGGGAAAGTCGCATCTCTCGCACAAAACCGGTAATATAGAATGGAAAATCTTCGAGGGGCAAGGTAGCGCGGCGTACACAGGAGGAAAAAAAACCTCTACGGGCGGAAAAGGCTAAAAGACAGTGCCCTAAAAATCCCAACATGTACGTGGCTCTAAACGTGTGAGACCTCCTGAGGGGCGGGGTCAGTCTGGGATGAAAGACCCCGGTTCTCTTTTTCGAACTCCAAGGCAAGGCGCGGCAAGAGGGTAACTAGAGCTGAAACCGGCGTCCCAACGCACAGACGGAGCGCACAGCTTAGGCTTTAGAGGCTCGCCTGTGAAAAACTGGGAAAAATGCGCAGACGCTTACATCTTTTCTGAGACACAAGAAAAGCCATTTCGAAGAGGTAAGAAACGATGAGCAGATCAAGCACTTAGTCGGCGAAAAGCAAGGGGGAGTTTGTGCGCGAGAAAATCGAGCTGATAATAAAAAAAGAGAGGAAATCAAACAGGCTAAGGCATAAAAAACCTCTGCACAAAACCCACTTAGGAATCGCGTGTAGAGTTGGGCAGGATCCGTGGGGGAGAAAAGGAAGGGAGGGAAACTGGCATTTACTGACCAGAGTGCCCCGTATTCTTCTCACACTCCATTAACGATGAGAAAGAGAAGGGTCTACCGCTGATCAGGGGTACCATCAGACGGAGATCTAGGTCCCGGCTCGCGGAAGACGAACGATTGAGACTGACAAACGTACACGAGTTAGCGGTGGGACGAATCGAACACTCAAAAACCGTACTATGGAGGGAAGCTGCGGCGACAAGGGGGTGGGTGTCTGGGGGGGAGGTTCGGGGGGTATGGGTGGCTGGTATGCGTGAGGGGCGTCCACAAATAGTTGTCCTTTCATATCCTTTTAGAAATAAAATTTCAGAGGGGGCGTACTGCTCAGAAAACGCGGTCCGTCAGAATACGAAAAACTTCTGGAATGTCAATGGATAAATTGAAGATGAAGACGTCAGACCCGAAAATCGAACTATGGGTCAGGAGGTGGTAGGTTCCAAGGCCGAGACAAAACGCTCAAAGAGAAACAGCCAAAACGAAATTGCAGTGAGAAAATAAAAAGATCCGTCTCTTACCAAGGTTGAACTAGGTGAATCTCGCAAACAGAAAGACGTGGAAAGGAAGAGGAGGGTTCATAACCCTGGTGAAAAATGGCGCTAAAACACGAGCAGCAGCATAAGAAGAGCTTAGAAAAGCCTCCTGAGAGAAAAGAGGAAACCATTAAACACCGAGGAAACATAAATTTGACTCAAAAAAGAAATAGTCAAGCGAAGTTAACTGAACCGCAGAGACCGGGCGTGGAAAGCCTTCATTCAAAGTTCTGTCTCAGGCGGAGGCAGCGTCGAAGTAATGGATTTGAGGAGTGCATCCTTGGGGAGGGGGCCGACCAAAAAACGAAAGAGGGGCGCAATTGGCTTGAGAAAGGATTCTCAGAATGCAAAAAAAGAGGGGACCAACCTGCAAGAAGAAGTCTCCCGGTAAGAGACGAAGGATTTAGGCGCGCAGCAGGATGGGAAACTACTATTGAAAAGGCGGGGTCATAAAGACTTGGACGTGCAAGCCTCTCTCGAGCAAACGCCGCCAAAATGCTTCATGGGTAAAGGAAAATGTAGGGAAGCGACAAAGCAGCTGGGGAAAATCGAAGTCTTACTGGAAAAGAGAGCCGGAAGGGGGGGGGGAGGAGAGAAGGCGGAACTTCTTGAAGGGGAAAGGGTCCAAGAAGAGGGGGAAAGAAAGGAAGGGAAACTGATGTCATTGAGGTTGCAGAAACAATGGAAACCAATGGCCAAAAAATTTAGACAGGAGGGAGGAAAAAAAAGGAAAAGGAAACTTTGTTTACCCCCGAGCACAACAAGGGAGGGGTGGAAGAATAAGCGGAAAGGGGGAAGGGGGGAATAAAAAGACTATCATCGAGGGGAAAAAAACAACAAGGAGGGAGGGGAAGGGGAAAGAAATTAGGGTGGAAAAAGGGGGAAGGATGAGAACATCACGGTCGGGGTGCGCGAACCCGTGAACGGCAGTGTGGTTTTGGTAGAACCATGTGTCTCCAGGTGGGGGGGAAGGGGGAAAACCGGGTGAAGTCTTCAACGAAAAAAAAACAAAAACAGGGGAAATGAAATTAAGGGAAAGGGGGTAACATAGAATTAAAGAGGAAAGGACACGATCAAGCCGCTCGCTACTGGAGATTACGCTGGGCCCGCCATTGCAATGAACGCGGCGACAGCATGGAGCAGAGAGCGCAGCCGGGGGACTTTAGCAGACAAGAATGAAGAAAGTGGGGGGGGGGGGTCTTGCGGACTAATAGAGGCAGAAGAACAAATCGGGCTACCGAACTGCAGAAGAGTCGTAACACGCGCGCATACAAAAGCTGCGCAGTCGATGAAACGGGAGGGTCGGTGGGAGTTAGAGGAACATAAAGGGGGATCAGGCGCATCGTTCATATCAACGACCATAGTCCTATCCTGCTGCCTACTAGAGGGGTCAAAACTCACAGGGAAGAAAACAGAGGAAAAAGCACATACTTATAAACAATGAGCCGAACGATTGGAATAAGAGAACTGATTGCCCTGCAATTGGTACGCTCTGCCGGTGGCCGCCGCTATTCCTATTCAAAAGGAAGTGTCGGAAATTGGAGGGAGGGGACGGCCGTTAGGTAGAATACGTTTCCGACAGAAAAAGCTAGGCGAGGGAAGGATTGCTGCTGCTGGGAGGGCACTGGCTGTCACGAAGAAGTAACCTGTCGTCTGAAAGAGTTCATCTTAAACAGAGGGGGATGGACTCTCGGATCTGGGCCACCCCCTGCACAGGGTCAGCGGCCGGGCACGGTGTCAAGTTTAAAGAAGCTGGGTAGGGGAAGAAACGCTTAGGAAGAGGGTAGAGGCGTCGCTGACAAGAACCCCAAGAACAGAGCATGATCGGAAAACTCTTCCTGGGAAACTAAAAGCGCATGGAAATTGGACGATTGGCAATCGGAAGAAGGTTCGCGAGCTGGAAAGAGAAGAGGACAAATCCTGATCTTAACTTCCCAAGACAAGGTGAGAAGATAGTGAGCAAGGGAAAGGTAGGTGGGTATGATGGTAGATGTTACGAACAAGCGAAGAGAGAAAGACTCTTGAAAGAGGGGGCAATTGCTAACGAAGGACGGGAAACCAGGATCTCTACTTGCTCTAGGGAAAAAAAAGAGAATAAGAGCACGGAACCGGGATGACTTCGCTTCAAAAGGGGCTCGCAGGAGCAAGAAGGGGACACAAAAGACCAGTACCCGCAAACGAGTCCTCCTCAAAGGGAAAAAAGAAAAAAGGGGAAGATCTCCATCAGACATAGAGGAATCCAAGGACTCTTGATGATCAGGAGGGGGAGAAGGGGAAGGAAGAGTGATGAGGGGAACTAGACGAAAATGATTCCGAGGATGATTGGGACTCGAGCACTCCTCTTGCGGGCGGCGGCCCGAAGGCGTGAAGAAAGTACGGGGAAAGGTCGGGCGAACAAATAACCTAAACGGGACGGAGGAGGGAGAATGCCGGGGGGGTCGATAAAGATAGAATCGAAGAGGAAGTGTACCACAGCGTGCCATAAAAAAAATCAAAAACGGGGTCAAGAAAATTTCCGAAGGGGGCCTGCTCCTTGGACGGGGGGGAAAGCTGACCGCAGTGTAATACGAGAGACATCAAAGTCCAGAAAATAATGACCACGAGGATCGAAGCAAATGTTCGGGAAAACGGGCCATGTGGAAAAGGGAGAGGGGAACATTTTATGCAGAGAGCACGACGTACGTGTCAAAACGGACGGGTGGACACCGGAAAAAATCGAAAAAGTTTCCATAATCTAACTCAAAAAAAAAAAAACGGAGGGAGGAAACAACTCATTCTATTAAAAGTCTGAACGCACGAGCTCGCGGCAGAGAAAAACCGAACGGAGTTAAAAGACTCAAGAAAATGTGCCAGAGTAAGGCAAAGGGAAGTTTTTCGCGAACCGGGGGTTCCGAAAATGATCTGGAGAGTGAGAACCCCGGTCGAGGGTCGAAAAGTCCATTCATCAAAGGAAGATAGGGGGTTACCACTTCCCCCGCGTCACCGGCGGCCAGAAAGGCAGAATAATTTTGTTGGGGGCGGGTGTCGAGGGATATGTCTTGGAAACGTAAAGACCTCACTTCATCGTGGGATCGAACACAAAATTCGGTAAAGGAAGTTGAGGGGAGCCTTGATCTACCATGGAAAAGGAGATCCAACGCCTTACGTAGGCGCCGCAATATTTCTTCTGGGCTGCAGAAAAGTAAAAAGAAGAGCGAAGGCATCGAAACCATGCGGCCGATCACGGCGCAAAGGACTGCATTAGAAGAGGAGAAAGAAACGCCGGAGAAAAATAAGATTCTATTTTGGGGCGGAAGGAAAAGGGGGGGGGGCGAAGAAGGGCAGCGGTTGTCTTTGTAAAATGCGTTCCAGGAGATGGCACAGAGGGGGGGGGGAGAAAAAATAAATAATCGAAATGCTTGCCTGTACTGATCAAAGGTCAAAGACAAACTCGAAAGGAAGAAGGCGGAGAAGCGAAGAATTCCGAGGAAGGAACCTATTAGCGTTACGAGGGAAAAAGAAAAACTCACAAGCCCTGCTTCAAGGATGGGACTGAGAAAGCCCCTGAGTAGGGCCGTGGCAAAGCCGGAGTTTGAAACGGAGAAAAAGAAGTTTCAGGTAGTGGTCTCCTCTCAAACTGCACGCAAGAGAACGAACAAATTCGGAAATGTAGAATGAATGGCCAGAGGACACAACATCTATGGCACAAAGCATTCCTAGGGGAAGCGAGTGTTGAGGGGGGGGGTCTTGAAGCGCCTAAACCACTCTCTCCGAGCGTCGCCACGAAAAAACTGGGCGGAATCAAGTGAAACCGATGAAGGGAGCGCAAATTGAACTATTGTGGGGGGAAAAAGCGAGCGTCAACAAAACCGTGGGAGGGGAAGACGGAATATGGCAGAAAGAAAGGACTTATACAGAAAGGAGTCTACCCGAAAAAAGGCAAGCAAAAGCAGCCTAATAGAGGACAGATGCTATCTCTGACATAAAAAGGAGGTCAATCGGCTATCGCCGGCCCAGCATAGTCAACGCAAAAGACCGGGGGACACTGGGGAAGTTCGGACAAGGAAAAAAGGGAAAATGCAATGGACCTCCTACCTTCACAGAGGGTAAGGGTAGAAGATTCGGCTAAAAACCTTCTATGGATGGAGAGGAGGGCGACAAGGTGAGGTGGAAGGGGATAACAGTCAAAAAATATAGTAAAAAGTCGGGGAGAAGGACGATTATCATGCAGCCAAAAGGAAAAAAGAGAGCCCGCAACGAAGTCGGACCCATCGACCGAGACAGGATGTGACGCGCGAATAACTCTGACTTCGAAGGAATGCCCTAATGGCGGGGGAAAGGTCAGACGGAGCACGCGCCCAGAATTCGACAGGGGGAAGGGAGCAATACGAAAAAGCACTGACTCTATCGCGCATGCTTCTAAGGAGAGCCGGGGGAAATGCAATTGCGGCCAGCGCAGAGAGATGCGGGTACATGGTCCTAAAAAGGGGGGAGAAGAAGAAGGAGGTCCAAAGGATGTCTTGAGGGAGTCACTTCAAAGGGAAAAGACACAAAACCACCAGACAAGGATGGACAAAACCAAAGGAACAAGTTCAATGGGGGGACAACAGAAGAAAAACGACAGGTTCCTAAGACTCTTTCAGTGAGCCAACAACTAAATAGAGAGAAAAAACAAACTAGGATGAGAAAAGCTATGTATAGTGAGGGGGGGGGGAGAAAATTACGGGGTAACTCAGCAGATTCAAAACGGAACTCACGTCGTGTCGGGAGGGGGGGGGGGGGGGGGTGGGTTACGAAAGAAAAAGTTGGTTTTTGCACGAAGGAAGGGGGAAAACAGGTGGCATGGTTTTCACACCTGGGGAAGGGATCTACGCAAACGCAAGCATAAATGTAGGTATACCATAAGAGAGAGGATGGACCACATGTCACGCTCAAGGCAAGTGCGCAGCGCTTGAAAGCAAATGAATGACGGCGAGACGCATAAGAAGAAAGCTGAAAAAAAGCAAGGTTTCTAGGCAGAAAAAGAAAGGGAGAAAATTGGGGGGCACGGGGCGGAAAGAAAAGGGGGGAGGAAGAACTTCGGAGGAAATGTCAAGCGCGAAAAAGCAGGACATACTGCGCTGAGGGGGGAGGAACTGGGAGAACGGCGTGAAGGGTCGAGAAAACAAGTGTGTACGAGAGGGGGGGAAGAGGAAGTAGAAAAAAAAATGGCTCACTATCTTCTTTAATAAAAGGGTGAATCGGACCAAAGACAAAAGGCAGAAACCTATCACATGCGGGAGACCTGACGCCGAAAGGAAAGGGAAGGGAGAAGGCTTACACTTCAATGGGGGGTAAGAGGGAGGGGGGCCTAACCGCGCTGAAGGAAGCTTTTTGGCAGGGAAGGTTAGGGGCGGGAAGGCAGGACGTAGACAGTGCCGAGAAGCGGCAGGAACGAAGAGAACTGCTTGCTGTCGAAAGGGGAACTGAGTTCAGGGGCAAAGTCCTGCCCTTGTGATTGCGGCAAAATCAGGAAAAGGAGGAGTCTGGGGGAATTGTCCAACAAAAAAAAAAGGGGGGGGGGGGGACAGACCGGGGGGAATCGGTGTCACTGGGAAGAAAAAAGGGGAAATGGGGCGTGGGCTTGGAAAAAAAAACGAGCGTCGGTTCAGAGAAATTCAGGCAAGACCAAAAAGCAAACTCGCGAAAAACGGCATCTGGGGAGAAGACAGGAAAACTGGGCCAGGCAGCTTTCACTTGAAATTGAAGGGGGTCGGCTCGATGGCTCGGCCCGCGTTGAAAGAACACGCCCAAACGACCGTCTTCGCGCAAAGAGGGAATGAAAGGGGCCCGACCTCCGGGTGGCCACATCGATGAAGAAGGGGCGTGGGGGTTTGTAGATGTCCTGAAAAAGAGAACGAGGGTCCCCGGACGCCACACAGCTGCAAGGCGCCGCAGAGCCGGGACCCAATTAGAAAAGACGAAATGCCCCGGCAGCCGCACGCAAAACAAGATGGAGTCATAGGGGGCAATGGTCGCTCTGCGCAAAAAGAAGGGGCACGCCGGGCCTACACCGTAAAAAAAAACCCGAAGTCCCGCTAGGAGGGGAGACCCGGATAGGAAAAAAACAAAAGACGGAGGAATGGCGAAAAGTTACCTCCGCGTGGAGGGGGAAAAGAAGAAGGACGGCAGGCGCGGTTATTTCGGGGGGGAGGGCGGGGCGAGAGGGGGGGCGGACAATGAGGAAGGAAGGAAAAATGATTGGTCGAGCACGACCGCCGAAGGGGGCGCTGCCGACAAAGGGAGGAGAGGAGGCAATCGTCGCTAAACGCGCGAAGGAAAGAGGAGTAAAGAGCCGGGGTAAAAGACCAAGGAAGTCCTGCGCCGGGAATGAAGGGAAAAAAAACAATCAGAAAACCAGAGAGCATAAGCAAAGTGCCGGCCGGCCGGCGGAAGAAGGGGTGAAATGCGACAGGGGGAAGGGGGGGGAAACGACTGGCCGCTTTAGCTACAAAGAGAACCTGTAGGAACCACAGAAAATTAATGAAGCAGCAATAAAACGAACACGTCCATGGGGACGGGGAGGGAACACCAGGGGTTCTTGGGCGAATCTCAAAAGAGCGGGTTTGTCGCCGGGTGGTGACCCTGATCGCGCGGAGAAGTTTGGAAAGGAGAGCAAAAAAAAAAAAGAGGGAAAGGAAAGAGAGGGGATCTTCTCGCGAGCTTGAGGCAAAAAGCAAACAGAAAGCTTGCGAAGACAACAAACATTTGACCCGAGAAAAGGAACCAGGGAAGGTTCGAGGGAGGCGCCGAAATTAAACATTAGGGGAGGAAAAAGGAGGAGGGGGCAACTAGCCATCAAGCGGCAGATCGGGGAAAAAAGCCAGGGGAGAGCAAACCGTCGGCCACGTTAGCTCCGATAGGAGGGAGGTCGATGGGCGGAAAGTCATCCGGCGAGGACAGATTAAAAGAGGGGGGATAGCCCAAAGGCATGGCGACGAAGCCGCTTGAGGAGAAGGCGGGGAAGGGACAGAGCCGAAACTATCACGCCTTACGAAAGCCGCAGATGGCGCTTGGAGAGGGAAATAAACTCATAAAAGGGATGAGGGAGTACCATAGGAGGCCGAACCTAGACGAGGACAAGAAAAAAGACGGAAAGGGCGATGTCTATTTTGGGCATAGAGACGAGGGGAGAAAGAGGGCATCAAGGGGTGGATACGTTTATCCCAGAGGTGCCCCGGATGCTGCGAGCAAGACCATTTCATACGACGAGGAGGCTGCGGGAGCACGGTCAAAAAGGACTTCGCTCTTCATTTGGGACAGAGCTACGGAAGAGCACATGATATCAAGCGTCCAAAGGAAGTAGCAGGGGGGGGTGCAGAAGAGAACAACTCAAGAAAGAAACGGACGCCCAGGAGGAGTGGCAAGACGGATGGGAGGGGGAAAAGGGAGACTGTTCGTGCTTAGCTCGAAAAAAAAGGAAAGGAAAGACGAAACACTTCGAATTTGGAAAAAGCTGACCTAGATGAATAGTCTTGCAAAGAGTAGGTAAAAAGTTGTCGGGTGAAAGACAGACAACGAAAGAAGGGGAGAAACCCACCAATTTTCGGTATCAAAGGGGACAGGGAGCAAGCGCTGACATTGGGAACGGGTGGACAAGAGCAAAAAAGCCCTCCTCGGGGGGGAGAGAAGTGCGATTGCAAAAAAAGAAGGGAATGTCGCACCCCTCTTACCAGAAGCAGCAGAAAGCTCGACCAGCGCTTCGATTCAGACGTGGACCCGGGGGAGTTAAACTCATGCCAAAAGGACAAAAAATTTTCGAAAGGCCAAAAAAGGACCGAGTCAGAGAAGTGCGACAAACCCAAAAAAAACCAAAAAAAAGAAAAAACAACGGCAGAGCGACATGCAGGGGGCAAGGAAGGGAAGGACAAAGGTTGCCTGTGTCAAAACAGCTTAAAGGTATGGGAATGTGAAGGGAAGCCTCCGGGGAAACACAGGCAAGACTCAAGTGGAACATGAGAGAAATCGGCCCAAGCGGAAGGGCAAAGAAAGAGCAAAGGAACCAGTAAAAACGACGGCGATGAACGCGCACGCGCTGGACGACCTCTTAGACAGAAGTTATAAGCACCGAATTGTAAACGTGCGCCTCGCCCGGCATCACCCCGCCCAATGCTTTGCTGCCAAGTGAAAGACTTGATCTGCCTAGACAAAGCCGAGCAAAGCATGCATACCTCGCTTCCTAAGGGGGGCATTTCGGGCAACATCAAAGGTAGAGACTGGACGAAAAATGGGAGATGGGACACAGAACGAAAGGCTTCCGGGCTTGCGTTGGCGGAAGCCGGCAAAAGGAAAAAACAATGCACACCCAAGTGAGCCAAAGAATGAGACCAAACATGCCCGGTCAATGGGGGGGGACAAAAAGACGGCACACTGAACCGTGATTGGGGAAAAAAAGGTTAACGACAAACAGCAACG
>Ga0179593_1522975_pt1 | contig 14060 bp, 23 predicted proteins | sample CZODoug2_1_08_16_FD_185931 | JGI IMG/M metagenome (GOLD analysis project Ga0179593, IMG submission 185931) | Vadose zone soil fungal communities from Angelo Coast Range Reserve, California, USA - CZODoug2_1_08_16fungal (PacBio error correction) | ecosystem: Environmental > Terrestrial > Soil >...
CAAAAGCGGCCTAAAGAAAAGGGGGGAGGCCACCTCGCGCTGACAGGGTGTGGAAAACAATTATAACCTGTTGACTGATTTGGCAGTGCAATCTTCTGGAGGAGCGGAGGCTGAAAAGGAAAAAAACGCGTTGTCGGGCTAAAAGCTGACATATCGTCTGGGGGGCTAAAAGCAGGGGGGGGGTTGGAATGGAAGGGGTTATCATCGGGGGAAAAATTAAATCATGGGGATTTAAAAAATCCGTATCTGCGAACATCAACCGGTCAAACAAGAGCACTAGTTAAAGCGTTGTGGGGGGGGGGGGGGGGGGAGATTCAAGCAAGAAGAACTCAAAAAGAACTCTTGACAACTCCGGGAGTTTGCGAGGGCCGGGTTATTGAAATCGTTTCATTGGCAAAAAGACTAAAGATAGACAGGGGAAAAGGAGCTTATATGGGAGGGGGGGTTGGTCCTCCTCCTCCTGCAGACCGGGACCCAAGAAAGACGACTCCGGAAAGAACTGCTCGCCGGAATCGGCGACGCGCAGAGGAAGATCCTCTTACGAGTCTTCTACAAAATGTGAAATCAAAAAAAAGAGGGCGAATTGCAATCGCGTATAGGAACCAAAGGGAACATCCAAGCATTGCTGGGATGGCTGTATCACGGGCCGAATTAAGGGGGGGAGCTATACAATTTGGTTCAGGAGCTTGGGGGGGAGACTGGGGCTGAACTGTGCATAAAGAGGACACAAAAACAACAAGCCCACAAACCACCAAAAAAAAACAAGGTTGGGGGGAGGGACATTCCGCTTCTCATGGCCTTGCTGCCTGGGGGGGGAAGGACAAAGGGACGGGGAGTTATGCCGAGATTTTCATTAAAGGGGGGGAGAACCGTGTCAAAGGCCCTGCGCAACACTTTGCCGCGACTTCGAGTGTTCGTTCCTGTAATCCCAGCAAGGGATCTATGGAATTGTTCAAAAAAAGAAGATACGGTTTGTATCGGAACCATAGTGCCGCTGGACACATCGGTTGATTCTCACCGGCTCGTGTTCCCGTTATGCTTGCAAGAATATCAGGGGGGGAAAGGAAAAGAGGGAAGGGATTCAATGAATCCTTGGTGAAGAGGTCAAAGAGAGAAGGCCGGGGGCAGTGAAGGAGGTCACGCGCACAGTTTGGGACAAGGCTGTTGAAGGGGACGCTGGAAGGGCCGGAAAACAGAAAATTGAGAAATTTGGAATTGCAAAAAACTAGGGGAGCGTAAATAACATACCCATGGGTGTGAGAGATTCAAGCCAGCCTCGGCTACAAGGGTATACGCCGGGGGGGAGGAAATACACGATTCATCACTGAAATGTCTAAGCGCGACGAATCCCTTAGAACGTACTGCTTCGTTCACAAACCACCAGCTACCCCCCCCCAAACCCCCCCAAGACTGGAAAAAAAATCACGCCTCTGCAATACACATCGGGGGTAAACCGTTTCAAAAGCGTGCAACTGCCGGAGGGTGGGTCATTAGGAAAAGCCTAAAGGAGGAGGTCCGAAGGGTTTAAAATTGGGGAAAAAAGGGTCTGAGTCAGGGAAGGGAGTACAAAACGTTACAGCACATGGGCTCCGGCTTAGAGAAACTCTGGCGCGTTATACATGGCGCTCTTGACTCATTGAGTCTGGGAAGAAAGCCAAGGTGCGTGAAGGGCGAGATTATAAGAACCAGACACAATCGAAGAAAAAAACACCTGGGGAGGAAGAGAAAGGATGTGAGGATCATGAAGACCTACCGCATCACGCAGAGGCAGAGACTCGGGTCGAAAAAAGGCTGAGGACGCAGAGTGAGAAAGCGGCGGGGTTCACGGAGGGGAGCTTGGGGGGGCAAAGTATTCTGGAAGAAAAAGCAACAATGCGAGAGTAGGGGAAAAGTAGTCCCTAGAGCTGGGCCCGGTAGTGCCCACAAATAGGAAGTAGTTAAGATGGTCAAAAATTAAGGAGAGCAAAGGTATGTGGGGGAGAAGAAGAGATTGCTCAAACATAAGGCTCCACGCACGAGTCTTGCGTGAGGGGGATTGAGGATAGTCATAGGGAAAAAAAGAAGAGAGGCGATAAAGGAATCATTTGCGGAGGTTTTTCAGGATTTGAGAGGGGACTTGGCAATACGATTTGAGGAAACATGCAAGAGAGGCGGAATGAAAGGAAAGTCATTCGTGTTCAGAGAACGTCTGTCGTGGAAAATACAATGGAGCGCGTGAAGTGTAACGACAGATTCTCTTATTCGAACTTTACGATTAAGCGCACGGACATTCAATGGCGCGACGATAGCCGGACGCTCAAGTTCGGAAAAAGAGAACTAGGGCACAATCGGTAACGTCGATGTGGCGGGACTCAGAAGATTGTTCAAGAATCACCAGCTCGGAGGGTCAGGGATACGGGCGGTAGGGGGTGTAAACTGGGGAGGGAAACGATACTCTAAGAGGAGGGGGAGGGGCCTCTTGGTCAATCAGAGTGCGTGAAAAAAGAGGTGAGGGCACATATATGAAATCAATGCCGTGCAAATCGGACATCTGCTTAGAAATGCAGATAGACGCACAGGGAAGTATAAAAAAAAAGGGGGGGCGCGGCTGTTGGAATTTTATGATGCGGAGAAAAGGGGGACGTGACAACGCAAGATCCCCAGAGGCCAAAGGGCAAATCTACGTAAGGTGCTGTTTGAACAGTGGAAAACATCACTTTGGGGGGGGGTGCATCCTATCAGGAATATAGACGGGGCTTCGCCCCAGTAAAGAGTGTGATTTCCAAACATCTGACATCGTATTAAAAGATCGGAGGGAAATTGAAGCAAAGGGAGAGGAAATGTCAAAAGGGGAAAAGTTGTGGCGCGAAATCTTTTGTAAGGTCATGAAGCGCTGGGATTGAATCATCAAAAAAGAAAGAGTCCCAGCGTAGTGTCATGCCGTTTTATTTGTTCAGATGGGTGTAGGAACCGGAATTCAAAGGGGGGAGGACCAGTGAAGAAGATGCGAACCATGACCTCCGGGGACCGGCATAAAGCGGTCCTTTCAATTAAAGAAAAAAGTCATTCGGCATAGGTAAGACTAGATGGGGAGAAACATTTAGTCCTTATGTGAACCCGGCGAGAGGCAGCCTACAAACGAAGTGATTTCAGAAAGGATGCGGCGGGGGTCCGAAAAAGAAACTGGCAAACGGGAGAGTCCATAAAGCCAAAGGGGGCGTCACTGCCTTTACCTCCTCTCTCTTGTCTGCATATTAGAAGCGACATGCAAGGAAAGTGAGGAATGTAAAGGAAAAAAAAAAAGGCAACACAGTCTTCAAGAGGGGGCGAGCCGTTTGGTGTAGGGGGCAACGTTGGGATTGTTTGGAAAGCCAATGATCAAAAACATACAACGGAGGAAGGGGGGGATTATAGGGGGGGATAGGAGGTTAGAAATGCATAAAATCCAAAGCCCTCCATGACACGCTGATTGAAGGAGCTTTTGTGGGTCCATGGAGTGGCAGACCATTGTCAGGGGAAGGCTAAAAGAGGTTCGAATGGGCCTGAACAAAAATTTCTCTCGGCCGATGGCGATCAATAAAACACAAGATGGACGAGGGGGAACAGGTGGTTACAACGCGAGGATGGGAAAGGAGAGGGAAGTCTAGAAAAAAGTTCAAAAAGAAAACCATTACAAATAACTCGGTCTGCAAGACCATGCCCTATGAATTCAACTCGAGTGGTAAAGGGTAAAGCCTTTCAGGTCAAAAAAGAAAAAACAACCTGATTTGCCGCGAAAAAACGGTAGATTGGGAAAAAATGTTTGCAATTTCACGCCCATGGCTCCTGGAAGGAACGCTTGAAAGCCACGGAACGGGGGGGACGGATGGGTGATTCGGTTGGTTGCGTTCCAACATAAACTCGCCTCATCAAATGAAGTAAAGAATTGACAACGACGCACGAAAAGTTTATAGGCGACGTGAATAGCCTTTCAGTAGGCAAGAAAGCTCGAACAGTGGTCTTTGTACCGGCAGGATACAGAGGAAACAAAAAGCGAAAACGTGGTGCTAAAGAAACAAGGAGGGTCTGAAACGGCAAGTCCAAAGAAAAAAAAAGAAGGTTTCGGGTAGGTCTATCTAAGAACGAGAATGGGGTCAGCTTCGGGACTGGGAGAAGAGGTGAAGTGCGGTCGCCACCAAACCGCCCCAACCAAAAACCCCACCACAACCACCAGAAAAAAAAAGGCCTCACCCCCGAAGCTGAGAACTTCAACTTAAAGAACGGATCCTTCCTGGGTGTCGTGCCGAGACTCGTTCAGGGAAAGGATGTTGAGATTCATGAAAAAGGGGGGGGTGGGCGTGGTAAGCGTACGGTTTTCTATCGAGGCCGAAATTGATCGCAGACTTTAAAACGCGCGAAAAAAGGGCAGCCGGCCGTTGGCACGTATGTAGCGGAAGAGGAGTAGTGACATTCGGTGCTACTGTTACAGGAAGACCTCCGGACGGGAGGGGGGGAAAAGAAAATAATGATCCTCGTCACATCTTTGATTCAAATCGGAGTTCGCCTAAAAAAAAGTGAAACCCTCCAGGCGATCATGGGGGGATTAGAAGGGGGGGGGGAAGTTCTCGAGAAGCTTTTCAACAATCCGATCACTGCCATCATTCGCAGCAAGGTCAGCGAGTCGACAGGCCACCACACCAACCACTCACAAAACCAACCAAGCAAAAAACACAACAAACACAAAACCCAACAAAAACCAGAACCCCAAACAAAATAGAAAAAAAAAAAAGACAAAAAAAAGAAAAAAACTCACCCAAGACCCCAAACCACACTCATACCCTAAAAACCCAACAAAAAAACAAACACAAAAAACACACACCAAAAAAAACACAAAAAAAAACAACACAAGAAACACGGTAACGGTCATCCGCGCGCTTGGAGTTGTCGGGGCTGGAGAAAGGGACGAAGCGGAGAAGGCTCTTTGCTCGGGGGGGAATGGACTCTGGCCTTTGTGATGTGGTTTCAGAAAAAATATTAGTAAGGGATCGACAGTACTCAAGAGGGAGCTAACGATCCCGGCGAAAAAGGGTTGGGAAGGTTGGTGTTTTTTATGGACGCCGGGGCGAAAAAAGCGGCTCCTGATGGCGCTCATCGAAGAAACGAGAAGAAAAAAGAAGCTAGCGGAAGCAGGAGGGTTTTCAACTAAAAAAAAGAAACCCCTGTCAAGAGAGGCGTTTCGTAAAAGAGGAAAAAAAGGAGGGAAAACGGCGCGTAAGGTGGGTGGAGAGAAAAGGCTGACGTCCGCCAAGGGGAGTGTGGGGGAAAGGAAGGGAGGGGGGGTTGAGTGACTTTTGGGTGGGGGGGAATGAAGAAAGGGCAGCAGATATACTCTCTGCTACTAATGAAAGAAAAAGGTACACCGGCTCCCAACCGGCGGAAAAAAGCGGAACTGTCGTAATGGGTCGTGTGACTCTCCTAGAGAGACTTAGAGAGCTCCACACAAGAAGGAAGGGGGTTGTGTGTCGATTTCACGAGCCGATGTAGTGAAGGAAATGGTGGAAGAGCAGAGAAAAAAGAAGGCTGGTGAAACTCTGCGAAGGGAAGTCTGGAAGTCCTCGGTCGGCAGTGCTGTAAGGGGGGGGGAAAGAGAGGAATACACATTCGAGCAGAAAAAGGGAGAAAATAAAAGAAAAAAGGTAAAAACCTCCCGTAGCTCGCACCGCTCATGGCAATACAGAGGAAAAGGGGGGGGAAGGCCAACGCAGATGGCTCGAAACGCAAATAAGGAGTATTGAAAGGTTCCGGCTAGGGAAAAAATTCGCCAACACAGAGAGGAGGATGAGGGGGTATTTTGAGTACTCTAAAGAAAAGTGCTCATAATACCAAGGGAAAGTAAAGTGACCCAGGTAGAGCTTGGTAGTGAATCTTTTCGGGGGGCAATCTGGCTTCTATGGAGAACTCGGGGGGAGAAAAAAAGTTCGGATGAACTACAACAGGTCAAAAAAAACGGGAACGTCCCTTGCCCGCTTCGCGAACAGTCCGCCAAAACGCCTTTACCAAAGCGCAGGGGGGGATGTAACGTACGCACGAATTCAAACGGGGGAGGGATAGGAAGGTGGTGAGTATCGCAGGCTGGACAAAGGGGGGGGAGAATCCGACTGCGTGAACTTCATCATTTGCGGGAAAAAAGTATCTCTTACTGCAAAGGGAAAACGAATCGGTTCGTAAAAAAAAACGCAGGAAACATCCCCGCCCCCCCCCGGGGGATCATCAGATGGGGGGGAAGGAAAAAAACCGATCTTCTCAAGGGCCGGAATATAAGGGGGAGAAAAGAAGTGCTGATTGTCGACGGAAAGGACTTAACTAGGGCAGAAGGAGACGAATAGGGAGTGCCGTGTCGTCCGGGCGGGAAAGATCAGCAAGCTAGAAAGGGGAATCATCTCTGGTGCCCTCTTTCTGGGGAAAAGGGGGAAAGGGCATAATACGCAACTTGTGGGGAAAGAAAAAAAAGAGGGGGGGCGAGCTGTATGTTCGCTCTGAAGGGGGCCGAATTGCATAAGGGTGCGAAAAAGAGAGAGACCCCTAGAAGGTGTAACGCAAGAGAGGAAACCGCATGTGGGGGGGGGACTTGGGATGAATCCAGCAAGGTGGGGGAAGCGTGGAGGGGGGAACGACCGGTAGGAAAAAAAAAAAAGTACGTCGAGTGTATTTCCAAGGAACGACGGACTGGCAAAAGAAGAGGAGGGGGGGAAAGAAAAGTCGGACGTCATCGGTCTAACTGGGAAAGGGGAAAGTTGAAAGTTGCAGCGGCTGAGTCAATAGAGGGGGGGAGTCGGGAGGCTGGAGATGAAACTCACCGATCAGAATGGTCATTAGGTGGTATTCGGGGGCCAAGATGGTCGAGGATCTCGTGAAGGAAGGGGAAGGGAGACGGAAACCAAATTGAGGGAAGAAAAGAAAGTACGTTCGTGAACGGTTGAGGTCAGGAAGAGGGGGAAACCTATACCGAGTAAAAGGATAGGCGGCCGGGTGGGACGTTCCGGGGAAAACGATCTAGATAGCCATCAGAACGCCAGTTGGGAAAAAGGGTACGTCCGAAGGAGGAAATACTGCTGGGTTGAAAAGGGAGGAGATTGGCTCACCAGCGCCGAGATTTTTGGGGGGAGAAAATGGAAGCGTAGCCGCCTAGGGCCTATGGAAAGTTACAGAAATAATCATAACCGCGATTTATGGGTCAAGCAAAAAAAAAAAGGGACTGGCAGAAGCGCTGTTGAGGAAAAAAGCACCCGTTGGGAGTTGGGGAAAGGGGGGGGGGGGGGGGGGGCATATGCACTCACGAATATAAAAAGACTTCAAAAAACAAACGGGGCGTAGGAGATATCGTCTCTGGGAAAGGAAGGGAATCCAATCCCCAAAGGGAGGGAAACAATTTTCTCGAACAGGCTTAGGAAAAAGGTGCTGAGGGAATGGTCGAATTAGGAAAAATGGGGATTCACTCTCGAGTGGGCAAGGCGGCAAAGAGAAAAGTGGCTCGCAGGGTGAAGATAACCAAAATGAAGGAAGAAGAGGGGGCTGCACAAGACAGACTGGAGAAAAGGAAAAGTGAGAATTGCCTGTATCAGGACTGACGGGGTTTTGGAATAAGGGAAGCGTTTTTCACGTGGGATGGAAGAGAAATCTGCGGCCGGAATCAAGGAAAGGGCCGCGCCTATTAACAATATCTCGTCTCGGTCTTAAAAAGGAAGGAGGGAAAAGAAAAAAAAGGCTTGACGGCCTAGTTAGCAAAGCCGGGCTACGAAGGGAGTGGAGTGTCCGTCTCAATGGCTTAAGCTCTTCTCCCGTAAACCGGGGGGGGGGAAAGACAGACAGGGGGGAAAACCAGGGAAAATACACGGGATGATACTCATGGGCTGGGAGTCTCAGGGGGATGGGGCTTGCCTCCTCAAAAAGAAACCAGACCTCTTATAGAAAAGACAAAAAGGAAGGCGCACCCAGGCATGCTTCTGGCGGGAAAAAAGAGAGTTCACATACCGTCTGGGGCGACGACGTTGGGGTCTGACAAGAAGAAAGGGGGTTACATAATCAACGAGAGGAAAAGGGGGCGCAACACTTCAGAGGGAAAAAGATAAAACATCCAATACTTCCCAGTATGCGGGGGGAGGGAAAATCACGAGAACCGATTGGGTAGAGCCGTGGCTTGGAAGGGGCAGGGAACTACTGACATTGTGCCTGGTGGCGCACCAAATCGAGACGCTGTCAACTGGTGCGGGAAAGAAAAAGGGAAAAGATACTACTCAGGGGAGGAAAAGGGATTAAAGGTCTCCGGTTTCTGCGACGGAAGTTTTACCGGAAAGAGGTTGACAAGGAACATTGCTATGTGGAGAGAGCAAAGCCTGAAACAGAAGTCAAAGGGGGAGGGCAAAAAGACTCGAGGCGGGTCAGGGAAAGAAAAAAAAAAAAAATTTGAAAGAAGCCGTTCTTCGGGCGAACATGTCGAAAGGGAAAAGGCAGAGGGTTTGTGATCCTGAAGATCCCTGGACGTGGAAGGGAAGAGGGAAGGACTCACCGATTGCCCAGACCAGGAGAAGGAGGGGGGGGAAAAAAGAACTGGAGGCGTGTTCGTCGATCGGGGAGGTCAAGGAGGGGGGAAATAAAGCTGCGATCAAGAATAAGCAAAAAAGGGGTTGCGACGAATTCAGGGGGGGGGGGAGGGAAATTTTGCACGCGCGCCTTTTTGCAAGAAAGGTGAAGGGGGGGGGGGGGGGGGTGGGGGGGGGGGGGGGGGGGGGGGGGGGGGAGGGGGGGGGGGGGGGGGGGGGGGGGGGGGGGGGGGGGGGGGTTGTCGGAATTGGGAGAGAAAGTCGGCGGAAGGGCCGTTCGGGGAAAGATTGACCTGCAGGAAAGGGGGGTGAGGAGGTTGCATCCTCCAAATCTTCCCGGGCCTGACGAAGAAAAGATCCGGATTGTTCAAGAAAAAAAAGAGGGACCTTGGCGAGCAGGGAAGTGAGAGAGAGCTCCATGGGGCGCTCAGCAAAATCCGATGAGAGAGAAAATAAGATGCTACGAATCTTGAATGGTTGAGAGAAGGGGGAGGGGAAAACTTCCAGGTAAACGAGGGGGGAGGGCTATTCGATCGTCATTCTGGGGAAGGAGGGAACAAAAAAACCAACAAAAAACAAAAACAAGAAACACTCAACTGACCGGGCCTTCGATGCACCGACTGTCCACGAATCCCTTTGAGATACGTTCAAAGGAAGGGTGGAAGGGAGTTCAAATTGTTTTTGGATCCACGTATCAAGAGGGATCAAACCGCTGCTCAAAAAAGCGGGTATGAAAGGAAAAGGAGGGAAAAAAATTGCGGTCAGGCCTCTCAATGCGTGGGAAGAGGGGGAGGTTTGAATGCCTGAACTGTCAGGATAGAGATACAAAAAAACAACGTTAAGTTAGAAGATGTGAGGGGGGGGGGGGGGGGAAGGAAAAAACCGACCGCATGGAAATTGGAAAGGTGGGGATAAAAGAAGTTTGCACAAGCTATCGGTTAATACAAAAGGGATAAAAGGGGAAGAAGAGTTCCATGGCATGCTGTAACGTTGATCACTCTAAAAAGAGAGAGCCACTCCTTGAGGACTTGGAAAATACTGAGGAAAAAGAGGAGGAGGCAAGACCGTTGGGCCGGAAAAGGAAGAAGAAGTAACCCTGCAGTTGAGGGTCAGAGTTGGAAAAAGGAAAAAGGACTTTCTCTGAAAAACGCAGGTAGTATTGGATCGAAGCTCGTAAAGAGTCTGCTCAGCCACAAAAAAACTCTGAGGGAATTTGGGGTTTATGATAAGTCGAGGGAAGGAGGAGACAAGCTTGGCGATAAACCAAGGAGGAAAAAGTGAAAAAGGAAAGCGCTGGGAGGCTTGAATCGGTTTCAGCGGGAGGTGCTGCAGGTGCGTATAAGTAAATGACATAAAAAGGGCGGATGAAAAAAAAATAAGAAAAAGGGGGGAAGCAGTGCTCGCATCGAAAGGACCAGTTCATTCGCGGGCTCGAACCGTCTCCAAAAAGAAAAAAAAAAACGAGAACTTGTAGAACAAAAACGTCAGAGGGGAAAAAAAAGTGGGGACTACGTGTCCGCTGAAAAAGAGGGAAACGGGGAAAGGGGGGGGGGGGGGGGGGGGGGGGGTGGGGGGGGGGGGGGGGGGGGGGGGGGGGGGGGGGGGGGGGGGAAAGAGAAAGGGAACTGCGAAGATGGGGAGCAGGTGTAAGGGGACGAAGGGTACAACCGCTGATGCTCTTCTCAAGGAGAGAAAGGTATTTGAAGAGAGGGATGTAGGACACAAGGGGAAGGGGTCAAGTAAAAGGGAACGGGCTGTTGGAGAAAAAGAAAAAAATATTTTCTGAAAATCTATAAAAAAAAAAAAAAACAAAAACCACACCAACGACAGGGATCAATAAGGAAGGGGGGGGTTGCAGATAAACGTCTTACGCGGTGAAGGGAAAAGGGGGGGGAAATTGCATTACAAGTTGGGGGGGGAAGATTTTGTAAAGACGAAAAAAATGTCCGAAACCCCTATAACTCTAATGACGATTTTCGAGAAAGGGTAGGGGAGAAGAGACATGTTTACCAACAAAAAAAAAAAACCCCTCCCCCCACTTAGAGGAGGGCAAGAAGGAACAATGAAAAATAATTGCATTAAATAGGGACTGCGTGCATCACAGTATAGCTACCGTTGGTGGGGGGTGGGTGGGGGGTGTTGGGGAGGGAAAAAAGGGAGAACCCCCTAAGCGGGGAGGGGGGAGAAGGGTCGAGGCGGGGTTTAGTCTAAGGGGGTTAAAATCAAAACGCATAGATCCGAGAAAAGGTGGACGCGCAGAAAACTAACGGAAGAGGGGAAGAAAAGTTACCAAGTCACGGGGAGGTGGGAGGTACGGACCCCACAATCTAAGGCCACGAAAGGGGGGATTTCGAACTTGGGGGGGGGGGAAGAAAGAAGAAGGATGTCGACGGCGATTGGGGGGGATTCGCTGTCACTCAGCGGTAGAAGAGAGGATAAAAAGAACTTTAGTAAAAAAAGGGAACGAGGCAGGGGGGTGGGTGAACTTCTAGGGAAAAGGAAAGGGGGAGAGGAAAAGCGCTTTGGTCATTTCGTCTGTATAAAGGGGGGGGGGACGGGCTATTGAAAGGGGAAACGCCTGGAAAAAGATACCCAGTCCGATGCATTCGAGAAGGGGGGGAAGGTCAAGGCCACCTAGGGAAGGATCGAGGCGAAAGTCCCATGAGGGGGGGAACAGGGGGAAGGGACCGGGCCTTATACCGGGAGGTCGAAAGAAAAAAAAAGAAAGTTCGGTTCAGAGTTTGGGGGGGGGGGGGCCATTAAGGGGCAATGGGAAAGGGGGGGAGGAAGGGGGGCGATTTGTAAGGGAGTAAGGGGGGGTTGAAAAAACCGGGGAAAAATGTACATGGCGAAGAGGGGGGAGGAGAGGGGCAGCAAAGAAAAACGTGGACAGCAAATTGCCAGTTCTCCAATTTAAGAGGGAACGCCGGCGTAAGGGGGGAAAAGCGGGGAAAGAAGGCCAATGGCAATGGGGCATGAAGGGGATCTCTATCTCCCTAAACTTGAGTAGATTACAACTTTCTAATAAAGAGAGACAGGCGTAGAAAAGAAGGAGGGAAAACGCAACTCGAAAAGAAAAGGAGGAAAATACTGAAAACTGTTGCGAGAAAATGGGGGTCTGAAAGGGAGGACTTTTTGGATTTAGCATCTCAACTAAGGATTGAGAAGAAAAAAATATAGCTCAAGGAGGAAAAAAGAGAAAAAGAGTGGGGGAATCATGTCAATCAACCAACGGACCAGAAAGGAGAAAAAGTTTCAGCTGTTTCCAAGGAGGTGGGAACTCCATGGTGGTGAGGGACATCATCGGCGGGGAGGGGGGGCTTTCAGGAGGGAAGGGGATCGGGGACTGGAGGGGTAAAGGGGGGAGGGACGGCAAGTTAGCAGAAAAGTTAAAGGTAAAAGAGGAACCATGAGAAAGGGGCTATGAAATAAGGACACACGGCTACAACTGTAGGAGGGAGGGGAAAAGGAGCGTATCTGGACGACGGTGGGGGGGGGAAAGGGCCAGTGTTGCTCTTGCATGGTAGAAGGAAATAGGGCGAAACTAGAAAACGGGACTTCAAAAAAAACGAAAAGCAGAGAAAAAACAGCTCGTCTTTCAGGTCATTAAAACGATAAACGAAAAAAATTAGGAAAAAAAGGGAACGCCTGAGGTTAGGAAAAAAAACAACGAACGGAGGGGTGTTAGGGAGGGTCAAAACTGGGGGACATATTCAAGAGATAGGTGAAAACAATCATGTGGGGGAAAGTCATAAAAGCGAGGCGAATGTACATATTGGGAAAAGAGGGTGCCATTCTTTGGGGGCGTTTCTCTCAGAAGAAGAGACACCCCACAAACCCCCCCAAAAGAAACGTATAGAATAGACAAAAACTTGAGGACTTCAAAAAAAAAAAAATGGGGGGGGGGGGGGGGGGGGAAAAAACTTTGGGCGCTAACGTGGCAAAGGAAGGGCCAAGGATAGTCGGCAAGTAAAGACTTACGAAAGAAAGGTTTTAACTAGACTCCTGAGTCCTGGAACGAACAAGACTCTAAAAAGTGGGCAGCAGCGAAGCTCGAACACATCAAAAGAAGGAAAAGGGGGCTTTTTCAAAACGGGTCGTGCTACGGTCAGATGAACAACTGTTAAAGGGGTCAGGGGATGGGGGTCAGTGAAGGAAAAGGATCTAGGTTGGATCTCTGTTGTCGGGCTACCTAAAGGAGAGGTGGAAATCAAAGCTCCATTCAAAGTTCGCTTTGAAAAAGGAAGGGGTGAGCCCAAAAAAAGGAAGAAAAAACCCGGCGTCGGAGAAGGGGGATTGAGACAATCATGAAACAGGGGGGGGGATCGAGCGATGATTTAACGGTCGAGAAAAGAGGAAAGCAAGAGTTCAGCGACAGATTTAACGGAAGGGGAAGGGAGAGAAATTCACGATTATGGGAAAAGAATATTAAGGGAAGGGGGTTTCTAAAAACAAGTTCCACCCACCGTAAAGGAGAGACAGGGTCCAGACGCTAACGGCGCTAGTAGTTTTGAAAATGACGCATAGGAGGGAAAGGGGCGTTCGAAGCACACATGAGGGGGGGGGAAAAGGAGCAAAAGATTCAAAGACCTTTCGAAAGAAAGGGAGGGGATCAGTGGGGAATACGAAAAAGGGAGGAGTTCAACGGACGGGGGTCGAGAGGGAAAGTTGATGAAAAGTCAAGGACTCTCATCATTAGGCCAGTGCTAGATCTTCGAATAGAGGCGTCTGATCACCGGTTGGAAACGAGCACCGTGAAAATTGGGCTGTGGGGGAGGAGAAAAGGGGATCGAAGGCTGAAGAAGGGGAGGAGGGAATGCACTGCCTACTCTGTCTGGCCAGGGGGGAAAGGGAGGGTTTGCAGGCAATCCTTGCGGGACGGGAGATGAAAAGAAGAACAGGCTGCAAAAGGGTTTCGGCACACGATTCAAGGAAAGGAAAGGAGACCTGGTTCGAGGTAAAAAAGCCAAAGGGGGGTGAAGAATCTCATATCAGCTCCTGGAGGCGATAAAAAAAAACTTAAGAAGAAACCTCAAAAGAAGAAAAAAAAAAAGGAAACTTCCTAAAAGAGCGTCCAGGGGGGGGCTGGGGGGGTCGGTGGGTGAGCGAACTCTTAAGACCTTTACCGAGCAAGAAATCTTTCTGGGTGTGGCTTTAAGGGAGAACGACGTAAGGGCCTGCGTGTCGGACAAGAAGGCCGATAAAAGTGTGAATGGAGTGGGGAGGATACGGTCTGGGCTGACTAGGGGGGGGGAATGTACAAAGGGGAGAGAGGGGGGGGGTGTTGCAAGAGTCTCGAAAAGGGGGGAGGAAAAGAGGGGACAAAGTGTTGGGGAGAAAAGAGTGGCTTCAAGGGGATGATAGGAGGGGGTGATAAGGGAAATAGTCTTACATTGTATACTCTCTGCCGGTTATTCAAAGATAGCCGGAGAAAAAATAGAAGCTGGTTCGGGAGAGGAGAGAAAAATAGTAAGGGTGGAAAACGGGGAAAAAGTCGCAGCA
>Ga0179593_1523599_pt1 | contig 14059 bp, 11 predicted proteins | sample CZODoug2_1_08_16_FD_185931 | JGI IMG/M metagenome (GOLD analysis project Ga0179593, IMG submission 185931) | Vadose zone soil fungal communities from Angelo Coast Range Reserve, California, USA - CZODoug2_1_08_16fungal (PacBio error correction) | ecosystem: Environmental > Terrestrial > Soil >...
GGCAAGAAAAATGGTCCAAAATATAGTAGGGCGACATCGAAAGGGCCGGTCGATGGACCATCAACGCATCAAAGAGGGGGGCGCTGCACGAAAAGCAAACCAGCCGCCACGACGAAGTAAGGATTCCTGCTTCGACAAGCGCCTCGCGGGAGGGAAAGAGGCCATACGGTGGGAAAACAATTTACCTGAGGAACTATGTGCGCCAGGGGAGGAGAAGCGCCATCGTGCTGGCGGGAGGGAAATAAGACCAGACAATCGACGTTCATGGCCTGCAAGAAAGGTAGCCCACCTCGCGGAGGAACGCGCTTCAATCGACAAAGCGCTGGCGGCGTCGGAAAACATAAAGAAATCCCGCCGGACTTCCTCACCGCCTCGATCGCCGGCTCAAGAGAGGAGGAAAATTCTTGCAGGGCCGGGCACTCGATGTGCTGGCACGACCGAAAGAAATATCGTTGGCGGCTCAGAGAACAAAGGGAAGACATCTATACAGAGAAAAGGGGGGGGAAATCGCGGACAGGGAGCCAACTTGGGGCCGCGGTTGTTGCAAGGAAAGGTGGGAAGACTTCTGAGATGACTACGGTGATGGCCATCGGTAAGGTGATCCAAAATGAGAACCGGAGTGTACCATGTCCTCATTAACTCCCAAAGAAGGGGAGACTTGCAGGCTGCCAAGCTCGGACGCTCGCGATGGGAGGGGGAAAAAGTACAGGCCTCGAGGAAAACACGTGAAGCCTGCAAAGTCGCCTACATCTGTCAGGTCAAGAAGAGGCTTGAGCGCTGATACTTAGGGATGGGAAAGAAAAGAGCACAATAAAGGAAGAAGGGGGGGGAGGTAGATTAGGTGGCGATCGATCGCGTCATCGCCTCGAAATTGGCGCTCAATATAGAAGACGACAATCCCTCCTATGCCGAAACGGGTTGTCGCCATCGCACTCTGAAAGAGGATCTCCCTCTCACCGAGAACGGAGGAAGTCGAGGGGGGTTGGGTTAGACACCCTACATCGCCTATCGCGTTCAGGAAAAGGAAAAGAGGACTTGACGATCCAGCATGGAGCGCAGCTCTGAAAACCCTCTAATTCGCACGATGACCCCCTAGACGGTGGACGTGCCCCTTCTAAGAAAGGGGGGAAGGTGACTCGACGGAATAGGAAGAAAACGATAGAGATAAAAAGGAGAATAGTCTGTCTTCGGACAGACTGCCGGGGCCTTCGTCTTCAACGCTCAAAAAAGAACGTCATGGGCTAAGCCCTAATCAGGGGAAGAAAAGTCTATGCGTGGCTTTTCAATCGTGGGGGAGGGGGACTTCCGGCTAAGAAAAAAGGATGGATCGCGTAGGATTGTAGGAACTCGAGTAGGCAGTAGGGTGTCCCTACAAGAAAATCACGCGTGCCGCGACGAAGCCCGGAGCCGTCCTTGGGTTGCGCTTGCGAAAATAAGGAAGGTCGATAAAGAGCGCCGGCAGCAGGGAAAGAAGGGTAAAAGGCTGGGGAGGCGATGACGCGCTCGAAGAAACCGACCGCTCTCTTCACTGCACCGCCTCCAGAATTCTTGTATTGGCATGGGGAAAAGAGAAAGTACGAAAAGAGAAGACTCTCAAAAAAGTCTTTAGGTGATCTGCAAGGAACTTGTTACTAAGTCCCTAGATACGGCAACATAAGATCTCGAGAGGGAGGGGCCCATCGCATCGAGCTTGAAGGGCGCAAACGCACTGAAGGGAAACGGGAAAAAACAGAAAGGTTGGAGAAAAATCAAAAAGTCATTCAGGAAAGAGAGTCGCCACCTGGTAAGAAACCAACCGGCCGGCAAGCAGCCTTCGAATTGTGAAGGGGACCTACTAGTGACCCTTGTAACCCTTGCGGTTCGAAAGAAAAGAACCTGAGGGGTTTCGCAGAACAGGGGATCGACGACGGGCGGCCAGAAGCTTGGCGTCAGCCAGTTGGACAGGCGCGCGCGATCGAGGCAAAAGAGGAGTCTGGGGAAAAATCAGACGCAGCCATCCGAGGGGGCTATGAAGCGCGTGCCTAGTCGATGTCGAAAAATCGCCTAGAAAAGCATCACTAAAGGGGGGGATGGCAAGAAGGACGCCCAAGGGAACCTCGTTCATCATTGCAAGGGAAGTGCCGGTATGGCACCGTCCCGCGACGAGGAAGCCGTCAAGACATCCAAAGAGGCGAAGAGTTTAATATTGAGAGGAAAACGCGGCCACCCAGCCATGGACTTGATGTCATCGGCCGGCGCCATAATGTCCACGAAAAGGGCTCGACCAAGAAAAAAAAAGCTAAAAAATAGAAAGCATGGAGAAGAGGGAGGCTGTTCGAGAAAAAAGGAAAGGACCGTGCTCATCGAAGGGGAAAACGGGCGCTGCACAAGCGAGAGGAGGCGCCGTGGGCGGCACAGAACAACAGAAAAAAAGATCTGTCGACCGCGTTACTCGCCGCGGTCGTTGGGCCAGGCATACCGGCACGATCAGGACACAGAGGAAAACGAACAGTGGGCGATCACTGAGAAGGAAAAGATGAAAGTGCTTCTGCCGAGGGAAGTCTCCGACCCTCTCTCCTCTATACGACGCTTCATCGCCCCCATGAAGAAAGGGGAAAAAAGAAATGAGAAAGCGCGCCCGAAAAAATCCGAGCTGAAACCGCAAAAAAGGAAAAAGCCTTCTTCTCCGTGCGTCGATCAGGGCTGCTCACGGAATGAAACGGCAGATTAGGGAGGCCAACGCTGTAAGATCTGAAGAACACAGCGTAGGGAAAGAAAATTCCTACGGCGGCCGGGACCGGCGTTGGTTAAGGGGAGTAAAAAATAAGAAGGGAATGACGGGCCCGTCGTGTTCAATTTGTCCAAAATGACTGGGACAAAGGATGGTTGACACAAAAGACATTTACCTAAGGGTGCCCGATGATTTACTCGACATGCGCTGTGCGGTCTCGCGATAGGAAAGACCATCGGGAAAAAACGTGGAATGGAAGAGACGACATCGTAAGCTGCCTGGAGGGGATGAGACGCTGATACTTAAATCCGAGGAGAATAGACCCAAATAAACATAAAACGGGAATCGGGAAATCGATCTCGAATCTCCTCGAAGGGGGCTCTCATATAGATCCCAACGCGAAGGGGTGGGAAGTGCACTCTTGAAGAGTCAACCGCGCAGGGCCAATGAAACAAGTGGATCAGGGACGCGGGAGTCTGAAACCCTACATCTTGGGCGAGTTCATGAAACGAAAGAAAACGATCCAGAAGGCCGGACGAAAGAACTAGACAACCAAAAAAGTTACCTTGCCCCCTGCCGAATGTGTCGTCCCCCGGGAAGACGCGCCGTGAAAAGGAGAAGGATGTGGACAGATCTCTCTCAAAATAGGGACATCGTAAAGGAATAAAACCGGAACGTCACTCGCGTCCAAAAAGCAAGAACTGAACTCATGGTCAAAAGGGAGGCCCGAAGGGCTGAAAGGGGCACGTTGCGAAAAGGCAGAAAAGAAAAAAGATCAAGAAAGGCTGGGTAGGGATGAACGCTATCTTCCACTTAGGGGTCCCTTAAAAACAACCCCGAAGGCCGCGACGAACAGGGAAGGAAGGGAAGATTGACCGAGGAAGGAAACCACTCTCAGGGTCATCGTCTTTGGAGGACTATTAGCTGGCTGTGAATCGAGAAAAATCGCAAACCTAAGCGAGACTTACTGAGGCGTGGATGGTCGCTTCAACTCAAAGGAGAGAAGTCTCCTGAGATCAGCCCGCTCAGAAGAGGATCTGGGAAGTAACGAAGTCCGGGGCATATCGCCTTGGCAATCCATCTCATCAGACTTATTGTAGACATCAGGGGCAACGCACTGGGGGGAGAAAGGGACACTCACAAAGGGATGAAAGAAAGAAAGGTATAAAGAATGCTTCTCCACCTTTGGGCTCAACAAAAAAATGGGCAAAGCTCTAAGACGGTCGGAAGGGAAATGAACCCCTGAAGAAACTCGGATTGAGCGACGTCCACTATCTGGACAAGTGGAGCAACATAGAGATCAACGCCAGAAAAGAAAGGGGGAGTCAGAAGGGAAGGCGAGAGTTGAAGGGGGAGAGGGGGGAATTATATCATTGGATTGTTGTCCGCCGACTCCAAAGCGGAATGTTGTGAAGACGTAGTGAACAATACAAAGACAGAACGTCCGCTGCCGTTGGTAGGACGCCCTCCAGCACATGGTCGGGGGGGAGAACAAACGGGAGCAAATCGGAAAAAACCTAAGGAGAGGGACTTCGGGAAAGAAAAGACTCCGCAATGCCTCCCTCTCCGAGGGCTTGGCGGGGAAGATGTACACTTTCAGAAACAGAGGGGAGTTCTAGGGGAAGGAAAGAGACACCCTTAAAGGAAAACCGGCACCTGAAAGGAGGGATCTTGACTGACACCTAAAAAAAGGTTATTATTAAAATCAACTAGGGGAGCTCTCGAGCTTAAATATCAGGTTCCGTTGGTCCTGGACGATAGACCGGAGGAAAACGCATCAAGATGAGGGGGCTGTGGCGCAAAACATATCCACGACGCCCACTGAAAAAAGAGCAAATACTGACCAGAGGTCTTGGCGGTGATAACCGTCACGAGAAAAAAGGATTACTGGAAGTTACGATCACTTCTCCAAGGATGTGTCGGCCAAAAAAGAGAAAGTGATGTCTGGGGGAGCAGAATACACTCGCTACCCGTAAGAGAGAGGGGGGGAGGAATCCGGAAGATCCTTATACGAGCCACCAGTCCTCACAGAGATAGAAGGCAAAAAAAGGGGGCTGAAAAAACCGCAGAGAAAAAAGAGAGGGCACCCTTGAAAAGAGGGAGGGATCAGGAGAACAATAACGCTAACTCTTATACATCGTTAAAAGGGAACATCTCTGTAAAAAAACGAGGAGGGCCGACGAAGACGTGGGGGTGTCCATGTGCAGAAGAAACTATTTCCTTAATGGCAATTTTATCCAACTTAAATGAAACGGAGTTTCCCTGATGTACAGGGTTCTTGGGGATAAAGGTCTCAAAAAGCTTGCTGAAAAAGGAAAAAAGACTGATCGGGAAGAAAGGACTGACTGAGAGAAGTGCAGCTTCTCCTACAGGGGGAAGCGGTTCCTGCGCAGGAGGCGAGCGGAGACTTCAGAGTAGACAAGAGAAGAAAAAAGCGCAAAGCTGGTGAGGGGGGAGAAGCAGCGGGGGAAGGAATGGCGCTCCCTATATAAGTAAAAAAGCTGCCTCGCGCCGGAGCAATCGCACTCTAGAGGAAAGCTCCCAGAAAAAGGGGGAAGAGCAAAAAGGAAAAAGGGGGGGGTGTAGGACAAAAGAAAAAGTCTAGTTCATGAATCGGAGGACTATCCATGTCATTTATCTCATCTACGACAACGGCTAAAACACCGAGAAACAAAACAAAAAAAAGACCTCTATTGAAAGAAAGAGACAGCCTTGGACGGTGAAAAGAGGGCTTCGCCCCTGAGTTCAGGGGAAAACGAATAAGGCGGCATCGTTACGAATTACGAGAAAAAAAAAAAAACGGGAAGGGGGGGGGATTAAAGGAAAAAGAAGGTAAGCCTTCATCAAAAAAAGTCCACCAAGGATAAAGGGCGGAAGCCTAGAGCAAGGGCAGAAGGGGGCTGTAAATCTCGAAAGCAAAGAAGGAGTTCGGAGCCATGCTGGATCTCAATGTCGTTGGGCATGAAAAAAGAATGTAGGGTGGTCCCTACCAAGAGGAAAGGGAGTAAGGGAGAAGGGCTCCGTGCCGGAAGGAATGCCGAGTGGCAAAAACTAGGAGGGGCTGATTGTCGGCTTCTTGCGCCCACCCAGCCAATTAGGAAATAGACTCGCCTCGTAAAAAAAAAATTCAGGAAAACGCTTGGAAGGGGTGGTCGCCGGCAAAGCAAATGAAAGGGGGAGGGAGACAGCCTCGCGCATGCCCGCTTAAGACGCCAGGCTTCACTGGAAAGAGAGAAGGGGGAGGAACATAAGAGATTGGCCAAAAAGGTAGACAAGAGAGGGGGAAAAAGCGTACATGGAACAGACCGGGAAGTCACTAATTTGGGGAAGGGAATGGCAGTCCATCCTTAAAAGGCAAAAGTCCTTGAAAGGAGGGAAAAAGGGAATCCACCAGAGAAAAGAAAGAAGATGTTGCCCACCATAGCCCTCGGTATCTATGTCCTTAAAAAAATTCTCCTGCCAGGAAAAAGGGAAAGGGCGTTCAAAAGGAAGGCGGGGGAAAAAGTCGAGCCCAGTCGGCGAGGGCGGGGGGGGTAGAGTGGCGGAGGACAGGATCATTTACTTGTTGAAGACGCTTCCTTTTTGGCAAGAAGAGAAGAGAGCGCCAAAAAAAAAAAGCCCGAGGGGGACGCCCACAAAGCGAAGTGATCCGAACAAAGGGAGAACAACTTGAAATGGGATGCCGTATACGCCGTCAAAGCAGATGCGATGAACTGCCGAGGGAGAAAGAGGTGCCGCAAGGCGAAACTTAATGGCCAGAGAGGGCCAGTCGCACCTTCGAGAACGACCTGCACTTAATGAGAAAGAGAGGGGGGAGATAGAAAAAAAAAAACGTATTGGAAACTCGGGAAGAGATGACCGGTCGGATGAATGGGTCACGCTGGGAGCAAAAAAAGGGCTGGGCTCCTTGTCTCTTCACAAGCACCGCCGGGCCACGAAGAGGGAAGCAAAGGGAAAGCGTGCCGAAAAAGGCCGAGGAGAATAATCCATAAACTGAGAAAGAAGGAGAAGAGCTACACTTCGCTGGCGGGCGAAAAAGAAGCGTACGATACAAGCAACTTAGGGAGGAGATCAGGCACGCGCAATTACGCAGAAGGGGAGGCTGCCTCACAATGGCATGAAGAAACCGGAACCTACGAGACCTGCCAAAGAGAAAAAGCCAACTGGGAGGATACTCGTCAGAAGGCTCCAACCTAAAAAGGGGGACGGCTCAGGAGAACATAGCGAGAGAAAGACAGGAGGGCAAATGAGGAGAGGGAGACATTCCAAGATGACCTGCGGGGTTGAATAATAAAAAAATTTAACTGCTGCTAAACGTGCAGTAATTAAGTTGAACCGAGTGTAAAAAGTAAAAGGCGTGGAGAAGGAAAACAAGAAAAAACTGTCCAAAACGATCGGGGGGGGAGACACTAGGACTTCGGGGAAAACTAAAAAAGAAACGCAGGGACGGCGCAGGCTGAAAATAGACAGACTAGAAGAGTGACCGATGGAGAACGCAATCTAAAAGGGTCCGGGGAAAGAAGCCTCGAAAGCATGGGCGCAAATAGAAGACATCACCAAAGCGAAAGTGGTTTTCTCCATAAAAGAAAGAAAGCCTAGAAAGGCAAAGGCCGAAAAAAAGCGTTAGGGGGGGAATCCCTAAAGAGAGACCGCGTTAAGCAAATCTACGCGATCGGGCCGGACGTAAAGAAGAGGAAAAGAAAAGGAATAGACGGAATAGGATTCTAAAAGGGAAAAAATACTAAGGAGAAAGCCCTATTATATGAAAAAAACAAACACTTATATGAAAGGGAAAAAAAATCATCCTTCGTCTTCACTCGCGGTAAAAGGAATAAGGGGAGAAGCCTATAAAAGGAGAAAGGAGTCGAACCGCCCTATGAGTGACAAAAAGAAGTGGAGGGATGGAAAATGAACGCGATAGCACTGGTATGTGTCCGAACAGAAAGTGCCTCTACTTCGAAAAAGGAATTGTGCCCGGTGCGGCAGGGAAAAAGATCGGGGGACAACAAGGATTGGACAATTAATCTTTCGAGGCGGACGCGGGAAAAGGAACTTCCAAGAAGAAAATCCCCTCCAGGGGCTGAGGTGTATTTAGCTTGACAGGAAAAAGGCATCGGTCGGAGAGATGAATCGCTCGATCAGCAGCGGGGCAAAGGGACCAGTCTTCACGTGGGAAGCGAATTGCCTGTCGGCACATAAAGGGGAGCTTTAAAAAAGGCTGAACGCACGGTAAAGGAAGCCGGTTCAATCAGTCATGGGTGTGGTCAAAGGGAGAAGGTCAATCTCATGAATTGGAGCACCAGGGAAATGAAAAAAAAAGCCTTAAGGCAACTACGAACGACCCCACGGTTAAAAAGGAGTGTTCTCAAGAGTCTAGAAGAGTAAAAAGAGCTTCTTCAAGAAGGGGGGGGGCCGGCCGCCGGACGTCGAAGACTGAAGGTTTAGCGAGAGGAAAAGAAGGTTTGCCGCCGTCCGAAGAAGGGGGGGAGAGGAATGGGAAAGGGGCTTCAAGATCCAGCAAGTAAAGGCCGACGGCACGATGTCGAAGGAAGTAGGGAAAAAAATCACTCTTCAGGGGTCTTGCCTGGTAGAAGAAGAACCGGAAAATGAAGCCTTCGAACACAAAATCCCTTCTAGACGATTTCAAAAAACCCCACCGGAGGAGAGGGCATCACCAATCAACGAAGAAGACCTTCACCTGATATAAAAAAAAACTGAGAGAGCAAAAAGCTTATCAAAGGAGGAGAAATATCCGGGTAAGGCGAAAGGTCGCCGGGCGATACAGGAAAAGGGACAAAAAAGTGTCTTGGGTCGCACGACGAGTCCAACCGCCGCCACAAGGAGGAGGAGGGGCTTCGAGGTCGGAATCTAGAGGAGAGGGAAAGACTTCACTGGCAAAGATTAACGACGGGCAGGATCACTTCGCAGTCGTAGTGACGACAGAAAAACGGAAAAAGGATCCGAGGCTAATGTGGAGCCGAATAAGGGCAAAAAAAAACTGCGAGAGTCGACGAAGAGAACAATCCCAAATGGGGCTGACGCCAGACCCTTCTTGAAAAAGTTGATAGTCAAGCAAGGGGAGCTACATTATACAATAAGCGCTCAGAGTACAAAAGGAGATAACAGAGGGGGGAACGATTCTTAAGTCATTACCAGTTAGGGAGAAGATTGACTGTCATAAGGGGGAAAAACATCAAAGACCGGAGTACCATTTCCAGAAGGGCGTGGAAAAAAAACTCGAGAAAGAGCGAGCGAAGAAACTTAAGGGGGAAATCGGAACCCGTGACCAGGGGCAGCTCAATCGAAAGCAGATAAAACGAATCGCCAGCTATGCGGAAAAACAAAAGAGGGGGGAAAAAAAAATAACAAGAAAGGTGCAAGGGGTTTGTGAAATCAAAGCAGGAAAGTCATATAGAACCGAAAGCCCAAAGTCAGCTCGGAGAAGAATCAACGGCATCCCGCGTCTCGCAAAGGAGAAAAGGAAAGGCCGTCCGTAAAAAGTGTGGGGGGAAGGATACTCGGGGACGCAGCAAAGAATGGAGCGCAGCTATGCCAGACCAATAGCTAGGCAGAACGGGCCCCCTGCTCTAGCTTCGAAGACAGGGGGAAACGCGTGAAGAATAAGCGGAGAAAAAGCTCTAAATCAGATATAGGGGGATCCTCGGAGAACCGGAACTCAGGGACTAATCCTATAGCAGTGCAAGGAACAAAAATGAGTCGAGAAAGTCGTTCTTGCAAGGAAGGAAGAAAAATTGATCAAGGAAGAGGGAGGGGCAATTGAACGTTGGGCACTGAACAACTAAACCATCGACCTTGCGCAAAAAATCGGGCCAAAAAAATGGGGGATGCCTATTCTATGGAGGAAAGAGAAAAAAGGGGGTCGTAGGGAAGAGTAGTCTGATCGTCCACAGAACCACCGCCGAAGCTTGCAAAGGAGAGGGGCGGGGGTACGTCTGAATCGACTGGCTAATTCTCCGGGAAAAGATCGCAGAAAAAAACTTCCAGGATTACAAAAAAGAGAGGCACATAAGTAAAAGAGCTTGCAGCAGCGCATCGGCAATTGGTAGGATCGAAAACGCACGTGTAGAAAAAAAAAGTTCAATCAAGGGGGGAAATTGAACCGTACAATTCAACCAACCGGTACTGACTAAAAAGCTTCCGCAGTCAAATCGATGTTCCCTACGAAAAAAGATGGAGAAGGTCCTTACAAAGGAAATCCCTGCAAAGCAGAAGTTCATATCAGCAGGAACGAAAGGAGGGAAGGGTTGAGCAACATTGGGAAAAGCAGGATTCGGTAGAAACTCGAAGGAAAGGATCAGTCCCTTGGAAAAAAAGGGTTGCTATGAAATGCGATAAAAACGCCATCTCCGAGATCGCCGGTGGTAAAGAAAGGCCAGCAGAAGGAGGAAAAACTGGCGCACTCGTTCAGAAAAGGGGGAAGGGGAATCGGGCGAAAAATAAACGCCTGTCGAAATCCAGCGAAAGAGCTGTTGGCGAGGAAGCGCACGGCGCCCCAGCCGAATGAAGTGGAATCGCCAAAGAGGGAAAACCTGAAAGAAAAGAGCTCAACACACAAGGGAGGAGAAAGGAGATTGGCTATCGGATAAGGACGAAAATCATTCCAGGAGCTGAAGAGGGGGCGAAGTCGATGAAAAGAAAAATTCGCTGACTCCCGCAGGAAGCTGTAGTCAGGCCGTCGGGGGAGCGACAGGCTCCAGGGGGCCGGGGCGGCCATACCTGAAGATACCGGAAAATGAGCGCAGGGAAACTCGTTCGGGAGGAAAGGCCCGCGAAAGTATGAAAAAACCTACCTCGCCGGAGGAGGGGGAATCAACTTAATGAGGGCGGCGGCTTCCAAGAGAAAAGAAAAAAGAAAACCGAAGAAAGGGGGGACGTACGTCTGGGACAAAATCCTTCTTGGAGGGGGGGGATTTGCTCGAAAGATCGTGGCGGCGCAGGGAAAAAAGCGAGTCGCGTTCCAAGGCGTAGGGTAAAATCGAAAAAAACTAGAGTGGGGGGGGATTCAGGAGGCTAAGAAAAAGCCTGGAGGGGGGGTGGGGGGTGGGGCGGGGGTGGGGGGGGGGGGGGGGAGGGGGGGGGGAGGCAATGAAAAAAGGACCTGATTGAACAAGGGCAAGGGACTCCGGGGGAAAAAGTGGAAGACGTCTTAGGGGCTTCTGGCTGACAAATTCTATCAGGTTAGTACTGCCATAGGGAAAAGTTCAAAAGTTAAGCGCCTACATCTATCTGGAAAGGAGAGGCGGAGACCGGGAGAAAGGGAAGGAGACTGCAAATACCTAAGCAAGAATGTGAAGATGAGCTGTCCGGGATGCTATCCTAGAAAGCTCATATATAATCCGACAAGAGAGCGCGCGTGTTTGGGAAAAAAAAACTGAGGAAAAATCTCACCTGAAAAAAGAGAAGGCGCGCACGCCGCGTTTGGTAGGAAAAAAAGAGGCCTCGGTTAGATCAGGAAGCAGGTAGGCAGCTCTGGATGAAAGGGAAACACGGCAGGGCCCCAAGAATTTTTACTCTCTTGAATTTACAAAACAAATAAAAAAAACGGATGAGAGAAAAGAAAAAGGGAAGAGACTACAGACTGCAACATGGCGAACAGTAACTCAGGGCTGCAGGAAAGGGGGGAGGGAATGCGGGGGAGGGGATTCGTAAGGAAAAAAAAAAGGGGATCTTCTATGAAGCATAGCCACGAGGGAGGGAACCGAAACAATCGATTGGAAGGGGGACAGTGCGCGGCAAGAAACAGTCGTTGAGTTGTATTAGCGAAAAAGTGACTCGCTTCGGGAGAGGGGGAAACCTGGAAGTTCAACAGACGCTTGCGCTTGAAAGAAGGGTCGCGGCACCCCGGGAAAATTCTAAGAGGCTAAAAATCGATGTCGCCTCACACGGTGACAGAATCCTAGGGGGTCGGGAAGGCGATCGAGATGGGCATCCAAGGGAGATGGAGACAAAAAATAGGAAAGACTTTTTAGGGGATCAAATGGAGAAGCAGTCAATCGCAGAAAAAGACTACTGTAAACAAAAGGCCGCAAAGCGAATCGGAATGTCCTAGAAAAAAAAATACTAGCTGTAAGAAAAAAAGCGCTTCGGGTAAAAACGCCCGATCAGTGCTTCAAATTCAGGGGAGACGAGGCGGAGAAGATGGGGCTTAAAAAAAAAAAGCGCAAGAGGTACGGAATTAAAAAGGAGAATTTCCTTGTGGGAAAAAAACGCCGCAGCTGTCCTGGGGGAAGGTCGAGCACGGTTCTGAACGCCTAAAAAGACCAAGGCGAGGAGGGAAAAAAAAAGCCCTAGGGGAAAAAAGGTCTCAAAAACAGGCGATGAGGGATAGTGCCTTATGAAACGACGGGCGAGGACGCCGAGGAATAAGCCAGCGCCTCTGGGGGGGGCGTTGAAGCGCTTTGAGGCCCTCGAAGGAAAAAAAAAAAAGCCCCCCCAAAAAAAAAAAAACCCTAAAAGGCACAAAGCAGAGCGGAAGAGAGACAAAAGTAGAGGAGGCTTGTCAGAGCAGAGGGAAAATCGAAGGGAACCGGCGATTCCATCAATGAAAGCGGCAGCACAACCCACCTCCTCCACGCCTGAGAAAAAAAAGAAACGGAGGAAAAATCGGGGAGGATTCCAACGGAAAAAAGTAACCGTGGTAACGATCACTTCGCAATCGGAGGGGGAGGGGAAGGCCAACACCTGCCAGTGCCGAGAGATGGAGCCTAAAAAGAAAAGACTTCAAGAAGTGGGACGGCTTCTGAAAAAACTCCCCCCTAAGCTTCAAGAAAAGCCTGGCCAACTGCTGAAAGAAAACGGCGTCGATCTAATTGGGAGGAAAAAAGACAGACTAAAAGACAAGATGGAAGGGACATCTAGAAAAGGGAAGAAAGCTGAGAAAAAACCGCGGGGGGGGGAAGGTTTCGACATCGAAGGGGAAATTCCATTCGTTTCATTGGGACATAAATATGAAGTACGCATTTAAGGAGGGGGGTAAAGGGATGGTGAAGCCAGAGAAAGATATTGTGGAGAGGACTTCTGGCCAGAAGCGCAGCTCGCGACATCAAAAAGTGCGAGTCCAAGGCGCCAAAGATGCCCGCTTGGAAGACAGCGCCAATACACTAAGAAGGAGAAGAAAGGTTTACGTCAATCGTCCTCGAAGAGAGGGGCGCAAAAAAATAGATGCCGACATAAAAAACTGAAAGGCTCCAAGACCAGCGGAGAGCCAGGGGGGAAGGAAGGGAAATTCTGCAGATGGGGGAGGTCGGGGACTTGGCCGTCTAAAGGCTTACGATCACAAAGGGGGCACTAGGCCGGACGACCTCTATTCCGAAGAAGAAAAACATTAAAGAAGGGACTCGAAAAAAAATTTCCGGGTCGCGCGTGGAAGAAAGAAGGGACGAACACTATCTACTGAAAAGAGAGCGCTCCTTAGGGGACGGGAACGCTGCACACTGAACGACAAGAAGGGCCCCTCCCCGTAGGAGGGGATTAAACGTGATTCGAAAAAGAAGGAGCTCCATGCTGGAGACAAGGTCGGGTAGTTGTGCGTGAACGATGGGGGGGAGAACCACTCAAAAAAAATTCTCCCGGGAAAGAGGCTCGGGCTAAGGGAAGGAGGGGGGGGGAAGACGGTGCTATGGCTCCAACAAATCAAGGAACTTGGGTAGAATTCATTGAAACTCTCTAAAACTCCCAAGTCTAGTATGAACCTTGAAAGGGAGGAGGTTATTTGGCTATGGGAAAGAGATTCCTCAAAAGGAGAAGGAAAAAAAGGCTAGATTCCATCTGAAGGGGGAAAAAGGAAGTCAGGCCCTTTAGAGTAGGTAGCTTGGCAGCCTAGGAAAGGGGAAGAAATAATCGGGGAGAATGGTAACAGTTTTGGAGAAGGATTCCAAAGTAAAGAAAAAGGAATGTCTTTCTTCGCCAAAGTTTTAGTCTAGACAGCCGCAAGTCGGAATGTCCTCTATGAGGGACTTGGACCAAAGGTCCAGAGAGGTAACCTCACTGGAAAAAAAAAAAGATCAGCAAAACAAGAGAAGAAAACTGCCAAGAGTGGGTCGTCACAGAAAGGAGAGCTATGAAAGGGGGGAAGATCATGAGGCCGCCAAGAAAAAGGTTCGAAAGAATAAAGGCTAGGTTCGACCCAAGCCAACGTCGAGAAGGGTGAGACCTACAGAAAGTCAGGTTCATCGAGTACTGGATTGAAGAGTGCCCCGGGCAAATAAAGAGTGAGTACGCAAAGAAATTCAATCAAATGAATAAAGCGGGTGGAGAGGGAAAAAAACTCGAAAAACTTTTGGCAGGCTGCACCTCGTGGAAAGCACGAACCGAAAGGAAGGGACGAAA
>Ga0179593_1530557_pt1 | contig 14059 bp, 12 predicted proteins | sample CZODoug2_1_08_16_FD_185931 | JGI IMG/M metagenome (GOLD analysis project Ga0179593, IMG submission 185931) | Vadose zone soil fungal communities from Angelo Coast Range Reserve, California, USA - CZODoug2_1_08_16fungal (PacBio error correction) | ecosystem: Environmental > Terrestrial > Soil >...
GCGAACCAAATTCCGGACCAGGAAGGGGGGACAAAGCTCCGTGGCCGAAGGGTATGCTGGGTCAAACGTCACTAAACATCACCGGAATCCACGAGGAGGCAAGTCCGCCTTAAGGCCAAGAAAGTGCAGATGTGGTCAGTGACCGCGAGACTTCCGTTTTGGGGGGCGGTCACGCGCAGGGGGACAAAGAAGGATATCGCATTTGGGGGAAGACCTTAAAGAGATTAGCATTGCAGCCGCGGAGGCGGGAGCAGCCTTCGAAGGCATGGCGACGAGGGAGAGCGTTAATGAAAGAGGGCGATACGGTGGGTACAACGGATTGGCCGGAGACGAGAACGATCGATAGAGAGCCCTGTGCGGTACAAAGCTCAGAAATGGAGGACCGAGCAGCGGGGGGGGCCGAACGCGACCGCAGTCGAACCAAAATGCCGAAAAGAAAGAGGACGAACATACCTAGTTATGGAAACAAGGGAAACGGAGGCGCTACACAAAATCAGAGGAAAACGGCGGGCCGAGCAGATGGGTTATGGGCCGAGAAAAAGGCGGAATAAAGACCCGGGCAATTCAAACGATTGCCGAAAGATAGAGTAACGAAAAGGAAGTCCTGGAGCGAGAGGACGAGATGGCAAAGACGCAACTTAAATAAGGCCTGCGCCTGAATCCGGGAGCGCGTTTTTTTCCAATCATCGAAGGGCCATCAATAGTTAGAGGTAACGGGCTGCTTTAAATGAGATCTCAATGAGGGGATGATAATATAGACATGTTGCATAAAATAAGCGAGGGGGAGAGCAGAACAACCGCTTCCTCTGGGGATGAATAGCGTTAAGGGGAACTTAAAGGAGCGGAGAGCAGCGCTTCAGGAAATCGGTAGGGGGTAATACAGTCAAACCATCACGACACTTTTTTACAAGGAATGTCCTGCACTGACAAGCGAGGGCGGGAGTTTTTCTGATGAAGGAAAGGGAGATTTGAGGCGGGAAGGGGGGGGGTCTGGGAAAAAAATTCAGGGAAGATTGTCATCATTTATCAGAAGACCTATCCTGTTCTTTGGACTCGCTGAGGAAAATAAGGATGCTCAAAAAAATTATCCAGAAAAAAAGAAGATGCATAAGGCGAGCTGAGGCAACAATGAGCGGGCAAACGACCGGATCAGCTGATCAGCTCGTACCCTTCAAGGCAAGAAGGGGAGTTCTTCAACCTTATGAAAAAGCGGCCGAAAAGAAAAAGAGCATTACAATTTTTGGGCGAGGGCATTTGCGGAAAAAAGAAGAGGACGACCTTCAACTGCGCGAAGCCTGGGGCCTCCATCAAGAGGGCCCGTCTCGTTCTCGCCGGCATACGTCATTGAAAAACTGTCGAGAAAGAAGAGAGAGGTGACGTCGTGGAGAACGGGGGGAGCGAAGCGTCGACAGGGCCTAAGAAGAAACCAAAATCATCTAGAGTCAGTAGGGGAAAAACGAATATCGCGTATAATGCAAAAAGAGGGTTAGTCGGTCTTAAAAAAAAGCGGCGGGTATCCGAGATCAATGACTAATTCAGAAACCACCGAAAGAACGAGAAAGAAAGAGAAAGATTGTGAGGAGGACTGGTAAAAAAGAGACATGGGGACGATTGAGCAACGGAATTATTCATGAGGCTGGAGTAGCTTTCCCAGGAGGAAAAAGAGAAGACCGGTCTCTTAATGAGAAATCTAGACCGACACGGGATGGTCGAAAGCGAGCGTGGCTAGAGAATCACCAAAAAACGCGGAAGCGCAAAAAAAAAAAAAGGGGAGGGAGGGGGAATGAAAGATATTGGTTTATATGAAATTGGGGGGGAAGAGACAACGATACGAATGAATCCAAAGTGGTATGGGTCGCAGAGGAAAAACAAAAGAAGAACAAAAGAAAATATCAAAAGGAGATGTGGAAGAACGGAAAGCTTGACGCAAGAGCAGCAGCGATGAAGTATACGTGGGACCAATAATTTTGGGAAAGGATCCGAGAAGAGAAGGAGAGGATGCGTGCGTCGGTTGAAGCACAGCCACAGTGATCTAGAGCTGTCGAGCAGTGACTCCAATAAGCACAAAAAGTAATAAAAAAAAAAAGGCACTAATACTCAGGGGGGCTGGGAAAGTGTGTGACCGCTATCTGGCAGGTCGTGAAACGTCCAGGTCAACTCGTTTCCAATACAGAGCCAAAAAGAGAAAAAGATAATGCCGAAAAACCCTGCAAGATGGAATGAAGCAAGGCGAGACCCGTAGCCGCGCGAGGTCTGACGAACTTCGGAAGGGAAGACCTGGGTGAAGGTCACGCACACAACAAAAAAGCACCTTGACATGTGAGCTAGAGCGCTTCTGGACGACTTTTATAAGTCAGAGGCGAAAGGAAAAGAGGAAAAGGACTGCGGGAACCCGTAGGCAAAGGAGGGGGGAGCAAAGAATCTTCGTATGCCGGGGCGCCGTCGCGATCGTCCGATGCCTGCAGCGTGGGGACTATTTTAGTCAGCGCCGGAAAGGAGGGGGAAAAAGCTCGCAAAGTGCTCGAAGGCGGCGCTCACGTTCTCAAGAAGGACTTGGTCTAACCCTCACACACGGGAAGAAAGAGCCGCACCAGCAAACCGGCTTAAAGTCAATCAAGGGGGGACCTGGAGGGTCCAAAAAAACGTGTCTGGAAGTATTGAAAGGAAAGAAAAAGAGCGAGATATTCAGCTGCTCCGGCAAGGAAAAGGGAGAAAGGAGACCCGGTCGGACCAGGAGGGGAATAGAGCTTCGGGATCGCCATAGGGGGTCCGCTAGCCTACCTCTATCGCGAGGGAGGTCTAAAAGTAAGTTCGGGCTCAGGGGGCGTAGCGGGAATGAGCAATGGCTCTACGATGAAGAAATGGAATGGAGCGGTGCCATGCTCTCGTAAGAAAAGCCTCCAGGATTACGGGGTACGTGGCCGAAAATCATCTAGGTCCACCTGTCTGGGATGGGGGGGAAGGAAATCTGTTGACGTGAAACAAATTCAGTACCCGATTTGTAGGATGGACTTAGGCTCGTGGTCTGTGAGATTAGAGACTATTTACGGGGTGGAGGGGGGGAATCGTAGAAACTGGCCGAGGGTGGTCTTTAAGGAGCGCAGCTTCTCGTGAAGAAAGACGTGGCCAGAGGCCTCCTAGGAGAAGAAAGAGATAAAAAGAGTGCATCAAAATTGACAAAAGGGACGCAGTAGGTTGAACCTTCTCGTACAAATGCAAGGGAAAAGAAGAAGGAAGGAAGAATCGGTCATAGGGGCAGGTAGTGCACAACAAGCGGCGGGAAATGGTGCTAAAGCCTCAGTTTCAAGAAACACAGAGAATTGATGTCTCTCTAAATCATTCGGAATTCTCCAGCAGTGTTGGGATGATGGATGAGGGGATATCCTCCCTTCGAAAAAATGGGGGGGAAAACTGAGACAAGGCGTACGGTTCTGAGAGAGGAGTGGGTAGACATATGCCACACAACGTAAGAAAAGGTCGAAACAGTCGTGTCGAGATTCCCCGGAAAATTCATTTGGACGAAGGGGGAGAAGTGCCGTGGGTAGAAAAAACTAGAATATCCGACAGCAGTAACCTGCTGTGAGTAGCAATCCTTTTAAACGATTTGTAGGAAACTAAAGGGGTTTAGGGAGGAAAAAAAGAAAAAGAGGAGCCAAAGTGTGAAGAGGCATTCTGAATGACGGGACCGGATTCGCATGAACGAGGAGACGGGGAAGGAGCGGGTCCATTTAGGGGCAAGTTGTTGGGAATGAAGGGCGAAATACGGATGGCTAAAGAAAAGCTGAGGCAACGGTCGAACGGGTCAATAGGAGGAAGCCATGAATAGAATCACTATCAACGACAACTGGAGGGGACCGGAACGTGCTGCTCCTAACACGGAAAGAAGATGGGGCAACCATATTCATCATAGCCCTTCACAGTATTCGTTGGGGGGGACAACCAGAGAACGGGCTAATAATCAATCAGGGGCTGTGGTGGTCAAGTCAGGAAGGGAGGCAATAGAAACCAATAGCAGGGGGGGAAAAGAAAACAGATCCCGGCGATCTGATCGGGGGAAACACGACCATTAAGTAAATTTTCAGATGAGCTAAAGCCTTTGAAAGAATGCAGAAGGAAAAGCGCTGGCCTTTGTAAAACTTCTTTTCTACTCTCCCTCCCTTATATGGAATATTTGGACGATGGAGAACTAGACTCACGGGGACGTAAAAGTAAATCGGGCGTTAGCTGAGCTCCAATAGGTTCCTCCCACACATACGAGTATCGGCCAATCAGCGTAAGAGAAAGAAAAAAATGTAAGAAGCCTGGGAGGAGAAAGTCCGTATGGGGGAGATCCATCTAAACTAAGAGGAGGAAGAGTCAAGAGACTACACTGGATCCGGCGGTCGACGACTGCCAAAAAATCTTTTCGGGGGGGTGGAGGGGGGATTCGTGTCGTAACGGTTGAGGGGGCGGGGGCGGTGCTTCTTCTCGCCATCATAGGGAATGACAGACTTTAGAGCTCCTATCAGTAAAACCTTGAAAGCGGAATGGGCGCCGACGCTCAACGGACAGCGTCGTCATATAGGCCCAGTCGCGTCGCAACTCAACAGGAGGAGACTGACTCTTCTTCCAAGTAAATGGCCCTAAGAGAATTGCCAATGCGACGTCCTTTCTTGTGGGGCGAAGGCACTCAATAGGTAAAGGACCGGGAAAACGGCGAAAATCAGCTCGACTGCTCAAGGGGCGTTTTGCAGGGTTTGTCTTCTTTCCGGAACGAATGTTCAAAAGGCGAGACCCAGAATCAAGAAAAGGGCTGAGGATCCTTGTGGGACTCGGTCCTTCCGCTCTTCGGTCTAGCTCCGGGGATAACTTCAGCCGGTAGGAAGGGAGAAAGGGGGCCTCGGAGCTGCTCGTTTCTGGAGAAGAGTCCAAGCACGAACTCCGGAAGGACCTAGTCGCGGTCAACGGGCGCCGCTTAAAGCGACAACCTATATATGGGGATGGGGTGGAATGCTTGAGGGCTCCGCAAAAATCGGCTAAAGCTCGATCTTGGCCCCGGAAGGAACCGTACAAACGACGAGGCAAAGCTGCTAGGGGGTTGGCGTGCGGAGAGGAAATGGACGATGGGAAAAGGCACCTTATATTCAGCTCCTAGGGAAGTTGGGGGTGAAATGAGGAACCAGAAGCCGTGAAGGAATGTACGACGTATTTCGATTGGTCAAAGGTGTCGAGCACAACAAGGAAAAAGAGATAAACAGGATGCAGCAAAAAAAGGAGGAGGGGATGTATTTGTTGGAGAGATTGGGGGGGCGCTCGCAAGGGGCTCCCTGGCAGGAAGGAAAGGAGTATGATACAGTGGCACTGGTCAAAACGGGATTCCGGTTCAGGATCGTCCATGCGGAATAACTCTCACGACAAAAAGGGCATTGGTACTCCTGGTGGGATGCAGACGCCTAGTTGCTCTGCGAGCGGGGCGGGAAAACGCAATCAGAACTGGAGCAAAACCGGAAGCAGGTTGGAAAGTGACAGCGGCGGGATATTGGGCGAATCGTCAGGGCGGAAGTACAGGGGTTCGGGGCAAGAAAAAAAAAGGGACTCCCTAACTAACATGAGGAAGGTCTTTGAGCCTTAGTATGGGAGAGGAGCGAGGGAGGCTGCGCCAAGGAGGAAAACGGGGGGGAGGAGCTGGGTCCGACAACAAAGCTGGTAGTGCCCTAAAGTCTCCGGGGCTTGCGAAGGAGGGCGGCGGACCCGGGAAAAAAATGTACGGCATCCATTGAAGGAGAACGAAGAACGGGGATGACATTCAAGGCTCCAGGGAAAGGGAAAATAGGGGGCGGCGTGAGGGGGGAATCATCATGATCGCGTCGGTGCAGGCCGCCGGGCGCGCCGAAGGAGGGAGCGACGAGATGGAAAGAGAGGGGGGAGGAAAATAGCTTCAAAAGAAAACGCAACAGTCGGGACGCGGCATAGCGGCGTAGATCAAGTGCTTAATCCTACCGGGGAATCAGGAAAAACGTCCAAAGGCACTCGCAAGCAACAAGCACAACCTCTAAAAAGTGGGGAAAGGTAAGACCGCGTCTGGACAAAGGGGGGTTTGATGGGAAGACGTTAACAGGACAAATCGAGAGAGTGACTGCCAATGGCTTCTCAGGACGTGCGAAAAATCATACAGAAGGGTCCACTAGGTGGGAAGTCGGAAGCATCTATTCGATGAGAATCGCCCGGAAAGAGACTTCGTACGACTATCCGGAAATAGTGCGGGGATTTACTAGAGGACAATCCGACGTAGTGATCTCTTTGGCCAGACAAGCGGCCGGAGTCCTGAGAAGAAAGGAAGATAGTGGACAGTACTTCCTTTTCCACAGGGGTGGGTTGTGGTCAAGGGGATAGGAAACCTTGTGCTTAGGTAGTCTTTCCGATTGGTAAGGAAGTACCAATAAGCTCCAACATGAACTCTGATGTAATCTGATCTTTCTGGGGGTTGCAGAATGAAGTGAGCTTTGGGGTGGGGAGGGATCTGTCAGAGTGCGAATGACGAGGTCGGGGCGTCGTCTCGATGATGAACATAGGGGAAAGGGGGGAATGAGCACGACCCAGTATTGGGCGCGCGAAGAGATCGCCGGGCAGAGATCTTCGTGCCAGGACATCGGACCGCGAAAGGGGAGGAACCAAGGCGATACTATCGGAACGGGAGGTCCGCTGCGGCCGGCTTCAAAAATCTCGGCAAGGGGGCATTCAAACATGGGGGAGACCGGGTAATGTGCGACAAACGCTTGGAGTTTAAACCTAGGCTCTAGAAGGAAAATCGGTAAGTGAACTTATGGATTAATAAACAAAAAAACGCCCCGTGTCTTTCCTGGAGGAGACCCAGAGACAAACGCGGTGTCACCGATATCAGGCGTGTCATAAAAAAACTTCCCTTGAGGGTTCGAAATCTCGCTCAAACAACAAAAAAGTATAGCGATGTAGGAAACATTCCAAAGGGGAGTCCCGACGAAAAATGATATCGGGGGAAAACGTCCTTTTCCCGTCTGTTGACTCAAGCACGGGGAACCCAATCACCGCGGTGGAGGCGTCTGACGAAATTCTGAGGAAATTTGGGCCTGATAACAAGAAAGAAAGGATTCGCGTCAAAGATGGGTCGCGGATAGGGAAGAGAAGTTTTCGTCCTTCCCGCCCATATACGGGAAGGGGAGGAGCTCAATTCACGGCGCAAAGGGGGGGTTAGAGGAATCTGGTCGGCGGGGAAGGCCGGCGAGACGCGATTATTCTGAGGCGCTTAAAAGGGAGAAAGCCCGCTGCAGGCGGTAAAAGAATGGGCGCTACGAGTCGCAACCATAATCAGCATAGAAGCTGAACCGGGAAGGGTACGTAAGGACGAACTAGCAGCGGGGCACACGCTTAAAGAGAGACAGAGCATATGTGGTTATGTCGCGAAGGTCACGGGGAGAAAACCTCTCTCCCATTGGCTCGAGAGGATTAGGGCCATGGGGGACTCACATTAACTGGTACTATAGTAAGATCGTAGACAAGACTCAGCCTCCCTATAGATTCAGGAGGACCAGAATCCGGATCTTAGGGGCTGCAGAAGAACACACCCGAGTTGGGGACGCCTCGGGGTCCGATACGTGACCTACGACTCTGTGATATATAGAAATATGGCATCACCTCCGGAACAGGAGGGCAACGTAGACTCTTGGAGCGGATTGTCCGCAAGGAAAAACGCGGCGAGCAATGGCGCGAAATACTTCAGGGAAAATAAACTAACTTTTTCACTGGCGCCAACTGCCCTGGTTGGGGGTTGCGTGCGGAGGGTAAAACCGATACAACCCCTGTGCTTTATCAGGTGACGGGATCAGCCGTTCGGAGGTTCCACTGGGAAGGACAAAGCGAAGGTGGGGGCTCAGGCGAATGTGTAATCTCAGGGGCCCTAGAGGACTCAACGTATCCGTCAGAGCACATATTGAAACGAAACCGGGCTACTAAAGACTTTCATCTGCAAAAAAAAAGTAATCGGGCAACTAACCGGCCAGGCCTACTGAGTTTTTGAAGCCAGCAAGGATGAGGATCCGAGGAGTCGACAAGAGATCATGCTACAAAGGCGGTTGACCGGTGGCGACGGGAGCCCGTGACGAAAGGGGGGGAGAGCACCATGTTACGGAAGCCGTGCTCGGGCCGCATCCGGCAAGGAGGGGGGCTTTCAGTCCCTCCTTGGATACTTCACAGGAGGAAGACGAAGAGCGCTCGATTGTTCAAGGAAACTTCTTGCGCAGTAATCTGGTACCTGGACGCAGGGACGACCTGAAGAAGCGTCACATAGCGTCATTAGGGAATGGTGATGAATGCGAGGAGGGGTGTCGTTCGGTCTGGAAAAGGGAAAAGCATTAGACACTGAGGGAGGGGCCTCCTCCAAACAAACAAGGGCATCGAGGAGCAGAGATTTGGAGCGGTCGTTTGGGGGTCTAAGTATCATAGGAAGAGCCTATCTGGGCAAGGGGAATCTTTCCTTCTGACAAAGATCAAACTCCGAGACTTTCGCAGCTCGAAGAACGGGGAAGTTACTTGGAGGGCGGAGCGATCACTACGAAAAAGGGGGAAAGAATCGCGTCAACATATTGAAAATAAGGGGGGGGCGTTTTTTGGGAATCGGGGATTGTGAGAGACGCAAGTCTCAAGAGCCTCATGCTCTATCTTTGTGACTCTCGGGAGAGGGGAAAAAAAAAAACACAAAAACTGAACAACGGAGGCGATATCTAGCTAATAATCCTTAATCATAAACACGAACGCCAAGAGAGAGCATGATTCACGCTGGGGGGGGATGGTTTGATCATAATGGGGGCCTCATGGGAGCTCGAGCTCGAGTCAAGGCTCGTGTAATCAAGGAGTCAGAAAAGATTCCAACCACCTGCCTAGCCAAAAACCAAAAAAGAAAAAAAAAAAAAAAAAGATCTGGTGGCGAATGTGCAGGATTCGATGAAAAAAGCTAATAAGGGAGTCCTCATGTAGAAGCGCGTAGGCATTACTAGCTACACGATGGGGGGACCTTGTCTCCACGTTCTACCTTATGATGCAAGGAGGAGGACGGAAGCCTAAGGGATGGTTCGGGGGACTCAGAAATGATTAAGAGAATCAGAGACGTGCGAAGGGGGGAGCGAATGGTTTTCAATAGTAGCACATCGGGCATGAAAAAAGACCCGGATTAGAAAACAGGTCCTGAGGACTGGCATCCATTGCCTTAAGAGAAGGAAGACCTCAAGGGGAGCCTTGGCCCCGGTAGGGTTCAAAGGACTAATTTGGGGGGCAAGCTGATCCTCGTCCTTGAGGGAAACGAGAAGGAGAGATGGCCATACGGGTTGAAGAGAACTTAGATAAAGAGGCTTCGTCACGACATTCGCTGCTCCAGGTTCCGAACGTTCTTCCAGACAGGAAATAAACAAGAAAAAGAAACAACGGATCACCTCACAAAATACACCCCTCCACGCGTGAGCACTCGAACAACCGCCAGGATTTCCCACGTGTCGGTTGATTGTCACAATAGATGAGGAGAAACGACGAACCGCCGGGCCGGCTAAAGCAAACGTCTCAAGCCTCAAGAAGCGGTTGGTAGATAGCGGGGGTACTAAAATATGGGGGTACCTCCTCTCCGCCCCGCGATCACAGATCCACGAATAGGGTAAGACAAAATGGGAGGAAGCTCGTTCAGAATGGATTGAACAAAGGAATCCTAACCGGAATAGTTGGGAGTCGGGGCACAGCGTCCTGAAATTGAGACAAGCTCGGCGCAACTTAGGGCGGGGGGGCAGCCGATCATATAGGGGCCCACCTGTTTCGGGGGGGATATTCAGATGCCAGCGGCAAAACCAAATCGGCCCACGATTAAGATAAGCTCTTCGGGTTCATGTGACGAAGAATCGTGAACACTGGGGGTTTCTATTGGAGGAAAGTTGGACGGAGGTCGAGTGGAGAAAAGGAAACAGCTCTCCGTAAGATAGATGCCTACCTAATTTACGGAGGTAGGACGCTAATAGATCGCCTCCACCAGCTCTCGTTCTCTCAGGGGGAAAATATCAAGACCGAAGAAGTGTAACCAACTGCTCAGCGAATCGGGGATCTAAACACCTCATGCTCTACCGGGAAGGGCGAAGTGGGGCCAGAAAAGCTTTTCGTCCGGAGGAAACCGCGGCGTCCGTTTACCGCAATGAACCGAGGTCGAAGAGAAAACACAGGGAACACGGGGCTCAATCCGAAAAAAGCGGATGAAAACCGCGGTGGGATGGGTAGAGGGAGGGGAAAAAAGAAAGGCGCAGAGCGTGGCACCGGAGGAGAAATCGGGTGTGAAGGCTAGCACAACAACCGAAAAAGAGATTACATCGTGCAGAGTCAAAAAAGAGACGCATGATATCGGGGAAAAACGCAGGTGCCTACTGTACCCGCAACGAAAATAAAGATCCAAAGGAGGGGCCATTAAATCCGTTGCCGGGTCAAAAGAAAGAAAGTCTTTAGGACGCCGCAAAGTGTGAAAGGGAGCTGTCTGGCTGCAGCCGTGCCCGAAGTCGCAAAGGAAGGAGCGGGAGCGCAGGGAGAATTTGAGTACTCGGGAGGACGTCGGACTTTTACCCTAAGCGGAGGTACGGAGGCGAACCTTCGCCTAGGCGCAGGTCCCACTGGGTTCGCACTCTTCAGGAAATCTGCTTCGATGTCTCCTAATCAGTGGATCACGCGAGGTGACCAAAGAACGCATAAACTGCAGAACAACTCCCGGGAAAATCGTTGAACCAACTAGCATCTCTACATCTCACGTCAATCGGCGGGACGGATCTATTGGGATCGAGAAAAGCAGAATCGGCGACCAAAGCAATGCAAACCGATAAAAACAGGACACGACCAGAGGCCTGTAGACGAGATTAGAGGACTTGGAACTATTCCAGGTTCGAAAACCGGGCATAACGCACCGGGGAAGTCGGGACTAGAAGCTCTGGATCACTGAGGCTCCGCAAGGATTGTCCTCGGTCTATTACGACGAGGGGAGCGCGAGGGATTATCTTCGCTCCGGTCCAACGGATTTAAAAAAACGCGTCCTGCTCCAAAGAACTGCTTGGAGGGGATTCTCGCTGCTTAGGGCCCAAGGCTAAGATCTTGAGTACGGACAGAAGACGTGTTGGTAGAACTTACTATTCTCAAAAAGCCGTGGCGGAGAGGTTGTGCGTTTCTTTTGCTTCAAAAGGTGAGTGGGCAGGGGACGAGGGATACATTTATGTTCAGAAGTGAGCGAAGAGGGGGGCGCCGGGCGCAGCTGGGGGCTCCGGATGGGGGGAAGGAGAAAGATCTGGCCACGTCTCGTCAGGTTGACATCTGCTACAGAGAGAGGCACCGACGCGGATCAGGAAGGCTCCAATACAGGCCCTATACCTCCGACTTCCGTGCGGAGGGGTTCAGGAGGATTGGGATCAAGGTCTGGCGGCGCGAGCGCTAGACATGCGCCAGGGTCACGGTTTCAAAGGGGTTCTGTAAGAAAGGGGGTAGACCTGGAGACCAGTAAAAAGAAAGTCAGAAAAGCGGCAGCTGGGAAGAATCCCGATGAGAACTTCACTTCTCCCTGAGGAATTCGGGCGAGGGGAGCCGAATTTTCGAGAGGGGGGAAGGTTGGGAGGGGGCCGAGCGGCGAACCAGGACGGAACGACCTGAAAGCAGGCAAATATCTGCAATACAAACCAGTTAGTGCAAGGGTTATTGGGCGGGGCGTCGGAAATGGGGCGTTCAAGAGCTGAGGGGGCCTTCCAGGGCAGGGGCCAAAAAAATGCAATCAACTGCGCCTGCGGTCCAACGGTAAGGAATATTCACGGAAAGCTATCTGCGAAGCTTTGAAAAGGGTCGTAATATCTACCTATGAGCCCGCGAGACAAGTATGAAGACATTTTTATGTTCTAGCACGGGGGCACCAATCTCAGCGCGACTCAAAGCGATCTCAAAAAAGGAAATATAAAGAGGGGGATTGGAGTCTACCGAGGAGAAATCGGGAATCATCCTGCGAGATAGAGTATCGTGCATTGTCGAACGGAAGGGGAGATGAGAGCTGGCGGAATAGTAAAAACAGGGAGATAAGCAACTACAACGCGCGCAGATTATGCGTCGACGGGGCTGGGTGTACTAAGGAGCCGAGAAGTTATACTATCTCTAAACGATGAGAGGAAGGACCGCGCCCAGCAGCGTAATCAACGATACTCGCATGAAGGCGGGGGGGGAGAATATGGTGAAGGGAGGATCTGGGGAAGGAAGCTTCTTCGAGACCTTAGTAAAAACAGAGATCGTCTGAAAAGTACAGGAGACCGGAAGGGAGTAGGTCCGGGTAGCCTCATCTGGATGCGGGAAAAAGAGCAAACAAAGGCTCGCAAAAGAACCTTGAATTACACTGGTAGTGAACAGAGGGGAATCTCAAACGCGAGTCGCAGGTGAGGATAGAGCGATCCTTCCGGCATCCATTGTCGGCTAGAAAGAACCGAGAAACGGTTCAGTCGTCGAGGGGCCAGGGAAAAAAAAGTCAAGTGAGATCAACAGGGAGGGGGGGCCTTTCAGTGCCTATGGCATCGATATGGGAAGAGATGTCCGTTTGAGAGAGTATGTGACCTTCCCGTGAAGCGCACGGGGCTTAGACGTTAGGCATAGAATGTAGAGGTCACCAGCCGCCTCAGCAACCGGTATATATCGAACGCACTCAACCCAACCCCTAGAAAAAGAAGGTGGGGGTATCAATCAGGCAAGAGGGGTCCAGGATGGCTTGGAAGAAATAAGAATCGGGGGGAGTAGTGACCTGGAAAGCTTGGCCGCTTAAAAAAAAGATACAGTCCTAACAAAGGTCGCAAACAATGGTTCAGATGTTCATCGCGTCGTGGGAGGGGGAGCCATATTTCTCTCCTACGCCCTGGGCGGAGCTGTCCAAAAAGACATGCCGGAGAAATTTTCGTCATTGGCTACCATAATCCGGGGGGGGTGTTTTGGGGGGGGGGGGGGGGGGGTGGGTTGGGCTGATTCGAAGTCCTGTAGGGTATGAAGCGGCTTAGTGCTCGTAGACCCTCTCGCACTCTCGTCGAAAAACTCCACTGTCGTTGAGGGATCGGTGGGGGCTTTAATTCGTGCCGAGGGTACTTTCCTATGACGCTGTTTGAGCTAACCAAGGGGGAAAAAAAAGTCCGAACGAGGGAAAGGAATATCGGGGTAATGTAAGTCTTTGAAGTCCCAGGTATGGTTCTTATACGTAGGTGGTATTTCTTGTTTTCATAGTCGGTCTGGGACTCTGGAAATCGGGGGCAAACGGCTAGCGGCGGGAAGAAAGCGTATTATTCAGGAAATCGACGGATCGATGAAGTGCCAGCCGCCTTGAGGGGGAGTCACTTTAAATCTCGCTTCTGACTAACACGAATCGGGCTCTCCGGGCCAGAAAAAATAGGGGGGGACATGGCCAGAGCGGAGAGACCGTATACAGAAAGTGTGACCCCTCGGCGTCGAAGGGAAGAATACCGATCAGCGTAAGAAATAAAAGAGCAAGCGGATGGTCCTCCCAAGGATGAATGCGTAAAAGTGGTTGATCGGGGGGGGCGTGGAAAACCATCGTCAAAAGGGAGGGGGGCAGGATCATGCAGGGGAGGGAAATGGCAGTGGGTTTTCTCAGCTCGAGATGAGAGTGTAAAAAAAAGATAGTGCGAAGTCCAGACGGACGCATGAGAGCGTGGGTACGTGCAGAAGCACCAAAAAAGAATAACGTCAAGAAGGGGAGTCAGTCGTTCTGAGACAAGACCGGCCATTGGGGTCTATGACCGGATAACCTCGGGCTCTGCAAGAGCGAGGTGTCGCACTTTGAGGTCGAAGTTCAAGCCGTGCCCGATGCATGGGAGGAGCGGGAGGAGAATGGTCCGAATTCGTGCGTACCCGCCCGGTTCAATGAGGCGTATCGGGAAAAAAAAGACAAGCGGGGGGAAAGAACAGGGAAGAACTGGGCGCGCCGAATACGAGGGGCAACAACTCATAGAGAGGCGCATAGGATGGTGACCGAGAAGCGGAGTAAACTCTACGCTATCGCAAA
>Ga0179593_1313432_pt1 | contig 14058 bp, 19 predicted proteins | sample CZODoug2_1_08_16_FD_185931 | JGI IMG/M metagenome (GOLD analysis project Ga0179593, IMG submission 185931) | Vadose zone soil fungal communities from Angelo Coast Range Reserve, California, USA - CZODoug2_1_08_16fungal (PacBio error correction) | ecosystem: Environmental > Terrestrial > Soil >...
CGGAAAGGGACGCCAAGAAGCAGAAAAATCCCTAGAAAAATCGTGGCGACTAAGGATAAGATCCTTAACACAGTACGAATCCTAACTAAACAGCTCAGAGGGTCACAGGCTCATTTAGCCAGTGGGGGTGAAGGGGAAGCGACAGCCGTAAGAGATCGTGGTAAGTCCAAAGAACGCTCAAGAAAAAATCAAAAAACGGGCAAAGAACAAAAATACCAAGAAAGGAAGATGGCAAAGTTATCTTGGAACGGGGGGGGTTGGACGCCGAAACAAGTACCCGGGCATGTAGGGTGTCAGGGGATGGGTGCTCTTCTAAGAGGATAAGAAATATACACGAAAACCGAAGAAATCTGCTGGGACCAAAAGACCACTTTTGATTACGTCAGGCACAATTGGGTAGACTTAATAGAAAAAAGAAACCCAGGGCGAGCACTTAACGCATGAGTGCAAAGATTCTCTAGAGTAAAAGAAAAACGTACCGAAAAATTTCAGAACCTGATTGTGGAACGATTGAAAGAACCATCCAAAACTAAGACAGCATGGAGAATAGAAAACAGAAACAGGTAGGCTCCCTCACGAAGCACGTTCTTGGAAATATACAAGGATTAAGACGGATCCCCACCTTAAAGGAGGCCTCGGCATCCACGAAAAAGGGAAAAGTGTAAGGAAGGACTCTAAAGAAAGAAAAAAAAGAATAAATCGAAAAGTCTTTAAGGGATTGCGAGGTTGGGGTTGGAACGGCGCCCCGCTCACGAACCTCCTCATTTACAGGTTTCACAGCTCTGGTCGTCAAGGGTTGTCCTTGTTCGGGGAAGACAGAAGAAAAAGGCAAAACCAGAAATTCGAGAGTGAAAAAAAAACAAAAAAAAACAACAAGTGAAAAAAAGCAGGGGTAGTGGAACGCAGGGGGGGGTGGTTTTTTCACAACAGTAATGTAGTCAGAGGAGCGACTGCTCACCCAAGACCAAAAAAGAACCTGAACAAAAAAGGGATCAGAAAAAAAAAAGGAGCTTGTTACCCAATGGAGAGCCGAGCGTAAATCGAAGAGGTTTGTGAAGCATGGATCATTAAAAAGGGGAAAAAGGAAGAAGAAGTGTGTGGGTGCTTGGGGCCTTTTGAGAAAAACTTAAAAAAACAATCCACGGACAATTAATAAGTTCCAAGGTTTAAGGGGTTAATGGTTACTGTGGGGGGGGGGAAAACAAATAGTTGCGTTTCCTTGTCCACGGATGGACAAAAAGACATAAGGTAGCAAAGAAAGGGGAAAACCTTTTTTTCAGAAAGAGTAACGAATGTTGCAGGGGGCCAAGGAAGGTGAGAAGAAGTACTGTGGGGTAAAAAAAATATTGGGTCGGGGCAGACCGAGAAGTTTGAAGGAGGAATGGAAGAAAGAATCACCAAGTTTGGGCAGAATGGATCATGAAAGGAAAAGGCGCACAAAAAGACCCCAAGGAGAGGAAGAGTAAAAACGAAGTGACGTTTTGGGGTTTGACTTGGGGTAAAAAAAAAAACCAGGAGGGGGGACCAGTTGTGATGTTTATCTGGAAGTGGTGTGAACGGGAAAAAGAAGTAGTACAGGTTGGTTTAAGAGGGTGGAGGAAATTACAAGAAGTGTATTCAGAAAAAGAAACCCAGTTACCCAGAGAATATCGATTGAAGAAAGGGGAAAAAAAAGCCCGTCGTGATGAAACGAACCCAATACTACCAACCGTCCCCCATGTCCTATGGGGACCCCTTTGGGTGTCTAGTTTTAGAAAGACACTTTTTGAGGACTTGGCAGGGGGAAAAAAATCCAGTGCAGGATTTAACCCTCCTACGTTGTTGCAGTAGGGACCCCCCCCTCCCGGAAAAAAAGGAAGCCTGGGATACGTGGAATCGACAGCATCTAGTGTGATGATAGGGAAGGGCAATTTAGGGTCAGGTTCCTCCCGGAGTACGGTTGCTTGTCATGTAAAGAAATCGATGAAAACCAGGGTGGCCCTAAAACCAATTGGAATGATCGGCAAAAAGGTTCGTTTGGGAGGGGACAGGCAAAAAAAAAAGAAAGTCGACACGGGATTCAAGCGGAGAGAAAAACTGTGTCGTGGAAATGGGAAAAGATGAACAATCCCGATCGAATATTCTTTCTGAGAAGGGAAGGCCGCTCCGAAAACTCCCCCAACCAGAGGAGATAGTCGGAAAAAAAGGTCCAGAAATGACCGGCTGGGAGACGTCAACACGAAACCCACCGGAGTGTGGCCGCTGCCCGACGTCGTGTGAAAAATAGGGAAGGGGGAATCCAAATCGAAGTCGTAAGAGAAAAAACCCGAGGTCTTCTTCGGAGATCCCTTTGGTCCTTGGGGGGTAGGTTCTCGAGGGGGAAGGATACAGGGGCAATAATTTTTAAAATTCAAAGAACCGTGAGATTGGGGTGTGGTTCTCTCAAAAAAGAAGAAAAAAGAAAAACAGGGAAGGCCTGCTTGACCTAAGTCTGAGAAACCGAGTGGGTTCCTGGGGGACATCCGGGGGTCATTGGGGGACTTCAAACAATGAGTTCTCAAAAAGGGGAAAAAACGAAAAAAAAAAAACCCAACGACCCCAGAAATGGAGTTGTCCTCTAGTGGGTCGGAAATGAACACCAGGTACTGTTTCAAAAATAGGTTTCACGTCAACACAGTCGGATAATCACAGATTGGATCGGGAAAAAGGGATGGAGATGAGCAGACGGTTGAGAGTACACCAAAAAAAAAATTGAAGGTCCGGACGGTCCGAATGCAAAAAAAACAAATGATTGTTTTCAAATGACGTTCTGATACCGACCAAAGTAAAAGCGTATGTGGGGGAGGAGCAACAGGTGACCCTCTAAGCGCAAATGGTTGATCAAACCAGCACAGGCGGACACTGGGAAAGGGCCAGCACAAATCTATGCCAAAGGGAAAAAAGAATAACTGAAAAAGAGTCAGTGAAAAGGGTCGGAGGGACGCGCGCCACAAGAAATTACTAGAAGGCATGGATGTCTCAAAGAAAAGGCGGAAGGCCGGCGTGAGTTGCCAAAAAAATCCAGTGTGGAGCCCAAAATGAAGAAAAACGATACATCCATGCAAAACGTTGCAGTTTGGAGTATGAGTCAGGTTTCCTACGTGCCGCCGACCTAAAGAGTCAATAAAAAGGGACACTTCAACAACGGAAAAGACTCAGTTGGATATCAGGGGGTATGAGTCAAGATATCATGAAGAGATCGAAATTACCGAGATGAATGTTGGGTGACCACAGTGGAGAAGATTGATGTCACGGAGCACAGAGCATGGAACCAACAGGATAGGGTCACTTCGCACCGTCGAACCCTTGGGGGAGAGGACACAGGCAGTAGGGTAGGTTACTTCCTAAAGATCCTGGGGAGAAAAAAAAACATGGCAACGTTGAAAAGAAGGAGAAAACCACGCCCACTTGGAAAAAAGCGAAAGCTGGAAAAAAGATATGGGTAAGCGTCAGCACTAAGAAAAAAAAAAAGATCAAGGAAAAAAAAAGGGTGACCATACTGGTGGTCCCGATGCTGGGAACATGAAAAAAAAAGCAAGGGTATAACATATCAGCAGAAAAGACAAAGGCTAGGAAAGGAAAAAAAAAGAGATGAACTGACTGCGAAAAGGCACCACAGAGAAAGCCAACTGGGTAAAAACGTTCGACGGAAAAACGTGATAGAGGGCAGAACTTCGCCTCTCGTACTAACCAGAGCACGAGAATTACTGGCGCATGAGAATTTCATCTCTGAGCACGTGCGGATCCAGTGAGGGAGAAAGGAATATGGAGACAGGGACCCCGACAATCTAATGAACATCTACTAGCCGGCGAGTAGAACACCATCGAGCCGCGGGTAATCGAAGCCTGTTGACACAAGCTCCCTTAGTGATCCCAGCTGTATCACCCCCACTGGGCATCAGATACGACCGGCGAGCAAAAGTCGTGGTGTCAGAGAGTTGCCAAAAAATATCTGACGGCAACAAAATCAAAGGTTTAAAAATCTAAATAGCGTCACATAGAATACCCAGAAACGGGTGGTCGAAATCAGCACTTATAAAGTCAGTTAACTTTAATTACAGCCCGTAAAAACGGCTGTTCGAGACCGGAAAAGAAGCAGATAAAAAAAAAAGAAAACACAACCTGGGGAAAAGGAGGGCAGAGAAGTGAGGTACCAGACAAACGCCGCCTTGGTAATCGTAAAAAGGGGACAGTCAAAATCCAACCGCCTTTTATGAAAGAGAAGGCCTTATCTGAAGATGAGCCCCGCGACAAACAAGGACAAAAAGAAAAAAGAAATGAACATTGCGAAATGTTCATAGAAAGTGGGCCAAAAAATCAAAAAACAAGGTCAGTCTCACTCTTTAATCAACAGGAGCGGTTCGCGGTCCGCTGGGGGGGCAGAAGAAATACAGAGGCAGAGCGGTGGGGCACTCAAGAAGAACAGGCGGAAAAAGGACATCGTTGAAAATAGAGAAAAGCAGGGGACCAGAAAATGAGTGGTACTAAGTCGCCTGCGACAGCCAGGAACCGGGCGGGGGGACGGAAAACCAAACCCGCTCGAGTACCGCGTTGACTTGCCGAAATGGCAAAGCCAAGAAAAACATGTCAGAGAAACAAAAGACTTGTGCTGAATAGCAAAAACAGCAGCGGTGTTGTCTGCGGGGCCGGACCAGTTCACATCCGTGACTGAACCCCAAAATGACACATGAAGCTAAAACAACACGAACCTAGGGGGTTTGTAAAGGAAAAAAATGTTCAAAGCAGGGACAACATCAAAAAACACGGCAGGAGAGACCTCACAAAACAAGGATCACGCCCAAATTGGGATTCTCCTGGAATCCCTTGAAAGAGAGAAAAAGCAATACACTGAAAAAAGGAAGAACGCCGAAAAAGGATAGGACTGGTGAAGAAAAAAAAAGGGAAAAAAGGCGAAAACACGGGGAATGGACTGCCTAATCAGCCAAGAAAAAAGCGGGAATCGGTCTAAAAAACTTTAGACGCATCCGGAAAGACAAAAAAAAAACCGGTTTTCCACCTCTCCGAGGACGGGGGAGTGGGTCGATCTCAAAAACCGTCAAGAAAAAAAAGCAACCTATGAGAAGAATGAGGGGGATGATTCTTGCCAGAAATTTTTACTAGACGGCGGGGAAGAACGTTTCAGGTAGAACTGGCTTGAAAGGTACCATCCAAACGAAAAGGGCCAGATATAAAGGGGGCACAAATGTCATCTGATTGAAGGAAAGAAAAAAAAAAACAGGTATAAGAAAAGAAAAAAAGGAATCCGACTCCAGCATATTGGAAGCTGGACCCCGGATCCTTCCACGGGAGAGTGAGATTGGGAAACGGATTAGGGTAATCGCAAGGGGAAGGCAATCAAGGGGTTTAAAAGGATTAGAAAAAAAGGGGTCCAAAAAAGATTAACATTGAAAAGGGGAAGAGTTTAAAGGAAAGAACAGGGGGTGGACTGGGAACCAAATCAAAAGAGGAATGGATGTAAGGGGGTTTCAGTGGAGAAAAAAGTCTTGGGAAAGACCCCGGGAAAACAAAAGCGTAGGACTCCTATTCACCGAGAAAAAAAAAACACTCCCGTCCCCAGAAAGGAAGAAAAATCAAAAAAAAGGTGACGAAAGCCAAAAAAAAACGAATTGAAGGAAAGGAAGACCCATCAATTCTTTGAGAAGGAATCATGGGAAAGGAATCAGGCAATCAAAAAAGGGGTATCTGGGAAACTACAGGGAAATCCAGTAGGCAAGAAATCTTTTTTGGGTACAACACATAAATTCTTGAAATCATCGGTGGGAAAACATCTGGTTTAACGTCCCTCTGAAGGGGGAAAACAGTCGGGCACCGGTAATGTCCCGAAAAAGGGGAAAAAAGCAACGAGGGGGAAACGAAAAGACAAGTCAAAAAAAAAAGAGGCAGTTCAATTGTCAACTGGGGGGGTTGTGTATCAGAAGAAGCAAGCCAAAATCTGCTGCCTTATGGGAAGGAGGGGGAAAGTGGGAAGACAGGAAAATTGTCAAAAAAAACCAAAAAATTGGTCGGGAGAGGAAAAATTGGGGAACAAGCTCCCAAGGGAAAAGAATCACTACGGGGTCCATCTAAATAAAGTCCCGTTGGGGGGAAATGGGAGGAAAAAAAATCAAAAGCAAATATTAAATTCTGGGGAAAACCACCTGCGTGGTGAGTCTCACTGGGGTCGCAAAATGGGAAAGGGGGGGGGTAAAATATAGAGACACTTGTCAGGGGCTGGGGAAGGAACACGGAAAGATTACGAAGAAAGAGGTTTGAAAAATTACAATGCGGGTGAGGAAAACGGCCCGATGTCCCCGAACCAGTCAAAAGCATGACAGCCCGCGGAATGGGGGGGGGGGGAACTTGACTCTGATCCCATCATCAGGTCCGGTTTGATGGATTTCCGAAAGGGAAAGCCGGATAGTGTTAAGGAGAAAAGCCAAGAGGGGGGGGGATGGGAAAAAAGGGTTTAAAAGAAAATGGGGAAAATAAACAAGGGTGTAAAGAACATGCGTGATAAAAAGGGGACCCGGGAAAGGTCACCAATCAGGGTCTGCAAAAACGGGTTTGCGACGGTTTGTTTAGAGGAAGAGAAAAGGAGAACCTTCTCCGGGAAAAGCACAGCGCTGGAAAAAAGAGCGTGTGGAAAAACCGCCAGAAACTGACCCGGGGACAAGGACCATACCTGGGGGCCCGAAGAAAATGTTGAGGGGTCAAAAAAGATGACGGTACCTCAGGAAAAAAGAATGAAACATCACGACACACCAGGGAAGTAGGAAGAAAACACTCCGGGAGGAGGAACTTGAAATCGAGTCGTGGACAGAAGAAAAAAAAGGGGGGCTCGACAACGAAAAAAAAGGGTTGAACGTTCGGAATGATGACCGCTTTGTCGCTCAAACATGTAGGAAAGAAAGAAATGGGGTGAGTTTAAGTAGAGAAGGGCAAAGAGGAAATCCATTAGGCGCACGAAGAGAGGACGGGTTGGAAAAACATGAAGGCAAGGGGAATCGATCTCACGAGAAAAAAAACCCAACACCACGAGGAGATTGGATAGAGGAGGAAGAGAGGGAGGAAAAAAGGCAGCCATATCCAAAAAAACCGGAAAAGCCCTTTTCCGGATAAGAAGGCCGTCGATCAAGACGAACCCCGCGTCATCAGGGGGTGGGGGTCTCTTTCAGGTAAAAAGGAACCCGTGTGATCGACAATCGGTTCGATCGAGGAAACACTCGAGGGTCTCGAAACAGCACAAACGCCCGGTACGACATCGAATTTGAGGTTCTCGCACCGAGTGGGTAAAGAAGGAAATCACAGTTCAGGGGGTAAAAGGGGCAACAGAAAAAAAAATCAAAGGGAACAGGAAAAACAAATGAAAACGAAAACGAGAGGCGGACGCCAGAAAAGAAACAGGGTAAGTCTTCCTGGAAGAGCAAGGCCCGACATGCCAGAAAAAAGATGGAGAGAACGCCTGCTGTGCTGAAAAAACGGCCGCGAAGCGAACCCAACGGGAGAAAGTGAAAGCAACTGAATTGGGGACCGTCGAATCAAGAACCTATCAACTCAAAGGAAAAAGACAACTGTCACTTCACACTTCGAGTACCTCAGAAGCAAGCGGCGGAATAAGAAAACTGGAATAACGGATAACTGAAAAGTAGCAGTCCACACGGGACAACGGGAAAACCAAATGATGATTCAGAATAAAGAAAAAAAAAAAAGAAGCATCGCGTTACCACGTTGTGAAATGCGATTGGTTTTGGAAAACTGAGGAAAAGGAACATCGCATTTAAATTTGTCAAAACAGTCGCGTTCGGGGGAAAAATATTCCCTGGGGGATATCCCCAAGCCAAAAAACGGATCTATATGGAAAAAAAAAAGAAAGGTGCGACCACATTTTGAGACTCGTGAAAAAAACAGGGGGGTTGGCAAAGAGGAATAGTAAGGAGGCTCCAGAGGCAACTCAAGACAAGGGGAGAGCAGCGGAAACAACCAGGGATCACAGAAAAAAAGTCCTTCTTTTGTATCACAAAGGGGGACGGAACAATACCCGAAAACCTACTTGTTTGGGGTGAGCAAATGAGGAATTCATGAATGGAAAGGAAAAAGGCAGCAGATGGGGTTTTTGGCAGGGAGCTAAAAAAAAACAGAAGAACCTGCCAAAAAAAAAATGTAAGAGGTCCTGGTGGTGGGGAGGGTGACGTGTTACGACAAAAAAGTTGGGGAGGACAGGAACCTCGAGAAAAAAAAACACGGAACAAAAAAACACGGGGAACCTTGTCAGGAACGGGAAAGATGTTGTGAGGGGTGCCAAGATGGGGAGCAAAAGGCGGGGGGTTGTAACAAGAATGTTTCAGGGAAGAAGGAGGGTGCCGGTCGCCTGTGGGACAAGAAAAAAGTTGGGCTGCCCAGGATAGCAAGGAAAAACCAGGCCCCCCCGCCCCATGGAAAGGTAGCTGTAACCGTACAAACAAGGTTAACTCGGTTTTTTTTGTGTTGGCGGGATGGAATCTAACCACAGTAGCTTCGTCATTTTGAAAGGGCGGAGGGAGGGGGTTTCGCGTTTGGAATAGCGGCGTCGGGAGTAAATGGGAACCATGGGGGAAATCAAAGGAAAGGGGAGATTTTTCAAAACAGGAAAAACCCCCACGGGTATCCCAATAATGAGGGGGAAAACACCAGAAAGTTTATGGAAGAACCTAAAGAAGAACACGGGGCAAAGGGATCGGGGGGGGGGGGGGAAAAAAGGGGTCATTTTAAAAAGGGAAAAAAGGGTGGGATTACAAAGGAACTGGGCCAATCAATTGCTAATGAACCTCATGCTGGGGGGCAAAAGTCGACAGGAAAGGGGAAAACTGGAATCCGTGGAAAAAAAATCAGCACAAACTAGAAAGGGGGAGCTCGAGATGACAAGTCAAACTTTTTATGAAGGACCGGGCGAACAGAGGTTAAAAAAAATTAAAGAAAAGGGAGAGGGACCATTGCCTCCAAAGTGAAGAAAGAAAAAGGGCACACTGGAGGTGAGGGGGGAGAAAATGGCAAGAACCCAAAAAAGGGACGAACCCGTGGGAAAATTGAGTCAACAAGAGCACACAAACTCGGTCACGTTGTGAAAAAAAGAAGGAAGAAAAGAAACGCCATGAGCAAAACTTGGCGCTAAGACGGAAAAAGGGGCTTCCTGAAACACCAAAAGAAGAGGAGAGGTTAAACAGGGAGGTGCCGGGCTGCAAAAGGAGAAAAAAAAAAAAAGAAAAAAAAAAACCGCTTGGGCCGGCGCCCTTCTGCACAAAAGAAAGGGAGGTGGGGATAAATCCGAAGGGGAACCGTGATCCGCCTTTTACGGAATCAGAAACGTCCTTGAGCCGAAGGGGACTTCTGCAGCGAATCCTGTGGTTCCAGGGGGAAGGAGGGGGCAAAAAACGTGGTCAGAGAAAGGCGAAGGAAAAAACATCAGGGGAGAGATTTGGGGTTGCTCGGACCAGCAGGCAACCTCCAAAGAAGGGGGAAGGGCTGACCTCGTCTTATGAAGGAGGTGGAAGGTGGTCAAGCTTTAAGGGGAAAGTGGGGGGCCGGGCCCAAAGTAAGGGGACGAAAAAGGGCGCCGTCCACACCGGAATGGGAGGGGGGGTCAAAAAAAAGCGATTTGAGGTGTTCGAACTGGGGGAACCCGGGGGGACTTTGGCATCTGGTCCGTCAAAAAACCACAAAAGCTCATGGAACACGCCCTCGGAGAGTCGCCCAAATGATATATCTTCTTCAAACACGAAGGCCCAAGAGTGCCCCGGCCAGAGTAGAAATAGCCACTAAGTGGGGGATGTGGGTCGAGCGTTTAAGTGACAAAGGAGAAACGGGATCCCATCGAGGGAGCACTCAGGGGACCCGGAAAAGCTCATGTTGAAAAACCTCACGGACCCTGACGGCCGCAAAAGGAGTGAAAAAGGGTGAGAATTTGCCTTAACTTCGGGCAAAAATTCTTTTAACGGAGGGGGAAAAGCGGCGAACGACTCCATAAAGAAAAAGGAAAGGGATCAGGGAAGATGCTGGAGGTCCTAACGGGGGAACGGCGATGGACAAAAAACACGTCGGGTGGAAAAAAAACCTCAAGATCATCCGACCCAGGAACAAAGCCCGTGGTGTCTGAGACCGATTGGCAAAGGCCACGTTTCAGTCGGCGGAAAAAAAAAATAAGACAAGCCCGGCGTCTGGAGTGAAAAGAAACCGAAAGGTTTGGAGACTATGGACAAGTGGATTAAAAAAAAAACCGCGGATCAAAAAACATGCGATGAACCCACAGAGGGGAGGGGGAGATGGGGTGGGACAACGTGGAGAAAACAAGAGGGGGGAAAAAAGGGGGATGAGCCCTAGCTTCCTGCAAAAAATAGTGGGCCGCAGCGTCCGGGGGGGGGGCAAAGAAAGGCCGTGGCAGGGGAACACGGGGAAAAATCGGGGGCCCGGCGCCCAAGAAAAAAAAAAGATTGCTGCCGCAGAACCCACAGAAGGAAAAAGAAAGCAACGTGCGATGGAATGGAAATTCAAAGGAGAGGGTAGCGCTACTCTTTGGAAAAACGCGAGCGGAAACGGAAAAAAAAGGTCCGCGAAAAGTTGGGGGGAACCCGTTTGATCGCTGGGTTCATTAACTCAGCAAAGGGTTGGAATCCTAAGTGACAAACAACAAAGGGAGGAAGGAGGTGGGGAAAAAGAAAAAAGAAAGGACCTGCTGCGCATTCAAATCAAGAAAACGGGGAACCTTCATCAAACGGGAAAAAGGGGGGAAAGCTCGCGAGATGTTATAAGATAGGTCGCCGCCTCGGAAAGTCGAATTTCTTCATGACTAAGAGAAAACCGGAAAAAAAAGATCGTCAATTCCAGGGGGAGAGGGACCAGGACCCCGACCAGAAGGCCGGGACAGAAAGGGACCAATTCGAGGGAGAAAAAAAAAGGGGAAAAACGCATATGCGTTGGGCACTCTATAGGAAGAAAAGATGGCCATTCCACAGCTTATCCAAAGGGGGGGGACCAACATCTCCATCGTTTGAAATCGGAAAGAGAGACAATCGATGTAAAAAGAAAGAAAAGGGAGATCAAGGTGCAATCTGAAGCACGGAAGGTGAAAAAAAGGATCCTACTGGAAGAAGGATGAAACGCCTATCCTCAGAAAAAAAACTGCTACCCCACATGCATCTCTTCCTGATTGTTCCCATGAGGAGAGGAATTTGTCATGGAGGACAAATGCACTCGTCCCCGCGTTGCTTGGGTGACCAAAGAAGACCGAAGCCTCCCGTACCCATTTATGAAATCCATATTCTCCTTCTCGATAGGATCTCTCGAAACAGCCAGAAAGACCAAAAGGGACTTTACGAAATCACATGCATCGATTGTGCACAGGGAGAAAACAAAGGGCCGTTGCGTGGTTCAAACATACTTCGCAAAGTTTGGAAGAAGACAAAGATCCCTACAGGGAGGAAGAGGGGAAACTTACAAGAACGAGATACAATGCACGTGTCTTAAAGCAAAGAGGCATTGCAATGCCTTTCACACAAAGGAAGCCCGGCCCTCAAACCCTAGCACAGGGACTCCCGTGAATGAAGAGAGGGATCCGCAGGGAAAAGGGGGAAAAAGATGACCAACGACAAATGTGGGGTGAGAAGCGGCGCAACAATCGCGGAAAAATAAAGCGCAAAGGTGCGTAAAACCTTTTTTTGGCGAACATCCTGGTTCCGGCCACCATGGGAAACGAAAGTCCATCAAAGAAAAAAGCAAAACGGACCTCAGTGGTTAACCGAAACAAACAACTTGGTGCACGCATCGTGGCTGCAGGGCCTGAACTTAGAGAAAAAAGCATAGAAAACGAAACCCGAATCGACAAGGGAATGGAAAAAATATCGCCAAGCATACCGGAACCAAGAGGAAGCGAAACTACACTACCTCGGCCTCCTACTGGGTTTCTATCCCGGGTGACCCAAGGCAAGAATCCTTTAAAAAAAATGTGAAGGAGATCTCAAGCAAAGGAGGAAGGCACTGAAAGCGGTAGCGAAGAAGGAAACTCCCGTTTTTTCACCTTCATCACCTCTCGGTTATTGGTCGCAAGCTAAACCTTGAAAAAAAGTATCGCCCAGAAGGGTAGCGAGGGAGTTGTAGGTGAAGGAAGGAAAAGGTTGCGAGCTGGAAGAGGAAAAAAAACGTGTGAGGGGAAGGGAAATCTTGCCCATTGGGGGGAAAAACTCCAAGATGGGGCCGGAATTGGAGTCACGGGGCAAAAAACCGCCACAGAGGTTACTAAGGGGGGAGAAGAAAGGGGGGGAGATACATAAAATGGAGCAAAGAAAGAAAGACAAATCATAATGATGCCGGAAAAACTGAAAAGGGTCAGCTTCCGTTCAGGATATTGGGGAAAACTAAAATTCAAATGTAAAAAAAAAAAGGCATCACCAAATGAGGGAAAAACAAAAGGGAAAGGGAAAGGGAAGGGGACTTTAAAATCGACCAGGGGGGAAACAAACTATAATGGACGGGGGGGGAAGGGAGGGGAAACGTCCTACGCCTTAGGACTTGGAACTAGAGTAAACGATATGATTTAAAGGGGGTAGGAGGAAAAATGAAAAATATCCGTCGTTTTGGGAGAAACACCGTTCAAAAAAGAATCAGACCATTCCATCAAAAAAAAAGACAGCGAAAAAACCCCCTCCAAGCCCTCATCTCTCAACGGGTGCGAAGCAAAAAACAAAGTCCATTGACAAAAAAAAGAAGGGAAAGAACCAGGCGGGACGCCATGGCAGAAAGGAAGGGGGGAACGATAGGAAAACCAACGTGGGAGACGGTGAAAAGAAGGGACATGGAAAAACCGGCACTCCTCGGGTCGGCAAGAAAAAAGAGGGGGGAAAAAATGAAAGCTCATCTGTGGCAACGCCACATCTTTACGTACAGAAGGGTCACCCGTTCGTGCGAACCTGGATTCCAGAGTGGAAAAGAAGACTGTTGTAGAAAAATCAAAACAGCAAAGGAAAAACAAAGTTGAAGGGGAGGGGGAAAAAAAAAAAAAAAAAAACTTTGGGGGGGAGCTCAAGACACACACAAAATCTGCAGGACCTTGGGAAAAATGATATCTCAGAGGGACAAAAAAAGGGGAGGCCGCTGGAGTGAAGAGCAAACGTGTGTGGATACAAACGCCGTAAGGGAAATTCCCGGGGTGTCAGCGAGCTCTCCATTGGAGCATGAGCCTCCTCCAATATATTCATAAAGGTGAACCACCTGCCGTGGAAAAAAAGATGACTCAACTGGGGGGGAGCATGACAGGGGGGGGAGGGACGATCCTTGGCCAAGGGCTGACGATAACAAAAAGAAACGCTCGTAGGGGGAAAAAAGGATAGTGTTCCGGGGGGAGAATTCCGCCAATCCCACAAAAAACATCATGGAAAAGAAAGATGGCCTTGATTTGTTCTGTCAGGCGAAAAGAAAAGAAAGGGATTGCAACGGGGGGACGCCGTCAAACGGATCATGGGAAAGGAAAGGAAAAAAAAACTTGCGTGTAGGTACGCCGCCGTGCAACAGGTGGAACTAGCGCCGTGCAGGTAGGATGCTCTAAAAGAAAGGAGTTCAAAGTCAAAGGTCGGCACCTGTGTCTACCATTTGGGAAAGCTTGGAACCAGCAGCCGGCTCCTTCTGCAAAAAAGCAAAACAGCAGCGAAAAAAAATCGGCTTTGAGGAAAGAAAGGAAGCGAATTCAAAGGCTTTGAGCCGCCCCCAAATGGCTGTGGAGAGGTACAGGGACTCGCCCAGACAAAACCGAAAAACAAGGAAAAGAACCAACGGACTGTCGACGAACCACCCGAACCCCGCAAAAAAAATTGAAAGCATGCCAGTGAAAAAAAAGCAGGTCTCGACCGCGATTTTTTCAACAGTGAGATATCGGGACCGCGTGTCGGCCAAACATGGGACCAAAGATCAATGAAAAACTGCGAGTGGGTGGGAAAGAAAGGGAGAGGACGGGGCCTATCTTTAAACTCCATAACCACGATCAAGCCGGCGGGTTGAGACGGAAAAAGGGAAAAATCG
>Ga0179593_1391874_pt1 | contig 14058 bp, 13 predicted proteins | sample CZODoug2_1_08_16_FD_185931 | JGI IMG/M metagenome (GOLD analysis project Ga0179593, IMG submission 185931) | Vadose zone soil fungal communities from Angelo Coast Range Reserve, California, USA - CZODoug2_1_08_16fungal (PacBio error correction) | ecosystem: Environmental > Terrestrial > Soil >...
GGTCCTAAAGGGAGAGGGGGTAGGAGAGTAGTAAGGGTAAGGTTAAGGCCCGGGGAGGGGGGAAAAAGACTTCACACAACTAGTAAACGGTAAGAATCCAAGGGTAAACAGGGAGGTAACGCAGAGATTAAATGGCCTATTATCAGGGGGGAACAGACAATTCAAACCAACAGATAACAGGAGGTCGAAAAGAAAAGAGTAAAAAGGGTGGGTTGAAGAGGTAAGGATCTCTTCCAAGATGAAGTTAAAAAAAAAAATGTAGAAAATCGCGTGAAAGGAGGGGGGAAAGTAACCGATTAGAGAAGAAGTTAGGTTTCAACAATAATGTTTTGGCTTTAAGCTTAATCGTCGTTACCTTCCTTAGGAAAGAGCAGGCACAGAACATAGTAGTAGGGGAAAGCATAAAGGTAGTAGGGCACCGCATCAAGAGGTATGCAGCAGGAAAACACGGATCAAAAATGCGGCAGATAACGTCTAGAGTGTATGGCAATTATGAGGTCAAAAAAAAAGAAAAATATTGATACAAAAGCTAATTCAGAAAGCTAGTAAATCAGTAAATGGGTACAGAAACCAACAGACAACCAGGGCTATGAGCATCACGCATATAAGAAGATCAAGAAACCTGTGTGAACGGGGGCAAGAGGGGGAACTCCAAGATACATGATAAGTCGAAAGGGCACCAGAACGGGAGAGACAAAAGGCAAGGGCACGGGGAGAGGAAGGAAAACTGGAAGGATCTCTCTCACCATTGGGGGGATATGGGAAGGAGAGAAACACGGGGGGTCCAAACAGGGGCAAGTCGTTGATCCATGGACTCTCAATCTATCCAGCCCAGATAAAACGGCCAGAAGGTGAAAACAGGACTAAACTACCAATCATAGGAGGCGGGAATAGACAAAAAGGAGACAAAAATGTATAAAAAATTCTAAAACGAGTGCCCCTGGGGAGACTCACTGCCAAAAAAGGTGTTAACTCATTAAGAACTAGACCTCGGGATCGGGTTTCAGCTAGGGGGCCCTGTGTCGGCAGCAGTGACTTGGGTCAACAGAATAGCAGCGCAAAAGCTCGTCGACACCCAGAGAAGGGAAAAAAAAGTAGTCTTAGATGAAAACATGCCTTCATCACTCCATCCTTGGCAGTACGTCGCAAAAGAAGTGTATAAAATGGGAGAGAAGCACAGTCTTCGGAATAGAGTCATTAGGCCGTACACGGGACAGGGGGGAGAAGTAAGAGTCTATGGGGGAGGTCATACTTACTTGTTCCGAAGAAACGCCTGAGCAGTGACCAGGTCAGCAGTGCTAACGCATTTCTACAAGATGACAGAAAAGACTTTTACATCGTCCTCAGGATATGCAAGTGACCGGGGACCATTTGTGATTATCGAATGAATTTCTTCACAGTCATAGAGAGGCGGAAAACAAAATGGGGGTGCGTTGAAAAGAAAGATCAAGGATTCAACTGTTCATTGACCGAGCCCGGCTGAAAAGTTGAGGAAAAGGATCAAAAGAGGTAGGGTTGGCGCTTGATAGCCATGTCGGCAAACTCCAGAAATAGTAGCGCTTCGGGGCTATTCATGCACCCCAACTCGAGGCGGCGAACTGTGATAAAAAAATTACAAATGGTCACACCTAGAAGTCGGGAGGGGTAAACAGGGATGACGTCACATTGCGAGAGGTAGCAGGTAAAAAAAAAAAGCATCTTTATCGATAAATGGGAGAGGGATTGATATGGGGGGGGGGGGGGGGGGGGGGGTGCGAGTAATAATCTGGACGGGGGTTGTAAGGCAACAAAAAAGGAAAAAAGATACAGTAAAAGCACCACTCAGGTCCAAAAAAAGACTGCAAATCAAAGCTCGTAGGGGAGCCAATTTCTGACTTCCACAAGCGGTTCAAAGCAGGGGGATGTCGCAGGGACCTAAAGTAGTACCGATAAATCATAAAAAGGGTGGCTTACCTGTAGAATGGAAGGTCAATTCACATGGATAAACAGGTTTTAATACAAACAAAACAAAGGGAAAGAATAATTAAAGAGATGACATGTAGCAAGACTACGCTCGGAGTTGCATGGTTCCATAGGTATTAAAACAGATAAATCACGGGATCAGTGAGGGGGGCTGTTTGTGAAAATGATAAAGAATGATAGTTTAAACAAACACATCAAATCTCGGCAATGAGGAGTGGAAAACAGCCTCTCCTCAAAAACAAAAAAGAGTGGGAAAGCTCGATACAGTTCGCAGGATAGTCGGGAGAGAGTGGTGTCATAAAATGTGGTCACAGATACAGGTGGCTAAAGCAAATTGGGGGTCTAAGGATGGGGATTTCTGAAAACATGGACAAGTAATACAAAATTCCACCATTCTAAAAATAGGGGGAGCTACTGGTCGGTTCATATAAAGCTCTCTCGGGCGCTAGAGTTTAGAGAAATGCGCCTCATGAAGAATGCATTTATCGGGTACATAAAAGACTGGTGTGAGTTTGAGCCGCGGAGACGGAAAAAGACAAGTGACGCTAGTAAGGGGGCACCCAGATTACCATTTGGGGGGGGGTGGAACAAAAAAAAAAGCTGACCTGGAAAATGCAGTATGTAAAAATAAAAGGGGAAAGGGAGGTAGACCCTGATAGCTGCAAAGTGGGATGGTAAATTTTTTGGGGGCAAGAGTAAGTTTGAAAAAGATAACCAATTATGCAGAAGAGGAAAGGAGAAAGTACACAGAAATTGGGGTTATAGGAGCTAGATTTAGGCAGTTCAAAGAGCACATCCAGGTTTATATTGTAGAAGTAAAAAAAAAATGTGTGGGAAAAAATACAGACTGTTCTGATTAAGAAAAGGTTTTTATGGGGAACTATGTAATCAGAGGGAATTAAAGAACAAAGACAGAAGGAGTGTGGGATTAAAACAGAAGACGTGTGCTAAGAGTGACGTTACAATACTTTGGTTTTCGGGTTCCTCTACCAGTCATTTAGAGTGAGGAAGGGAGGGAAAAAAAAAAAAAACAGGGTCCGGAGCAAGGGGTGCAGTAAAATCCTCTCCGTTTTTTACTTGGTCCTCTTCTCCAGGCTCTTCAAAACTCACGAAGGGCACTCTCTCAGGAGGAACGGTTCTCTGCCTTGCTTGGCTCTACTACTCCAAGGCCTATTGTGTGATGGATCTAGTTTGAATCCTGAACTTTTTTGTGGGGTCTTCGTTCCAAGAGCAGATCAAAGAAGAATTTAAGTCTGCACATGGGGGGAAAAAGGGGTCACAACTATGTTTAACGGTGCATTCTAGAAAAACAGAAAAAAAGGAAGGGAGAGATCAAAGGGGATAGGGGGAAAAGGTGATATGGAAGTTCAAAAAAAAGCTCTACTTTTGGCATCATGTGGGAAGGGTTAAATAAGCGGATATAGATAAAAAAAAAGGACATTGTCATGGCGGGAAAAAGGTGCCTGTTTCTAAGACAAAGGGGCGCTGACATCAAAGGGGGCTCATAGTGATTCTGTCATTTAGGCTCGGGGGTAACTAGAGGATAAGAGTATCTGGGGGGAAAGGTTGGTGACGCGTCTGACCCGGGAAGCAAGGAAGTTACGGAACTTCATGGAGAATCGATCGACTGTAGTATGAATACGTCGCTTCCTAACTCTTGGGCCGGGGAAATAAAAAAATGACCCTGACAAAAGGTATCCGCTGGGACTAGAACGGAGTTTTAAAAGGACCTTGTGGACTAATGTTGGTGAGTGTAACAACTCTCGTAATAACGTCATAAAAGAGAGACCTGATTTGGTCAGGTAAAGTGACATAATCCTAGATGGGGCCCTCAGAGAAAACGGAGTCTTGTTATTGAAGCATACAGACGTTAAGCATTGACAGTGAACTAGCTTAGGAAAGAGATTAAAAAACTAAAACCTTTCTTAGTCTTCTTTGGGGGGCCGCTAGTGAGCACTGGTTTCCAAAAAGGGGGGGTTCTCTCGAGACTCCCTTATTCTGGAACTGTACCTCGACTTTTACGGCGAAGGGGGACTGCCAGTGGTCAAAGAAGAGGGCATCCAAGAATGATCTGTCGTTCTGCGGGGGCTGTTGGCAGAAAGGGGGCGGTCTAGACGGAATCGGGGAGGCAGGTTACGAGGCATGCTTTACCTCGGCAATGCATAAGGGATTTACATGACGTGCAAGAATGAGGGGTTAGAAGCATGACGGAGTTCCAAAGGAACGAGGCTGTCTAAGGGGGGAAAAGCAGAATTTTCAGCAAGGGAACGGGGGCCAGAGCTGGGGCGGGGGAGGAGTCAGTTGTCATGTCTTCATAGGAAAAATTCTGCAGGGGATGGGGATTTAAACATGGGCTATATAAGGAAAATCATGAGAGAAAAGTAGGCTCGGTGCCACTGGGTTGAAACCACAGTATAAGAATTGGACGAATCTTTTCCGGTACTGGGGCACAGTGACGATATTTCTGATCAGGTCCATATTTTTCCCCAGTTTCTTGCGCCCAAATCGTAGCACTAGGAACCAGAGCCTAACAACGTCAACATCTTACCCGTTTACTCCTACGCTTGGATACTGACATGGCCATCTACTTCTCAAGCTTGCCGCCGCTGGTCTCTCTACTCAGTAAGCTGGTGGGGGGTGGACACTTCACTTCTATGACCCCTTACGTAGTCTGCTAGCAAAACGGTACGTTATAATGCTAAAGGACTCTTAGAGAGGTTAATGACGGGAAGGTCAACTCTCTTCTACTCGTCTCTAACTCTTCCGCGGGAACACAGGCGGCTCGGGCCAAGGAAGACGTAAGGGTTATCGTCAGTCGGGAAAATATAACCCTCATACGAGGAGGGGAAAGTAATAAGGTAAAAAAAGATCATCGAAGTTTTTTAAAATGTGTAGGTGACAGAAAGAGGGGGAATAGCGTTGATTGATTAGATGAAGTTATCCGGCCACAGAACAAGGGAGCACATGAAATGAATGAACCTGTGGAGGTCTGAATTCAGTTCGTCTATAGGATTTAAGTTGGAGTAAATTCAAAATTGGGTGTTAGAAATACGGAAAATCTAGGAATATATAGATCTTCTAAGTCAAAGAGGACACCTCAAAAATCAGTTGTTTAAGTGGATGGACAGGGGGTATTGAAATGAAAGATAAATTCTTTTATGAAGTACATATAGAAATAGTGGGAGGGTATCGAGTTTATAAAAACGCAACGGAAATGTTCACTTCGGGTGGTTAGGGGGACACATGGGGGTTGATGAAAATGACGCAACGCTAAAGTTCAAGACTTACCTGCCAAGAAAAATAGCTTTGAGGTGGTGGGCTAGGTGGGGCTTGCTAGGGGCTATTTGGGCTGGGTGAAAAATTGACTCGCCACGAGGGAAAAGGACGAATGGGGTGGGGGCACGTGACGAGAGTAGGGCAGAACTAGTAAAGGGACAAATGAAAACAAAAGTGGTAATCCTCAGAGGGGACCTGAACATTAAAAACGCGACGGGCGCCTGGGGCGAAGGTAGTAATTGCATGGAAACTGATAACAATAATGCAGGACACTGCCGGAGACATGAAAAAAACTCGTGGATGGAAGGCTAAGAAAAATCTGAGGGGCAGTCGGAGGAAAGGCACAAAAGGGACGGATCAAAAAGCCGGGGGGGGGTGCGATTGGCTGGAGCGGGGTCGGGACATGCAAAGGGAGGAGCTGACGGGACAGGCTCATGAAGGAGGGAGCGGAATGAAGTCCAGTATAAGGATCAAGACAAAGTCCAGAAGGAGGGGGTCGGGGGGCTCACGGAGGTAGAAGATAAGGGGGGGGGTTTTGCCAGAGACTGTCAATCAGCCAGTAAAGTAGATTTGAAAAAACCAAAGCGGGGAGATCCGAAATAAGGGAAATTTAAGTCCATGGGGCTCAATGTGGGGACTTGGTAGAAATGGACTCGTTGTTGATTGATGGGAGGGGGAAAAATACGAGTAGGGTAATGACGGGTCTCTGGGAACAAAAGGTATTTATTGCACCTGTAGAAAAGGGAAGTTTACCGAAGGGACGGCAGATTATGCACGGGGGGGGAGAGAATGGTTGATGGGTCAAAGTGAAAAAAGTCTAAGGACAAATAAAGAATAAAGAACTAAAAGAAAAAAAAAAGATCAAAAATACTAAAAATCACATTATACAAAACATAAAACCATCAATATTACCGAACATAACGGCATGACAAAAGATCCAAATCTGCAAAGGCATCCATACACTCCCCCCCAGATGAATCGCCAAATCAAAAAAAATAACTCCCTTCAAAGCCTTAGACTCCTAATAACTCACTAAGACTAAAAATGCTCCCTCGAATCGCCGCCCCAAAACTAAACCCCCCCCCTCCTACAAACTACGAAACAACACCCGCCAATAGCTTTCTCCCATGCGGCATAAAACCGCCTCAAAAACCAGCTCTTCCGAAAACAAAGCCCGTGCGCCTTGCCGGAAACTCCCACCCAAATTAACACTCTAATTCTGCACGCCTAGACCAAATTAATTTCAGTAAGATGCCTCTTCAATAAAACAAAACCCACGAAATAGCCACCATAAAAACAATCCCCCCGGAGAAGGTAAACACTCCACCTACAAGAAACTGAAAGGAGGTGTGGCGGAAAGGCTCTGATAATACTCCGTTAAAACCCAGAAAACCAAGGTTACTCCAAAAACGGCAAGAACGCGTGAGAACCAAGTGACAACAAATCCAACGCCCCCCAAAAACGCAAAATTCAATTCTTCAAATAAAGAGCCACGCCACAGAGGCGTGTAAAAAAAGTCCCGCAGTGGGGGCCCATACCTCGTAGGAAAAAACGCGGAGGACGGTGGGAACGAGCGTGGAAAGAACTCTAAAAAAAGAATTAATAAAACCACGAAAAATAAAAAATAAACAAAAACTAAAAGCAAATCTTGGGGAGACAAAAGAAAACAAAAACAACAATTAAACAAAAAAAAAAAAAAAAAAGGAACAGCAAGAGGGGGGGGAAACCAAAACAGAAAAAAAAAAAACTGAAACGTTATAGAAAAAAAAAAAAAAATAGAAGAAAAAAGGAAAATATCAATAACAGCAAAATAAAAAAAAAAAATAAGGGGGGATAAAACCGTTCGGAAAAAAAGTGGATTATTCCTACAAGAACACACCGTAAAAGACAAAGCAAGAAAAACTCTTGGAAGACACGCAAAATAAAAAAAATGCCAAAAAAATGAAAGTGAAAATACTTGCGTATTATGGAAAATAAAAAAGACGAAAAAAATGAAAAAAACATCACAAAAGAAAAACAAACAAAAAAAAAAAGAAAAAAAAAAATGTAACAAAAAACAAAATAAAAAATAAAAAAAATAAAGGACGGGAATAGATGGTAAAAGAAAATCTCCAAACTAAAAAAATCCAAACCTTCAAACCGATCCCCCCCTAACCACATCTGTCTAACATAATATCATCACAACTCCGGTTCAAAGTTTAATCCAATAAAGTCCTCAAAAAAAATACTTCCTCCCACCAAACAATAACCAAGATCGCTCGCCCCCGCAACATTTGGATTGAAAACAAAAAAATATCCCCGTACAAAAAATGGATAACCAAAGATTCCCCAAAGGACCTCCCACCGCCCCTCCCAAACAGTAAAGTCTGTAACAATCAACAAATTTAAAAGAAATCATTGACCAAAAATCAAACATTAAATCTATTAACGTCAAGAAAACAAATCTCTGAAGGTACATACAAATCCTTTATCCAACGGCTCGTGTCAAAACACCCATATCAAAAACAGAACCCCCAAACCAAATAATGACCTATTGACCCAAACAAAGCCACAATATCGGACACCTATTTCTATTTGTTTTTTTCTCCTCCAACGAAATAAGTTTTTTTTTTATTTCTTTCTCTCAACACCCCCCATTAAAAACCAACCCTACCAGACCTCGCCTCTCTTTTTCCTCTTCTTGACCTAAACCCCTCATTTCTTAACAAACCTCCCACCCCGTACTCGTTAACCACAATTTAGTTTTCAACCACCTCTTGTTCAATCATCATAAACGACCATCACTCCCCCCTTGAAACCACGTTCAACTCAACGCCGACCTTCATCCTCACTACGCAAAACCTCCGAATGCCCCAAAAGACACCCTTCCAGATAAAAGACTCGCCACTCCCACAATAAAACCCCCCTGATGAAACGCCAGACGCATAAATGCTAGTCCACACATAAGAGAGCTGCTGCCAAACATCCTTTTTGGGAAATCCGGCCACCACGCACGACTTTTCTCCGCCAAATCCCTCCCTCTCACATTCCGAAGCTTTTCCACAACTCACCTGGCGTCTCTGCCTCCCTACGATAGAACAGATCTTGATTAGCAACCCAGCCCCCACACGATTTCTACACACCCCCCCTCGTCAACTAGTAGCCCCCCTACTACCAACCTTTACGACTACAGCTCATAAAACATGTCTATAATATAATCCATAAAAAACTAACTGACAGATAGAGAAAACTCGAAAAATATAAAAAAATAGAAAAAACCTTATCTGACAAAATAAATACCAGATAACAAAAAACATAACAAACAAACAAATCAAAAAGAGAAGAACAAAAATTACAACTTTTACGAGAAACAAAAATCCCGAATCAAAATGATAAAACTAAAAATACAAAAAAGTACAAACCATAAAAACCTACGAAATCCATAAAGAGCAAGAAATTTCCCTGTTACCCTATCCCATAACATGAGGAGTCAAAAAATTCGAAAAAAAATGAAAAAAATGCAAACACAGGATGGGGGAACAAAGACTCAACACAATAGAAATAGAATATCAAGACTACGATTCAAACCGAATCCCCAAGAAACCAAACGATCTCCCAACTAAACTCTCCCCCGATATATACACAAAAAAGTGTGCCTTCAGAAAAAACTCTAACCCTATAAAAAATTCAAAAGAGATTATAAGGGGACCATGTGTGGTACCTACGCTCCCCCTACCTGTCTCGTCTCCATTTCAATAATATGAAAAAAAATCCAAAACGGATCTGCACAGAAAAAGGGGAAAAAAATTAGAAGTAAGTTCGATAACTTACAAATAATTTGCCAAATAGAAAAAAAAAATCAACAAATGCACAAAATTGAAAACAGGACACTAAAAGGCAAGAAAGTGTAATCCTGCATAACGGACGGGTCAAACGTACATTGAGGAGGAAAAAAATTAATCAAAATAATACAACCCTGCGTAGAGCGCCAAACAACACGGAGAAAGAAAAACATACTCTAACGAGAACCCGCTCACACGTCTCTAGTAAACAACTGGGACTTAGTATACAGTGAAAATAAGGACGAATAGGAAGGGGCATTATTCAAATTCATTACGAACATTCAAAATAACAAAGTCAAAAAAAAACAAATAGAAATCCCCTCCAGTGTGTTCCTCAAAGCCCTAAAGGATAAAAGAATAAAAAAGCATTGTACATAAAAATACAAGACAGACCGATTAACTATCCGCTCAGAATGCATTAATCTGGGACCAAACTAAAAAGGGAAGGGTAAAAAGGTGAAATAGGACAACAAATAGGGCGCACTGACTACGAACATACAAAAAGCAAAAGAAATTAGCATACAAAAGTGAAGAAATCAATAAACAGACAATGAAAAGAGAAAAGGGAACAGAATTTTCTCCCAAAATAAATTTATTGATCAAAAATATAAACCACTCACAAAAAAAAAAAGACACCGTCAGAAGGGACCATTACCCTTCAGAACATCAATCCCAACTTATAAAATAAAACCTAGATAAGGCATGTAGATAAAATATTCTGGGCGACACGAGGAAAAGGGGAAAGGTCAATGAAAAAGGCAGGGGAGGGGGAAACATGCAAAATAAACATATCAAAAACAGAACGAAGAGAACTACAGCAGTCGATAGACAAGCAGAAAAAAAAAAAAAAAAAAAAAAATAAAGGACCCACACAAAACAGAGGAAGATAACTGTCAACTTGGGAAAATGAAAGAAATTTTACGATACCAAAAAGAAGGGGAGAGGTGTTCTCAGAAAGTAATAACAGAGGCAAGAGGGGGATCCAAAAAAGATAACAGAAAACAAAAGGTGGGAGAAAAAAAAAAAAAAATAGGGGGGGAAAAGAAGAGAACTCCCCAAAACCAAAAAATCAAAAAATCGAAGAAAAAGTCATACATGGAAAGTCACAAAAAAACTGAAGTCCCCTCCTTTCATTCCCAATAACCGCATCCTTCCAGCTGGGGGGGTTACAAAGGTGTTGATGAACCAGGAAAAATACATGAGAAAAAACACCCTCCCTATTCAATAGAACAGCAAACACGGGATTCCAAACTCTCTCCGGAACCAATATAACAAACCATAAAAAACATAATCGTAAAAACGGGGGACTACCCTCCTTCACCAAACTCTTCCCCAGAATAAAACCCCCCATTCCAAAATAGGCAATAAAAAACAACAGGACAGGACCTAAAATAAAACTAGCAGGAACTAAAAAAAGAGAGATCAGCAATCTCTCCGAAAATAAACAAGAACAGAGCAACAAAGATAACCTGGAAGGATTAATGAAAGGAGATAGACAAAAGGCAAAAGAAAAAATTCACAAGATATACTCTTAAGTCATAGCACAAAAAAACAGAGACCTATCGTCAGGAGCAAGCAACGAAAAGTAAAAAAGAATAAATCAGAAAAAACCAAAACCTAAATACATGCTGAAATCAAATAACAAGCAGCCACGAATAAAAAAAAAAAAACGGTAAAAAAAAGATAAAGAACAAAATCATAATCCTAAAAACTGCATGGGTAAAAAAAAACGGGCAATAGAAAAAAAAGAAAAAACAGCAAGCAGAAATCAAAAATCCGAACGTTCTTCTATCAAAAAATAAAGGAAAGGATTAAAACACAACTAAAATAGGAGCCTAAGAGAGAATAAGAATACAAAATCCGCATAAACAAGACGCCACAGAAGCATAATGAAAAAAAAGTGGACATAGGAGGAGGGTAAGGGGGGGGGGAAAGAATAAGAAGCAAAACATCGTAATCTACACTAGAAAAAAAACGGTCATAATGGAGGGACCAAAAAGACAAAATAAAGACAACAAGAAAATAACGAGCAGTTCAAAAAGATCTCATATCACAAACACTAAAAGTGAAAACATAAAACAGCAACTCTTGGCATAAAAAGGGCGGAAAACAGCGACATTAGAAGTGGGATACAAAAAAAGTAAAAAGAAAAAATGGGGTGGGGAGCCAATGTTCGGATTCTTCTCCATGGACAGGGCCGGATTAAATCATCAATTAAAAATAAAGTACAATAAAGAAAATTATAAAAAATAAAAACCGGGAGGGGACATAAAGAAGGAAAGGAGGACAGCGCAAAAAAAAAAGGGGATCATCAGAAAAAGTAACACTTCTAGTCACGCTGAATGCTACCTTTAGGAAAAGGGAGGGATCGCCCGGCCTCCACTGCGACTTTCATAGACGTCCACATCATGGGCGCAATTCAAGCGAAAGAGATAGGGCGCCTATTCTTTCCTGAAAAGGGTCCTTCTTTCATCCTCTTGGCTAGGCCCCGGGACGCTGTCGCAAAAGGGAAAAACACAATAAGGGAGAACATAAATCGTTAAATAAGTCTTAAAAAGAATGATCAAAAAAAATACAGGCAAAAATACAATACATCGAAAAAAACAGAAGAAGAAGGACACAAACTAAGAAAGGAAGTACCTTGCAAAAAAAGCTTACATCTCGGAAAAATGCTAATACACCAGACCAAAGGACGAAGAGCAATGAGAAGAAAAACGAAAGTGGGGGCGGCAAACATAATTTTAACGAAATAGAATAAAGAAAAGTAAAGTAAGAATGAAAGAAAGATCAAAATATCTAACGCGGAAAAAAGTCTGCACTTTTACAAAAACTAAGCAGAAAGAAAAAAAGAAGGAGGCAGGGGGAAAAAAAAAGAAAGCACTTGCATCTCCCCCTCCTGTGTCTTGGGGGGGTGTCTATCCAAAAACCCCCGTACAGACCAATCCAAGGGGGTAAACAGCAAAAAAGGGGGTGGGTTCAATCGGAAAATACTCAGAATACCCGTTTCCCCCCACGCCACTCGCCCCTCCCCCCCAACACTCCCTGAGTACATTTTCGCTCACAAAAAAAATACAAAAGACTATAAAACCAAAACAAAATCTTCTCTCAACCCATCCCCCCCCCTCACACAACTTCCCGTCTCACAGAAGCAAGGGGAAGAACAAGATATTCAGAACGAGGAAGGGGGACAAGAAAAGAAAAATAATCACGAAAAAAAATAGAATCGCATAACAGAAAAATAGCAAAATGTCACACCGGGGATGAAGCCGATACTGCAAAAAAGAAACTGAAGCAATACCGAGAAAAAAGAATAAAAAAAAAAAGATAGAAGCAAGAAAGGAAGGGGGGGAAGAGAAACGAAATATAATGTCCGTAACCAAACAAAACAAAAAAAAAAAAAAGCATACATCACCAACAAACAATCAAAAAAAAAGAAAAAACATACAGAAAGAAGGAAAAGAGAGGGGGGGGAGAGAAAAAGAAAAGAAAAGACTGGGGAATATATTGAGACGTGGCACTAAAATAAATATGGCAATAATTCAATAAAAAATATAGAAATGCAACTGATTAAAATAAGAAAAAAAAAAAAGGAAAAAAAAACAAAGAGAACAAACCACCCTTTCACAAATCAATTAAAAAAATAGAATACCACAAGGAAAACTAGAAAAAACAAAACAAAATTCAAAATAAAAAAAGCCTAAAAAATGATAATCAACAAGGAGGAGGAGAAAAAGAGGAGACAAGGACACACCTAAAACACAAGAGAGCGTAGTATCAAACTTACTCATTAAACAAGATAGAAAACAAACAAATCAAAAATAAATTCAGAGAATGTAGTAAAAAATGAACCCACCAAAGCAAAGAAAAAAAAAAAAGAAAAATTTCATAGGAATTCTTATAAAAAACATCAGGCGTCTCGTCGGGAAAAGAAAATCATAATAAAAAAAAAAAAAAGGTAATGATAGACTTCATACTGAACGAATGCAGGATAGGAAGATAGGGGTCAAATCTCAGGTAAAAAAAAAATATAAGAAAAATAAAGGGGGGAACAGAATATAACAAAGTAAAGGGAAAACAAAAAAGGGGAGATAAATAACACCATACTAAAAAGCCTATACCCTCAATAAAAAAGTCACAAAAAAATGAACTAAGAAAAAACAAAACAACTAAGAAAAAGCATCCAAAATAAAAACAAAGAGAAACATGTTAAACACTTCCCCCCTTTCGATACAGAATCTCGCAAACCCTTCTGACTAACCACCTCCTCCCTACACCGAACGCCAACTAAATAGATACCAGGTCACGATCCCTTAGGTAAACTGAAAGAAAAACTTCTACCCCACCTTCAAAACGCCACGGACCCTCATCCCCTTCCCTAACTACGAACACAGCTCTAACAACCCATCCTAACAAAAATCTCCCAGGATCTCTTCGAAATAACCACCCATGCTCACTCCCCCCGCTAAAGCATTTCCTCCCGCTCTAATTCTCCTTCTCTTTCTCCAACAGTCCTCCCTCCTTCTCACTCACAATCAACAAAAAACAGCCTATCACAAAGGGAAAAGAAAGAAACAGAAATAACCAAGAAACTATACCCGAGCCACATAATAAAAACTACCAGCAAATATATTAAAAAAAGCGAACCAAAGGGGGGGAAGGGGGGGAAAGCATGAAAAAACCCTCCGACATGCTAGACAACCCGAGAAAAAAAAAAAGAAGAGAGTACCCATGAAGGAGGTAGTCACGTAAGAGAAGAGACAGAAAAAAAAAAACACCCGACTAAAAGGAAAACTCTCTCCAGTACAAAAAATAACATCTGAGCTTACATCAATGCTAACTAAAAAAAAAAAAAAAAAATACGTGAAAGAAAACAAACAATCAAAACCACAAAACAAAAGAACTAACCGTAAAAAAAAAAAAATAAACAAGACACGACAAGTACTAAGCCATAAGAATAAAAGCCAAAGGAACTATATGAAAAGAAAATAAAACAAAAAAA
>Ga0179593_1488221_pt1 | contig 14058 bp, 16 predicted proteins | sample CZODoug2_1_08_16_FD_185931 | JGI IMG/M metagenome (GOLD analysis project Ga0179593, IMG submission 185931) | Vadose zone soil fungal communities from Angelo Coast Range Reserve, California, USA - CZODoug2_1_08_16fungal (PacBio error correction) | ecosystem: Environmental > Terrestrial > Soil >...
CAGGAGGGAGAAAGGCGCCGTGCTTGGTTGTGAGCCGGGGGAGACGAGGGGAAGAGGTGCTGGGGGGGGAGACCGTGGACGATAAAAGACTGTCTTTAGTGCTACACTCTGTGATATTGGGATACAATGGGTGATTGGAGCGTACACCATCCACGTAGGGCGAAAATCACGGCCGTTTGGAAAAAAAGGCGGAAAGAAGTCCAACTTCCGGATGAGGCCCGGGGCCGCGAGGGAGCGGCGGGGCAGACCGTATAGAAAGTCCTACCGGAAAAGGGTGACCTTAGTCGGGATTCCAAAAAGAAAGTGAAGGGCTACCGGTCGGGGAACGGGGGCCACTAGGACAGCTCTCAGTAGGATGTGTGGAAAAACTTTCTTTCAATTGGGAAATTGTCGGTGATCCGGGAAGGGGGGATAGGGACCAATAAAAGGTGGTCTGTTAGAGTTCAAGGGGCAGCCGGCGGAGTGTTCCAGAGCAGAAATCGGCAAATACTCAAGGAATGCGGAAAAAGGATATAGTGGCCGAGAATGGCGCCCTTTTCCGTTCGAACGGTTTGTGTCGGGAGAGAAGAGGGATGTTACTGATCGCAAAACCCTGAGAGGAAAAGAAAAACGGGGGGACGGTGACGCTAGTCGCTATGAAAAACCTTGCCAGAACCAAATGGTTATCACTTGTCGGTAAAAGTGGGGAGAAATGGGGGGGAAAGCGGGGAAGGGGGGGTTCTGGAACGGACCGTGTGAAAATATCAGAATGTAAAAGAGAAAGTGGGGGGGAAAAACGTACACCGGGACAAATTGAATGGGACTGGGTCAGATTACGGCACGTTACAATGTCTTGGTTGATGGGAGGGGTACAAGAAGCATAAAGGCACAGCAAGAAGAGCACACCAAAAAAAACAGATATAGATCTGGGTCAGAAAAAGGGTGATTCACACGGACAGATTTCAAGGCCCTCCGGTAAGAGGTGGGACATCAAGGGCGAGATTAGGCTCATAGGTATCAGTCTAGTCGCTTAATTCGAAAAACTTAAGGAATCAGAACGGCCAGAAAGGGGCCATTAAACACGAGAGAGTGAGTCAATCAGAGAACTGTTCATCCAATTGGCTTTTCCATCGGGACAATCAACCGAAAACGGGGGGAAGGGATAATCCCACAGCGAAAGAGCCCTGGAGTCCACTAACACGAAGATCAAGCATACATTTACCACAGCATCAGAATGAGGACCTAATAAAAATAACAACCCCGGCAGAAAGGCAATAGAAATCTCATGCACTTAAGATCCAAACCTCCTTTACAGGAGCAGTACTAAGCGATTGAGGGAGACGATAAGCCACGTAAGGGAAATCAAGGTCGAATAAAGAGAACCTAGAAGTCCAGTTAGGTTTTCGGGGCGAAGAAAATACACGATACACAAGAAAAAACGACCAACATCCTTCCAAGAAGTTTACATCCAAAATCTCAAGTTGAAATGGGATCCGCTGGTTGGTGACACGGTATAATGTTACTAAAAGCCATGGGTGCAAGTTACCTTCTGTGGGAGGGATTTACTTTTAGCACGGAACCTCTCCCCTATTAGAAGAAAACCTGAGAAAGCCCGGGAAATGAAGAGAATAGTCAGAATTATTATGGAAAGATGTCTCCTTATAGCCAGAAAAAACTGACTCTTTAGTGGTAAGAGAAACTGATAGGGTGGGGGGATCAAGTATATTCTCCACCCATTAACTTGTTGGGAAAGGGCTAAAAGGCTAGAATAGGAAAGATTCTTGTGGTCTTGGGAGAGGATTAGGTTGCTTGGGCGATGGGGACAGGAAGAGAACAACGGCTGACATAACGCGGACGAAAGTAGTTGTGAAAACAGCACACAGGTGCTGTGGCTTCTAACGAAGACGGACGTTTTCATTAGAGCTCACGGGCGCATGCAGAAACGTATGCATACTGAAATAATACAAATGAAATGGATGGGGACGTGGAGTTTGGATGACAGCTTGGTTCGTGGGGAGATAACGGCAGGTGAATAAAATCGGTAAACCCCGAGCGGGTCAAAATTGGGGGGCAGTCTCCCGGGGCAATTCACTTACACAAAGTAATAGTGTTCTATCGCATGAATACGACGGTTCTTTCCACGCTTCAAATTACGGCTGGTTGGTCAAAGACGCCGCAAAAGGGGGCCTATACAAATCTAAAAATCTAATCAACCTGCCAAGGGGGGGGGGTCGACCACGGGTGCTTCTGGTTGCCCCAAAGCAGAGATTCCAATGACGAATGGGGACCACTTTGTTCAGAGGATCTTTCGTCCTACCTGAAAAAAGGGTGCTAAGGATGGTCGATAACGGAGGATACAAACATCGGGGCAATGGAGGGTAAACCAACTAATATTTAGAAGTCGATTGACACCCGTATTCCCGGTTGAGCAAATCCTCAGTGAAAATAAGCAAAAAGCCACAACTTCCTATGGGGGGGAAGATATACAAAGTCACAACTTCTTAACATAAATCTCTAACTCCCTTTTGACACCTAGTGTAGCCTCCTCCTTACGTTATCGACCACTACGAGTCTTGTACAGAGGGGATAGGAAAAATTTAATAGGGTCCTATCCGACTCTGAAGAAGAACAAAGGGGGTTGGCACGTAAGGGGCATTGTGAAGAATTCCAGGAGGGTGCGAATACATGACAGTTTTCACCTCGAGCTTGATGAGTACCGAAGGGTGGGGAAAAAGAAAAAGTACAACTTCTCTCTAGGGGGAACACAGAGAACCAACTTTTTGGACAGCGCTAAGGCGACTAGAGATAACGAACTTGGTGGGGGGGGAGGCCTGAACGGAGGACTGAACGTCAGTTGGGAGCGTCTGAAGCCCTTGCACTTGAAAAAGGCGAGGTCCTCCAAAATCAGCATCACCGGGCAAAAAAAGATGTGACAACGAAGGTAAAAGCTCATAACTGATGAGAGTTTAGTTAGAAGGATTATAACCTCCTTTAAACAAGGGGTTCTCACTTTCGTAGACAGGAGCACACACTGAGTTCAGGGTTACTCTCTTAGGACAGATTCAAAGTCGTGGACCCTGAGAAAATCCAAAACGATGTCAGATAACAGATAACAGAGCGCGAGATACATAGGGGCCCGGATCTCCGCGAAAAAAAAAAAACTGGCCCGAACGGGGGAGAGCCCATACCGTCCCATGTTGAGCAGGGCCCCCACCAGCTCTCTTACAGAAAAATCACAAGGGCCGACTGCGGGAATGAATAAGAAAGGGTCCATCCACATGGACATAGAGAAGATTAGAAGCGGGGGGTCTGTACAATTGCAATCGGGGGAATCTTTCGGGGGGGGAACCGGAAACAACCTACTGACGACAGCAGTTAATGTGCTACCTGACAAAAAAATGTAAAAAAAAAGCAATCTGGACTGGAGCTGATGGACCAGAAGGAAGGGGTCCTGGCCGTCAGGGGGAAATCATGGTGTTAGCAAAAGTCAAGTATGGGGGCATCTGTGCGGCTAAAGCCGAAGCAAAGGTTCTGCGAGCGGCAGGGTGGAAAATATGCTCTTAAGCTCTTCTGCTGGGGGTTGAGGGGGGGGGAAAGGTAATGCAAAGGGTGGTGAAAAGGTGGGGGTAACATCATAAATTACGGGGGGGCGAAAGGGGCTGCATATAAAGGGGGATAATGTCTGGGCGGGGAATGGCATTGGACCCGAACCCAAAATTAACCATGGAACGAAGATTGGACATAAAGTTGTCGGACTGGCAATAAAGGGTCTTGGTTGGATCGTGGAGAACTTCATACGGCTCGGAGTGGGAAACTACGCGCTAATGATGAGGGAATTAATTGGGGCAAATGCCGCCGTAAAATCCCTGGCCGTGGGGAACGGGGAAAATCAGGAACACATGGGGACATTATAGGAGTGTGGTGGTTCTTAAAAGGCTCCTTTAGGTAGGTTCGGGGGTCCGGAAGAACAAATACCTGTGGACGGAGGGTTTAGATGCGGGACGGCATACGGGGGGCCGGTGGGGGGATGGCCAACTCGACAACCATCCTGTGCAAGGGCCAGGGATAAAACATGGAGAAAAGAAGTCAGGTAACTTGGGGTACAAAATCGAACAGACCTCCAAGTATAAACAAACAGGGGGGTCTTGGACATTTCTCGACAGACAGCCTATAAGATCACAACCGAATAGGATTCACGCGCAGAAGGGGTGTGACGCCAATAAGTCAGCCTTCGAAATACCAAAAACCTACTTTAACGGGAAGGCTAACTCCAGTATCACTTTGGGCAGCCCTCTTGCTGGGACTGTGAAAAAAATGATCCTCAAAAATACGCCTGCTTCGCCGAAGATATAAGCGAAGAAAAATGCACTGCAATACGCAAAACCCAAGGTCAGGTTTAATGGCAGCAACAAGACGTGGAGCCGCTTCAGACAGTAGTTGAGGAGTAATGACAATACGAATTAAAAAAAGGGGGGACAGTCTAAACTCTGTTGAAACTGGGTGAAAAGGGGCTACCAAAAAAAGGAAAGTGCCGGCAACGTGGAAGTGGGGGAAATGAAAGGCAGGCAACGAAGTGAGACTTGCGCGGAGGGGACAGACAATTTGACATCACCTAAGGGGAACATCTTCTATTTAATCAAAAGCTTAGGGGCCGACTGAAAAGTACCTGCAAAACGCACCCTTGGGAGTCTCGAAGTAATCAAGCCGCTCTAAGACGAAGGGGACTCTCAACAAAAACACGAGGGAGTAATAAGAAAGGAGGGCAAAAAAATTGGAGCGGGCGGACATATCGGGTGATGTGAAATAAACGAGGGGCATACGTTAGGGTGATCAACTCAGCGAGTGTCTGTGGCGGAAATGGGGATTCACAGACGCTGGTCTCAGAGAACGGCGTTTGGGGTATCTCAGGGACAACTGGCCGTACTGTAGCGCTTGGATCGCTCGGAGGCCCGCCACCGGGACAAGTCCTGGGAAACGCCTTGTTCGCGGGCTGTCTGTTGCTTACTGTAGTACCTGAGAATTGCCGAACCGACGGAGTTAGATATAGGATTGATCACCGAAGTGCAGGGAAAGATGCCGGCCTTTGGGCGTGTCGTCGGGGGTTAGCGCGGCTTCACCGGCGAAAGTTTGTAGCGAAGTTTCAAAGCAAAAAATTCTACAAAAGAGATAAGGGCTAAACACTAAGAAGGGTGTCACGGAAAGAGTGTGGTTGGCGTAGGATCTGACTACCACCCACAGGAAGGCGTTTCATCCGGATAAAGATGTCGAGTACTGCTAGAGAAACATCAAGGACCGGTAGAATATTGGGAAAGTTAGTTTGGGACGAAAAGTGATTAATGGAGGTTTAGAAATTACCTCATTGGGGTGGTATATGGGGCGGCGCGTGTGCCGGGCACACACCCAGGAGGGATCGTCGTTTGGGGGGAAAAAGGCCGACGGTACCCTTGGGCTTTATCGGTGACCGTTCCTACAGTCCCCTTCGGAAAGCAACACCACAACTCCCGGGAGCGATCACACAGGAAGTGGGTAAGGTTCACCTAGTTGCAGAGAATGATCTTAACGTTCGATGATATTGACGCAGCTAGTCCTCAGCGCCAGGCGCCCTATTCGAGAAAAAACGATAACCTTCACGGGACTGAAAAGTCCATCAGTCACCAGCAGCAGACAAAGTATAATAGAGAGACGGCGGGGGGGCCTTTTCAGCTCAAAAGAATTAGGGGGGGGCGATCAAAACAGAACGGATCCTACATCCAAGGGTCAGCCTCCCGAAACCAATGTAGAAGATGACGGAAATGTAAAAACAAATAGAATACAAAGACACAAAAAGTCCCTCAACCACATAACAAAGAGAATAGCGAAAAGCCACCCGTAAGCCACGAGCCGACACAAATTGGGGAATTCTGAAGGAGCGGGTCTGAAAGCACAATCGAGATAGCCGAAGGGAGGTATACTCTAAAATGTAACCTCTACTATCCACAAAAAAACTCCCCGTAAAGCACTCCTCCTGGGGGAAGAAAGACACAAGCTCCAGGCGATTGGGGATAAAAGAGAGGCGGTGCCAAAGGACCAATGCCTATAGTGAGTCAGTGTGATGGTAAAAACAGTTTGTCCATGTCGACCGGAAACGACTCTAGCTCCCATGAAAACCTCTAAACACACCCGTTATATATCTTCACCTTATGATGCACGTGGGTCAACGGACGGAGCGAATCTGCACGGATGGGCTTATTGTTGAAAAACTGACTACAAATGGTGGTTTCCTTCAGAAGCTATGCAGAACCAATTTTACTGGCATGTATTGTCTGCTAGGAAAATGAGGGGCTTTACTATACTCGAAAGTGTGGTGGGTTCTGTAACTAAGAGTTCTGGGGTGAACGTTCGTGAAGAGAAATCGGCAGGACCTTGAACGCGGATCGTTACTTGAAAAGAAACAGGGGGTCTGGGCTGTGTGTCACTACAGACGAAGAAGGGAACCTGTGCACCAAGAAACGGGGCAGAATCACGTACGCACTGAGGCAAAAAAGCTAGGAGGCTTGGGGTAAGAAAACTTGGAGCCAAATAGGTGATAGAAGGGGTACAACAGCGGCGTGGACAAGCAAGCCCTGCATGTAGGGCAAATGAGGAGAGTAGGGGGGAGGGGGGGGGGCATGAGGGGAAGGCGGGGTATGGGAGGACGGAGGAGTGGGAGGGAGGGTGGAGAAGAGAGGGAGTGGGGGGGAGGGGAGTGTCTTTCCGTAGGTAGCCGTCCCCGCTACTTCCGCCCGTGTGGGGTTTCAGAGGACTGATCAACAGGGTCGGATCGCAAAAGCCACTCCAGCCTGAGAGAACGACTATACAGTGGAAATCCACCTGGAGGTCATGAGCCACTCGAGGTTTAAGAAAGGTAAACTCGTTACACTCTGCATCAGGAATTAAAAACCGAAAGAAAATTCCATGGGCCCTGCGATTGGTCTCAAAATGGATCGTGAACGCCGGGGTTATCACTAGCTGCGCTTGTAGACATATGGTATGCTTGGTCTCGCACAGGGGGGCCCAAGAGCGGCTTGGCCGCGCACTGTCCGTATGGACACTGACGGACTCCCCGGCGTCTTCCCACTAGTCGAGGTCCCCCATCCCTACAATCTACTCGACGCGCTTTTCCTTGTCTCTCGAATCGAGGATGTCACTTCCTGGGGGCGTCTCATCACTCATTCAGCGAAAGCCAGCCTAACTACTAATTTTCGGAAGCCGGGAACTACCTAGCAGCGGCGAAAAAACTTGGGGTCGTCAGTTCTCTCAAAGTCAAGAGGTGGCCAACGTTCCGGTATCAAACTAGGACGGCATGGAGATGGCCGGGATTTGTGACTTCACTAGACGGAAGCCATGACAAAGACTGCGTCCCTTGTTACAAAGAAGAAGCACCAAAGGAAAAAAAAAAAAGGCCCCCACACCCCCACCCCAAACAGGCAAAAACCACAAAAAATACAACACGCCCCCCCAACCACCCCAAACCCCCCCAGCCCCCACCACCCCACCACACCATGGGGTTGTTGTTGGTGGGTGGTGGTGGTTTTGGGGGTTGGGTTTTGTGTTGGTGTTGGGTTGGGGGGGTGGGGAGGAGGGGAGATTTTGTTTGGTGAGGTTGTTGGTGGGTGGGGGGGGGGGTGGGTGGGGGGGTTTTTTTTTGTGTGTGTTTGGGGGCTTTGGCTTTTTTTTTGTTGGTGACCTTGTTTTTTTTGTCTTTTTGGTTGGGGGCTTTGGGCCCGCACCCCCCCCCCCCCCACCCCCCCTCCCCCCCCCCCCCCACCACCCCCCCCCACCCCCACCCCCCGGCCCCCCCCCCGCGCCCCGACCCCCCCCCCCCCCCCCCCCCCCCGCCCCCCCCCCAAAACCCCCCCCCCCCCAACCCCCGCCCCCCGCCAACCTACCCACCCCCCCAAACCACCCCCCCCCCGCCCCCGCCCCACACCCTATTAACCCCGCCCCCAACCCCCTACAAAGCCTCCCCGCCCCCGCACGGGCCCCCCCCTCCCCAATCACCCAGCACCCCCCAAGCACAAAGAACAGAAACTTTTTGTGTTGTTTTTTTTTTGTTTTTTTTGTTGTGGGTTTGTTTTTTTTTTTCTTTTTTTGGAAATTGTGTAATAAGGTGCCGAATCAAGGGAAAGAGTGGAAGCTGCAGAGGCCTGAAGTTTTTCACCCTCGGTCCTGAACAAATCCCCTTCTATCACCGTCAAAACCAAGTGGATAATCTATACCATATCCTCTAGGGGGGGTCTTTTGAATGTTATCGGAGGGAGGGAGGGGCTGATCATTAACATTTAACGTCCTAAAAGTCGTCAGTAAAAACAAACCCGAAACGTTGCTTGGTACCCCGAATGGACTTCTGCACAGGGAATCACTTCATGGCTCAAGAAAGAAGTTTTCCGTAGGCAAATAACCAAGTATCTACTCGGACGAAAACAGTAGACCCGAAAGACAAACAAAAAACTGGCCAAGGTCATATGGGCACTCCGGGAGGCTCAGAAAGTGTCGTCAAACATCACATTCAGAAAAGCAACAGGGTAGGGGTTGCCTGATGAGAACATTGCGAAAATTACTCTATAGAAAATTCAGGGATGAAGAAAGTTTCGTTTATAGGGAGCTAGTGACGGACGACCACCTGGACCGGAAGGACAACCGGTCTAATACAATGAAACGGTGACCACCCTAGGAGTAGTCAATCGAAGGGAAGAGGAGACTGACTGAGGTATGGTCGTTCTGGGGATACTTGACGGATACAGGGGAAAAGGAAACGACAGGAAGGACTAGGGTTAGACGTATTGCCTACAGAATGCGGGAGGATCAAAATAAGGAAAAAACGGGAGAATGTAGAGGTACTGACAGTCCCAAGGTTTCGGGTTGACTGACGACGAGTTGGTGTAATCGGTGTTACATTTGGGATGGGATAGGCGTGAGCGGCTGCAGAGCAGAACGTGGGGCTTTGGCTGGCAGATGGAAGATTCCCTCCCATACTTATTTGAAAACACACCGCTCGATACAGGCTCTTTGGGGCTGAGTTGGAAAGGAATTGGAGAAGGGGTTTGACTCGGTGAAGGATCTCGGGCGTTTTCTTAGAAGAAGAACCGATTATTTGAAAGAGAAAGAGCCGCCCGCGGTTCATGGTGACCTCCAGACGGGAAAGGTGTCCATGCGTCGTTTGGTGGGTTGCATGCGGAGACAGGCTGAACTCTCCACAAAGACCATAAGTCCTGGGGGGTACACTCGAGACGACCTTGGTCCTTTTGCAAAAGACCGACAGTCTACCTTAATTCCAGGCCATTAATGAGTTATTACGACATATGGACAATTGTACCATGATATAACCGGGTAAAAGTAGGATACTCCATACAGGTTCCTTGAGAAACCTCTACTATCTAGGAATCCTCGCCGTGATGCACTCAAGGTGGGCCCTGACCCGGGAAGAATCAATCTTCGCCTAAACACCCAAAAGAGGTTGAGATCAAAAAGGGGCTACCTTATATCAGCAGATGACGTTGGGGAGCAGAAAGAGCTCTGGCGGGGAAGGGGTCCATTGGCTGTCGAGGGGGACAACTCGATTACGCACTCTCTCACCGAAGTCCTCATCAGCCGCATGTATCAAGCCGGTGAGGTGAGACGTAAAGGGGGAAAAACAAATCGACACCGTAGGGCTCCAGTCTTTCAGGAAGTTATCCGAGACTGAACGAGAACCAATTTCAATTTGTATTATTCGTATCGTAAGCGCGTCCCCCCCGCACGCAAGGCAGTAAATTGGGGGACCCTAAGTCCCCTCGGACGTGACTTGGTCTCTAATGGGAAAAGGGAAAAAATGCCACAAACGATCCCGACTGCAGGTCTATTTAGAAACAGGGGATCCCGGTCGCAAACGACAAGCATAGAAAGCTGTGATATAGGAGGCCAAAAAGAAGGGCCAGACTGACCCCTATCTAAACAAAAAAAAGGGAGGGGGGAGGAAAGAATAGGGTCAGGAGATCGTGGGGCCTCTTTGCGAGATCAGAGTTGGATCTCTACCATTTTCTGGAACGATGGCAAAGCAAAATGAGTGCTAGTTGTGTGCCTTCTTAAAAGGTGCCTTGCTTTCAAACGGGGGTCTTCTCACAACGTCAAATGTAGAGGATTAGCAGTTCATGTGGCAAGCGGCGGAACCGCCGGGATGGAGCGGGGTTTTAACGCTTGAGACGAATGTCCAACCGCAGTGCGCAGGGCAGTGTTCATCCGGGGGTGGTGCACGATGGCTACATTAGGACCTAAGGGGGGGGGGCTCATGCATTCTGGGAGAACGTTTCCTTTCAATGCATGGTGGTCTCATCCGGGGGGGATTTCGGCGTAGGTGAAGGGTAGGGGTACAAGTTTGAAAGACGAAAAATCTTGTCCAATTCGCAGGCCAAGACCACCAGGCTTAGAAAAAAGACAGTGAATGAAATTCTGGGGGTGGGGGAGTATGGAATCAGGGGGTACTGACGTGAAACCAGGATTAAGGGCAGCCGGAGGCCGGGAGATGATATGGCGCGACGAGGAGAAAAGGAAGAAACGCACTGGTGTGCTATCACCTAGAGGGGAAGTCATGTTAGAGGGACGTGATAGTTCAAAAAAACAGACAGGGCACAATTGAAGGAAGGGGTAGAGGGAAGGGGGGGGTGGATTCAAACCCACCGTCAAAACCAGGGCGAAAGGCTTGGGAAGAGACGGTACCGTCTTGTGGGTGATGGGGAGAGTAAAGAAATGGGCGAAAAGACCGCCCAGGCCGGGGAACAGACAACGCCGGGATCATGATTCCCCTGCTGTCACCAAGACTCGCGTATTCCAGGTCTTCTTTAAGAGTAGGGAGAACCGTGGGGATAGAGAAACTCTAAATCAAAGAGAGCAAAGAACACTCTATCGACCATGCCAAAGGGAAAGCAGCTAGGCTAGCATAGCTGAGTAAAGGCATCTCACACGGGTGGGGCTTGGTCCATTGAAAGAGAACCGCCAAAATAGACGGGAACCCTAAAAGGCCTCAAGTACATCGGAGGGAGAACAGAATCAAGATCACGAACAACCGGCGCACCAATCATCATCAGATGATCGCTCCACCGACCAGGGTACGCCTAAGAGTTGCTACATCACGGCGATACGGGGGGTGATGACCCCGGAAAAAACTAGTCAGTAAAGGAGGTGATAGTCTCTGACGGACACCATCCAAGACTTCCCATAAAGGCCCGAAGTGGAATCAACATCATATGGACTCGAGGAGTCAGATCGCTGTCAAACACCACTTTGTAAAAAAAAAAACGTCACAGTTGTGTGGGTTTCCCGGACGAACTCGCATCCATGACTGGGTCAGAAACCTCAGTATCACGGCTAACTATAGTCTGGAGGGAAATGAAACGTCTCAGTCGCAGAGAACCGGAGGGGTGGGTCGCCTACAACTAGGTGTGGGAAAGGCTCAGGCGAAATCCGAAAACCTTGGAGGGTGACGTGCTTGTGTGAAAAGAGGTCTTTTAGGACGTTGCAGGGGATTTTCAGAAGACCGGACGATTGAGTTGAGGTGAATTGTGGGGTGCCTCCCAGCAGCCTGGCAGCTTCTGCGAAACACAGAAGCAATTGGTTCTTGTCTGTCGTCTAAATATCAGTACCGTTCCTAATGCTCAGGTAAATCAGATCTGAGATCAGAATCTATAGATGGACTGAATCTTTAGTTGTACTCCCAAGCGGGGCTGTGATCACGAACGCTGCGTTTGCAGACGAGGTGGAAAAAAGAACCTGCAAAGCAGAAGTTATGTCTTGCATCCCTTCGATTCTTACCCAAGAGAGGTTGCCTATATATTAGAGCGCGGGAGGTCCAAGAGCCAACGAGGGTGTACTAGGACTGTTCTAGAAAAACTTACTTTTAAAAAGCAATCTCTATGTTACAAGAACGGAAAAGGCGCGTGGAACCGAGAGTCAAGGGAGGACATGAAAAAGGTCATAATTCGTCACGGACTCGGTGGTAGAAAGCCGGGTGAGGATCAGGTACTCGGAAGGAGGTGAGAAGCACGTTCGGTAGGTCCATCCAGATGGAGTGTAAACCGAGAGGGGGGGGCACGTGGCCTAACCTGTATGAATCAAAGCAGAAACAACTAGAGTATTAAAGAAGGATGGAATACGAGCGTATCGTATGAATCCTGTGGATAAAGAAGATTCTGGAAAGAAGCAGTATTTCTACCACCACACTAGGCATAAGTAGGAAACAGTTGCAAGTCTCTAGACATATGGAAGAGGGGAAAGAAAAGATCCCTTGCTGAATCGGGGTTCAAAGAGTTTAAGGGTCCGTTCCCGAGCTGTGAGTAGAGGGGCCTCAGTTTTCCTCTAAAAGTAATGACGAAGACGGGGCACAGGAGAGTCGAAGGGTGGACAGCCCGAAATATCACGAGACCTCAATGGGGGGTCTCTGTTCAGTGCCAAACAAGATTAATAAGAAGCTGGCATGAGGCATGGCATGCAACCTCTATAAGATCAAAAGCGTTGCAGACTACCAGTCCGGGCACTAGCTGCTGGGATATGATTAAAGGGTTATCTAAAGAGAGAAGCGACAACCTTCTTGGACCGAACATAAACCAGTTGTTATTCACAGAACACGGGTAGCACAGGTCACTCAGAAACTGCATTCGCAAAGTAGAATGAAAAAATCACCAACCAATGCGAAAAGACGATCGAACTCAAGAACTCCCCGGAACGCGAAAGGGGGGCGATCAGGGAATTTGGTAGGCCACACCTCTCGGTGTTCTTAGACAAGGGAGCAGGAAAACTGCTAGCGGACGATTTCATCCTCATAGGAATAACGCCAGGGCTAAGGGGACAGGCTGGGAGATCAAAGAAAACAAGTTAACCGAAAGAAAAGCCATAGGGTACAATTTATAACAGGGCCACCGCTCTCTACGAAAGTGGAAAGCGTCACCGAGGACGTTACGGGGAATGTATGGGCGGCACTGGCAGATAAAAGGAGTCGAGCGTTTTCTTAATAAAGGAATGATATGGGCCTAGTGGCACCGGGCTTAGAAGGCTGTGGAGCTCAAGCTACGCTGCATGGATGTGTGGGGGGCGGGAAGCGCAGTGGTTTTACAGAAGCTCGGAGTGTACATATCGATGCTCTAGGGGGGGGGAGGGCAAAGTCTGGCTTAGCTTTTATGGAAGATGAACCCGGCCCCACGTGCTTGAATCTGAAAAGGGAAAGTAGGATCAGACTGCTTGCAGTCTGGCCGTTGGAAGTTTGAGTTAAAAAAGGAGAGGTCAGCGCATGGAGGACTCTGCAATAAGATTATATACTATTGAGGGGACCAAAAGCGGCAGAAACAGCTGTCTGGTAAAGGCCCGAAAGACAACGGACGATAGGATTGGGAGGGAGCTGTTTCAGTGGTAGGTTTGAAAATAAAGGGAAAACTGGGGGGGGGGGCGTAAACGGGCTTAACGGGGGGTGCAGGGAACATAATCGATCCGTCACAACGGCAAGTAGTAAAAGCATTGCACAGTTGACCACGGATCGCCAAAAAGAACTCTAAAAACTGTGGCAAAAGCTTGCTAAGACAGGGTAGACAAGTCAAGAATCGCTCAGTGTGGAGAAGAGAGGCCGGGGGTCGTACATGAGGCACATCTCGAAACCTACAACCCAAAAGGAGAAGCAAAATAGACTGAATACACAAGCAGGGTACTCAGGTTTGGTCAGCAGGAAAGTAGCGGCGTGGACTTTGCAATATGAGGAACGGGCCGTCTGACAGGAGCCGAGACCGCCGCATCATCTCCAACCTGGTCCATGAACGGAAAGAGTAAAACCAGCGAGAAAGATGCATGCCGCCCAGGGACCATGAAAAGAAAGGATCCCAAAGAGACCGGCTCACCCGTCTGGAGAGTGGTCCGGTGGCCCCACCCTCGAGCCAAAGAACGGTTACGGCATTGGACCTGACAATAAGCTACAAACGGGAGCCGACGAAGGCAGAACTGAATAAAGGGGCACCAGCGATTGGGGGGAAAAAGTCCGAAAGGGGTACTCGTCCTCTCCGAAAAGCTCGAGGTCGCCGCTATCCACAAGACTGACGGCGCCGG
>Ga0179593_1617094_pt1 | contig 14058 bp, 18 predicted proteins | sample CZODoug2_1_08_16_FD_185931 | JGI IMG/M metagenome (GOLD analysis project Ga0179593, IMG submission 185931) | Vadose zone soil fungal communities from Angelo Coast Range Reserve, California, USA - CZODoug2_1_08_16fungal (PacBio error correction) | ecosystem: Environmental > Terrestrial > Soil >...
GGGGGGGGGGATATGAAGGCAGATCCCAGATGGAAAAATAAGACTGCAGGCGGGTCCGACCACCCTTGAGGGAAAAATATCTGGGGGATGAAAAAAGGAACGTCAGCTGAAAAAAAATGACCCGTAAGCCTGGTAGGGAACGAAAGCCCATAAAGGAAGGCGGTATTAGGACGCAGGGAGAAAGGGGAGTTAAAGAGCTGTTCGACAGACCCACCTTTAAGATCTTTTTTAGGAAAGGGTATTAAGTTCAAGGCGCCGCATCTAAGCCCCACTCGGCTTCTCTCCTGGAGTCAGCTCAAGGAAGGTCATTAAGGGGGAAAAGCGAAAAGAATCAGGGTAAAATCGACGCAAAAGTCACCAAAATATCTCGAGAATCCGCGAAAAGATAATGAGGAGGGGCGTAACTAAAAAGAAGGTGCGGTCAAAGCTACCAGCACAATTCTCATAAATACCCCGAAATCAAAGGAAAAAGAGAAAACAGGTAATAGGGACAGAAAGTGTCAAAGGCTAAAAAAGATCGACCTCCCAAGATTACTGATGGAGACCAGTTCCGGGAGAAAAGGGGCACAACTTGGGCAAAGGAAGGGGGGGGAGAGAAAGGAAGAGCCTCGTGGAGGAGAAAATCGATAACCCGTCACATACAGTGCCCCGAGATGTCGTGGGAGACGCTTCGACGCCCAAAAAAAGAGGTGACCCCGGGGGAGGGAAGGGGAGACCCAGGTCGCGGCTTCGGAAAAAACCCTTGGTCCCAGAGGGGGAAGCGATCGCGATGCCGTGCCCTTGGACAACATGCTTCAAGGGGAGAGGGAGAATTAACGAAAGGGGGGGAAGGAAAAAAGCAGCTCAGGGGTATCCGGGGAGAAAAAGGGGGGGCCATTGTCAGAGAAACACGAGGCTGTCTAGGGGGATTAGACCGCTTAGTCAAGAGGGGGGAAGGGGAGTTCAAGCTGGAAAAGGGAAAAAACAAAGCTCTCGGTGAAAGGAGAAAGACTTCGCCGGGTCGTTGCTGGAACTCTTTGAACGGGAAGAAGTCTGCGACAGCTGAAAAGGGGAGCAGCAATTGAATACAGGGAAAGGAAAAAGAGGGAACGTTGGAGGTCTTGGAACCCCCCCCCATTCCTAGAGAACTCTCACCTGGGAAAGAAAAAGCCAGCGCAGGGGGGGGAGGGAGAGGAAAATAAAAAAACCCCGCAAGGAACTTTTTGCACGTGTGAAAAGTAATTTTTCTATCGAAAAAGGATTAAAGGATCAAAAAGGCACGTAAAAAAATTCTGGAATCAGTCAGGGGGGGGGAAAAGAGAGACCGGAATCTTGGTGAAAAAGTTTCCCTGTTCATACACCGGGCCTTCTCTCGGGGAGTGAAGCAAGCTGGTGGTGAAAAAAAAAGGCGATCAGGAGGGGAAAAAAAGGGTCGCCGAAAAATGTCTGCAAAAGGGGGCACTCGCCACGACGAGTGCCCTCCACCGCGCGGAAAGGAGAAATCGACAATTCGAAAAGGGCAGGATGAAAAACGTAAGGGGAATGAAAAAGGAGGAAAGTGCGCGGAAATTGGGCGGAAGAAGAAGGGTTACCCGTCGTAAAGGGGAAAGGTGTCCGCGAAAAGGTTGGAAGGGAGTGGAAGGGGGGCGGCGGGGAGTCGACGGATAGGAGACTAGCTGGTGAAAAAAGGACTGCTGGAAAAGAAGAGAAAGTGGAAGCAGACATTCATTGCGGTCTCAAAAGGACGGGACTTCTCGATCTAAAAAAAAAAAAAATGGGTTAAGGAGAAAGAACGCAAAAAAAGCCCGAGCCGGTTATCCCGAAAAAAAACTTTTGACTATAGAGGGGAGAGGGAAGAGGGACCTCCCTCCTGGGGAGGCATAGATTTCCCCTTTACAATGGGAGTCGATAAGTGATTTCGTCAGGGCAAAAAAACCCGAGGAAGACAGAAAGGGAAGACGAAGGAAAAAAGGAAGCAACAACAAACAGGAGATGCTAGGAAGAAAAGACGGCGCGCTTTATTTCAGGGGATCTTCTGATGGGCCTGTTTGAAAAAGGAAGAATACCGGAATTCAATCCTAAAAAAAAAAAAAGGAGCGTCTGAAAACGACACCGAGAGGGAGAGAAAGCTTCTCAAAAAGGCTCGGCTATTGCTTTACCCTTGGGGGAAACGGGGCTGCCGGAATCGGAAAAAGAGAAAGTGCGGGCGGTTAAGGGGGAAAACAGGGGGGGAAAAAGCATGCGGTCGCAGAAGAAAGTCCCGAGAAGAAAAAAACGGGAGACTGCCCAATCTAGACCAATGGGCACTCGAACCTGTTTGAGGGGAACAAAACTAAACGCCGAAGTCCGACACGAAAAGAAACGCAGGTAGACGGTAAAAGCCCGTACACACAATGTGGACGGATGCCCCGTGGAGGGAGCGGTCAGGCAGATAACGAGAAACTGGGAGGAGGGAGCAAGCGCTTCGAAGGGGAAAATCTCGGTGGGAGGGGGGATCAGAGTGCGCGGGGGGGGGACATAATCACCTTATTGGAAAGGGGGGCACAGGGTTGAAGGATGAAAAACAGGAGGGAGGAAGACGTCCTGGAAAAACCCAATGAGGAAAAGAGGGGGGGACTCTCCCGCCACCTGAGGACAACATACCACGTCTACTTCTGGGGGAGAGTTCTCGCTCCAAAAAAATAATATAAAGGAATAAAAGAGAAAAGTATATCTGCAAAAGGGGAGTTCACTTCCCGTTGCGAAGAAATCTGCATTCTAGAGACTCACAGGAAAGGGGGAAAAAAAAGGGGCCAGACTTAGTCAAAGTAAAAGCTTTTTCGAAGGCCATTGCGCTTGGCATTGTCGAAATGGCGATTTAGAGAAAAGAAGAACGCCACGAGGACAGGGGGGACGGTCTAGCGGAAAGAGTCTGGTGCCAGGGATCCTTTCGAGGAGAATGGGGTCTCCTCAAAAAAAAAAGGAGGGGGGCGGAAAGAGGGAAAAAAACAACGAACAGGAAGATCCGGCACGCGTAGCTTTCGAAGTACGGTGCTGATCTAACCATGAGAGAGACCCTCCGTGAAGAAGTGAAGAAACTGCGGCGAAGAACTACTTGGAGGGAAGGAGAAGGCGCCCCTGAAGAGTACATTATCTGAGGACGCTAAAAAAACTTTTCGACGGGGGGAGGTAGTTGAGGGAAAAGAAAGCACTTTGACGCATGGTAAAAAGGGAAGATCGTCGATAGGGGGAAATTAGAAGGGCCTGAGAGAAAAGTATGAATTTTCCAGAGACACAACAAGATTGGATGGAGGGTACGAGGAGGCATCACCCCGTACAAAAAAGAGATGGTCAGAAACTCCTGGAGGGGCCTTTGTGGGAGAACTAGTAAAGAACTTTCTCAAAAGCGTCAAAAACGGGGGAAATCGCGTATTACGAACTGGTAGCGAACCTTCAAAATAGATTTCTTTACAAAGGGGGGCCAAAAGTCTAAAGGCGTTCGGCGCAAAGAAGGGGGAATTCAAAACTACGGGGACGACAGAAAAAAAAAACGCACCAGGGTCTCGAGGCCTTTTTCTTTTCGGAGAAGGAAATCCCATGATGCGCGCGCGTTAGAGAAGAAATGTACTTCAGGGAGGAATGAGGGGGGGGGGGGAAGGCGTCGGTCTGTGCGTAGGGGAGGATTCATCTCTGATGCAGTAGAGGAAGGGATCGCCGGAAGGGGGGGGGGGGAAAGAAGCTGAAAAAGACATGTGAATACACCAAAAGTGTTCTGGAACCAGTGATCGAGAAACTAAAACTAAAGAGCAAAGGAAAAAAAGCAAGGGGATGGGAAGGGGGGGAAAAAGTGCCTGGAACGGAAGGCGCGGACAGGGAACTGTCAAGAATCAGGGGGGGGGAAAAGTTTTCAAAGTTCTGGAGTCGAAACCAGGAGGTTCTGGGGGGCGCTATGGGCTTCATAAGTACATCGAGTGCCGAGAAAAGAGAAACAAAAAAAAAGTAGAGATATGTAGAAAAGGAAAAGTAACTCGCTAAGGAAAAGCGCCTAAGAGAAACTGCAGAAAAAAAACGAAGGAAGAAAAGGGGCGGGCTATAGGGGAAAAGATGTCCTGCTCAGGTAAATTCGCGCGATCGTGGAAAAGGGTCAACAGGCACGTGTCTAACAGGAAAAAAGGAAAATAAGGTCAAAAAAGGGGGGTCGGGGGGAGCGTGTGAAGAGGATCCACGGGGGGGAAAAAACACCTTCGCGAGATGGGGGTATTCACATTTGGATGAAGTCATCTGCGAAAGAAGGAGACACAGAGAGAAAAAGGAAGCTACGAGGATGCAAAAAGGGGTTCCCTCCGCAAGAAATTTCTCCACTTTACAAAAGGGCAAAATATCTAGGTAAAAAGGAGCGGTAAGGGGGTCAGGAAGGATCAGGGTCTGTCTTCCCTAGGGCCAAACAATTCTCAGCTCTCTCCCAGAGAAAGTTTGAGAGTGGGAGACTAATCAACGGGAAATGAGATTTAACGGACTCTCAGAGAAAGGAAGGAGGGGGAATCCCTTTGCGATGAGGAAAGTGCTCTACCGGGACGGGTCTGTCATCGAGAGGCAGGGGTTTGGGAAGCTGAAAAGAGAAGCCATCAGAAGGGAGAATTCCTAAGATGAAGTACCCTTCACATACGGAGGGGGCACCTGAGATGGTATGGGTGCTTAGGAGAGGAACGGAGAGAAGAGAAGGGTCAAGAGTTCTTGAAGGGGGGAACTCTCCACCTGAATAGTCTCTTGAAAGGAAGTCACCTACAAACCTATTGGGAAGGGAGTCGAAAAGGGCCAAAGAACTTTTAGGGGGAAGGCTTTACACCGGCGAACACGCGCATCATCTCATGTTCCTCGGGGATAGGGGTTGCGCTTGGGGAGAAAAAGAAAGGATTCGGTGGAGAAGAAGAGCAAAAGGAGGAAATGCCCGCTGGGAAGTCATGGTTCAAGGGGGGAAAAATTTCCGATAACTCTCTGGGAAATTACATGGGTCGTACTGCTACAGAAGGGGGGGACCAGATTTTCCGGGAAGGGGGGGGACTAAAGAGACTTTAAAGAAAAAATCCTTTGGTAATCAGAGAAAAGAGAAAGAATTTTATCTTTCATCGAAACTCACATGCTTAAGAAGAGAAACGGTCTCGGGGGAGGGAAAAGGGAAAAAAAGAGAAGTAAAAAAGGGACTCCCAGAAAAAGGAAAGGGGGCACGTTTTGCATAGGGGGAAGTTTGCGATCTTCAATGAGGGAAAAGAAGATGATGCGCAAAGAAAAAACCTGGAACAGGCCCGGAGCGAAAAAGGCGAAGAAATACCGGGGGCTCTTGGAGAAAGGGAACTTTTGTGCAGAACAAGGGGGGGGACGGCGCGTCGGAGGAAGGGCCGAAGGTCAGGGGAAGGAGGACCACCTTCAAGGGGGAGGACATGAGCAAAAGGAGGACTCATCATGGACGGCGCATCGACGAGACGAGAGTAGGAAACCGAAGAAAGGGCTAAGCAAGGAAAAAAAAGCCGTCATAGGAATCCAGGATCCCCACGAGTCGCTCGCCTTACCGGCGGAAAGACTGCATGGGAGGTAAAGGGGGGGGAACCCTTCGGAGGGGGTCTCTCATGGAAAGGGGTTTCCTGCAGGATGTATAAGGTCTTCCTCGTCAGGACGACAGTTCGAAAAAAAGTCTACTGGGGTGGGGAGGGGCGAGAAGGGGGGCTGCAAGAGGCTCTGATGTAAAGACAGCATTTCGCGAAAAGAAAAGGACCGGTCTTCCTATCGAGAAAAAGAGGATCAGCGTTTAGGTGGGGAAAGAAGCCAGTAAAATCTGAGGGAAGATCAAGAAAGAAGAGACTCACTAACGAGGGGAATTATCTCCTCAGAGAGAAGAGGGGCTTTCTAGATTAAGAAAGTTTACTGCGGCTAGGATTGCTTCAGCTAAAAGAAAAAGAAAGCTCCGACTAATAGAAGGAGGGGGCGGGGGGAAGGAAAAAAGCTCATAAAAAGGATGAAAAGAGAGGGGAACTTCCGCCCGCGGCGGCGCTGGGGGGACCTTACTGGTCTCTTCTATTGTCAGGGGAAGGGTCGCTTACTAAATAAAAGGAGGACGGGAAAAAAAAGTGCAATAAGTCTATCGAGAAGAGCGTTTCGTGCCGCTCCGAAAAACAGGAGTCTGTCGATTGCTTCAAAAAAGGGGGGGTGCTGGCTGCCGGAGATAGATAACAAGGAAAAGTCTAGGAGAAAAAGGAAGGTTTCGAAGAAGGGATTCTCCGAAAGAGAGAAAACCTTCTGCAACGCGGCAATAATCGCCCTCTCTTCCCGAAAGACCTTAGGGGGAGATTCGACATGGATAAAAGAAAAAAACTAAGGAAAGAAAGAAATTGCTCAAGAAAACCTTCTGGTAAAAAAGGAGCGCCACCGACCACATTTACCGGGGAAGGAAGGGGGGCGTCCGTGCGAAAGAGGGAGGAAACTGGAAGGGGGGAAAAGGCCGCATAGAAGCTCATGGAAGTGTTGGTCTGGGAATCGTGACGTGCGCGTGAAAAGAACCTGATTGAAAGATTGGTCTCCGGAAGGAAAAAAGGGGGGTTCGTCCTTAGCCCGAAAGAAAGGAGAAGGGGGGAACCCCAGCGGCGTCAGCTCCGAACAGCCGGCACCCGGTGGGGGCTGCACAGCACAAGAGACTCGGACAGCCTCAAAAAAGAGAAAAGCCGAAAAAGAAGAAGAGAAGGAACCGGAAGGGAGAGAAAAACTGCGGGAAAAGGAGGAAGGGAGGCCTTTGGAGCACAAACTTTCCACCTCTTATTTAAGGGGGAATGTTGCTTCAAGAAGAGGGCCCTCCGAAGGGAAAAGAGGAGAGGCTATACAATCCCCCTACTGCAGAAGGGGGAATTTCCGCCACGCGGGAAAAAAACGATCAAATTAATCAGGGGACGTCGCTCTCCAAAAGAAAGGAACAGTACTAGGGCAGCCGAGTTCACGGGGAAAAAAAGTTGAAAAACGACCGGGCCGACCTCAATGTCCGAAAAACTTAGTCAGGCAGGACTGAAGAACAACCGCATTGCAAGGAGGGGAATCAGGTGAAGGGAAGCGTGCGGCGCCTCCAAAAGATCGGGCCTCGAAAGAAGGGAACATGGCAGCGAGATGAAGGAAACAGTTCCCGTGGCGTCCAAGGAGGGAAAACAGAAGGTGTGGGAAAAAGGAGGGGCCGGTCAAAGGGGGGGAAAGGTTTCAGTCGACTTCTTAACTGATTCCGTCTACCTGGGGGAGGGGGTGCGGATAGGATTAAGAAAGGGTAGGGAGGACCTGTAGTCAAAGAAAAAAGACTCTACTCGCGGGTGGCACACTACTGATGTGCAGACTACGGGGAATCGAGTCTGCAATGCTTACTATCGAGGTTTTTGGGGAATAGAAAGGAGCAAAAATGGGAAGAGACCATTCGAAAGAAGCGGTCCGATAGGGGTCGCCTGCTCCACCAAAAACCCCTTTTTCTGAAAGACTTCATAAAAACAGGGACCGGGGAGAGCTCCAGAACACTCTTAGACGTTTCTGAGCAGATGCCATTGGGACTTCGGCTTAAGGGACGCACAAGAAAGCTCGGGCTCTTAGTGCCGGATAGATCCGACGGGGGTGGGGACGGCAGGGACCGGTGAAAAGTGAAAAGGGGCTTGTCTTGATGGAGGGGGCCTCATGAAAGCGAACAGAAGCTGGGATCTCTTCGAGTGGTAGAGGGGCTATAAAGCAAAAGGAATCAACATTTTCGTGTACCATTGAGGGGGATTGACTGCGAAAAGAGGCGAAAAGAAGGGCCGAGGTATGGGGGGGGAGGGAAAATACCCGTTCCAGAAGGTCACGATCTCTTACGGAACCACGCGATGAAGAGGAAGAGTCTAGGTGAGGGGACGGGGGGGATACAGGACATTTCTTCGGAAGGCTATTGCTGGTGCGCGAGTACGAGGAGAAGAAGCTCCAAACGGGAGAAAAAGGGAGGAAGATCTTTACTCGGAGAAATCCTCCGAAGAACTAATGTCACTTAAGACCAGCAGAATCTTGAAAGAATAGGGGAGATCGCCGTGCAGTGGAATTGAGAGGTAAGGAGATGTGAAAGAAGGTCGAAAAGCCCATCCAAAGGAAATTTGAGAGAGCGAGACGGGGGGTCGGGTTAGAATGCCAGAAATTTCTCTCTCAGGGTGTTTAATGGCTAGCAGGCTCACCGAGGAACATCTACTAGAGAAACTGTTATTGGGGAAACTAACCTCGGAAGGGAAACAATCCCAACCTATCAGTTTCTCAAGAAAAGCGACGCCTGACAAAAAGAACATCCTAAAGATGAAAGGAGGGGTTCCGAAAAAGCCTTGGAGGGTCCGTATAAAAACCATCACAAGTCTCAACGCGGCCCCCGATGAAGAGGAACTGACGAGAAGGTGAGTAGAAATGAAAAAAGGAACGAACGCGCAGGGAAAGGACCCGCTCTTACCGAGAGAGGGACTGAAGAGAGCACTGTCTGCTGAAAGAAGAGGGGTCCCGGGGGTCACCAGCGGACAGGGGGAACCTCTGTGTCCGAAAAAGATACCTCGGCCAGACGTCGTTGGAAGGAAATTGGGGGAACTGATAGAAGGGAACGTGGGGGGGGGGGGGGGAGTCAGGATCCTCGATCACCAAAGTGGTGTTCTTGAGGGGGAACCCCGGAAAGCAGGAGGAGAGGTTCAAGAGGTACTTCCCCAAAGGGGGGAACCAGAGGACCGATCAGGATGCTTCCCTTTCAAGGAAGGAGTCAAAGTCGTTTCGAGGGGGGGAATGGGGGGTCGAAGCAAAAGCAGGGAGAGGGGGACTGGAGATTGTCAGAAAAAGATTCTGCGAGGGGGGGGGGGGGCTCCTCCCTCTTCAGGGAAAAGGGGATCGCCTAGTGAAAGGGAATCGGACTGGAGGTTTCTATGGAAAAAAAAGGGGAAGGGGAATATAATCTCGCGTTGAAGGAACTGCTGTGGAAGAGACGGTTGTCGTTGAGGGGGAAAGCACTCGGCGAAAAAGCTGGGATCGTGGGAAAAGGTTTAATCGCGATTCCCCGGCGAAAGTTTGAGTCGTGAGGAAAAAAACAATGCAGAAGGATGGGAGCCATCTTAAATTAAAACAAGTGGGCGGACATGCGATGAATCAAAAGAAGGGGATGGAAATCAAAAAAGTCCAGAGGGAGGGGGAGCCTGAATTGTGGGAGCGTCAATTCCCTCATGAGGATTCTAAAAAGGGTTAAGTGAATTGCAGAGAAAGAGAAATCTCTCCGAGGAAAAAAAAGGTTTTGCGAAAAGGGGCGCCGAATATAAGGGAGGGAAAATGGAAAAATCGGAAGAGGTACGACAGGAGAACTTTCGGATAAGAAAGGAGCCGAACCAGGTGAGAACGGGAACCCATTCTCAAAATTATGAAAATAATGTTCGGGAAAGAGAAAAATGACCTCGGCCCTAAAACGGGGAGCTACATTCCATTCTCCGAAATTTGCTTCCAGGAGCCAGGAGAGAGGAGGGAAGGACCGATCGGCGAGGAGGAGCCGGGAGGAAGGACCCGTCTTAAGAAGGGGGACGCTCTCCTATAAGATGTCAGTGCATTATGGGGAAGGAGGGGGGAGACTGAAAACTGTTGAAGGGAGAGGAAAAAAGGGCAAAAGGTTTTCCCGAAAAAGTATTCTGGAAGAAGAAAATTCTCGCGGGATGGGGGGGACTTAGCATACCAAGGGCCGGGCTCAGCAAATTCGTTCGTCTAAAGAGAGAACTAGAGAAGGAGTGGGCCGGAAAAACTTCAGCCCGTAAGGGGGGAAATGGGCTCCGAAGCCGTGAGCAAGGGGTCCTCACTACCACTCTCAGAGGAGAATCGGATCGCCTAAAAAAACAAGGGGCCTAGAGGAGGGTACAAAGGGAGGGGGGAAAAATTGGGAACCTTCCAATAGAAGAAAAGGTACTTCAATACGCGCGGGGCCGGGTAACTGTATATATACCAACAAAAGGAAAATAGGAGAGGCCTTCGCGGGACCTCTTCGGATGCTTTGGAAAGGAGGAGTTCAGGTAGGAGGAAAAGAAAGGATCTAAGAAACTTTCAATGATAGGGGGGAAAAAGAAGTCTCTTCTATCTATGATCGACACCAGCGTTCCTTTCTTCTAGGGGGGCTAAAGTATTCGGGCTATGTCGGAAAGGGGGGGGGAAGTTCAATAATATCAGAGAAGAGAATAGGAGGCTCGGAAGGGGCTTCTGCAAAAGAGTCTTCTCCTCAACCATCTCTAGAAAGGGGGGCCCTCTGCCCTCATCATCATCTCAAAAAGCCCAACCTAGACCTTCTGGGGGAAAGGATGATAAGCAAAAAAAAGATGACGGCCAAAAGATACAAAGGGAAAAGAAGAGACGTTCACAGCGCCGTCCCCGTAAAAAAAGTTACCTGCTTCCTGCCTTTGGGCGGAAAAAACGGCATTCTCGCGAAAAAAAATAAGGGAATATAAAATAGACAAGGGAGCCGTGCTGGGGGGGGGGTTTTCTGGGAATCTGAGGTACAAAGGGTTCCTCCGCACAAAGGGGGGCAGATGAAAAGACGGACCGCACGGCAAGAAAAAAGCTTCTGCTAACCCAATCAAGCTTGCGACGCGAGGGAAAAACGGTGTTAGAAAAAAAAAAAAATGGGGGAATGGGAGAGGCGAAAAAAAACACAAGAAAGGCTCGGCAGGGCAACTGATAGGTCGCGGCAAGGGGGTACTTTAACGAAGGTCGAGAAGAGGGGAGGGGGAATTGCGAGGAAAATTCAAGGGAAAAAAGTAAACCAGGGAAGGATCGTCCACTCGCGCGGGTAATCCTGATTAAAAGGCTACTGGGGGAAGGGGCCAGTTAAGTCCCCAGGTGGTTCGCGGGAAAAAAAAAATGATGCAGGGGAAGGGTCGCGCTTCAAAAACGGCTGGGGACACGAAGGCTGGTAAGAAGGGGGGGGGTCGGGTTGACAAAAAAAAAAAGTGCTCATTCCAACCCGGGACCTTCAACGCGAAGAGTAGGAAGGGTCGTAAACCCAGAAAAAGCTTCCATGAGGGGGGGGAGACTCTCGGGGGAAAGGGCGGCGCCTCCAACTCAGAATCGACGGAAGATTACCAGAGCAGGAAAAACCTATAAAAACTAGAAGGGAAGAAAAAAACCGTTTCGGCCCGGTTCAGCAAAGTCGGAAATCAGAGGAAAATTGACGAGGGTCGAAGAGACTGAAGAAGGAGGGGCGGCCGGCGGAAAGAAAGTCCGCGACCGATTGGGGAATGGAAAGAAAAAACGGGGTATGGGTATCTTTCTTACGCGTGAGAGCAAAAGGAACCTGGGGGGGGACACAGGGTCAAAGGGAAGGGGAAGGGATTATTCTGCCTCGGAAAAGGGGGAAAAAGTGGCTCCAACTTAGAGGGAAAAAGGGGGAATAGAGATTACAGAAAAAGAACCTTAATGAAAGAAGGGGAATCTTTCGGTAAAGGAAGGAGGGCTGAAAAGGGAGGGGGTCGGGGGTCGCCAAGGGTATTCAGGAGCATGAAGGTGATCGTCGTCGCACGCACCTCGTTAGTACCTCTGAGGGAGCGGGAAGAGGACGGGGAAAGGGGAGCTTAAAAGGGATTCGGGAGATCCGGGACTCCATAGGGGGGAAGAAATCTTTCTTCGGATACGTCCGAGCTAGGGGTTTACTTCTTCTAGGAGGTTGTGAAAAGAGAGGGAGTAGGGGGCAAAATAGAGAATATGAGTATGAAAGGAATCTGAGAAATTTTATCTAGAGATCGGGCGGCCATAAGGGGCGACATCACCTGTTTAATACAAAAAACAATTGTTCGTGGATAAATTAAGGGAACATAAAAAAAAAAGAAGATCCGGAAAACTCGGGGGAAAGGGCTTTCGTCGACCAGTGCCTAAAAAGGAACTATCCGCTGACATCGGAGAGACGTCGATCGAAAAAAAGGGGAACAGATAGTACTTCGGAAAAAAAAATTCGGGGCTATGGCGGAGGCGCGAGTACGATCTTCCAAATCGAAAAGAAAAAAAGGATTGAAAAGAAGAGGAAGGGAGAAAGGATCAGCGCAAGGGGACATTAGCCGCAGAGACTGCAGCAACTGGTCGAAAATTTCATGCCCAAAAAAGAGGAGAGGGGAGAGAAGGGGCTCGGTCAAGGAGGTTCAAGCCAAACAAAAACATAGTTAAAAAAGATTGGGGGAGATAGGGGGATAATAGAAGCACCCTGTGAGAGAAGAGGGGTTCACAGTTATGTCGAGGAAAAATGCGGCCCTCTGCCATCGGGGGGAAAGCGTGAGGCTCGAAGGGAGACGGACATCTCGTGAAAGAAGAAAACTCAGAAATTCGAAAAGCCGGTCAAAAAAGAAGCTCGATACTAAGAAAGGAAGAGCTGATCTGATTTGAAAAAGGAGAGACGTCAGAGCGGGGGGGAGAAAAAAGGCTCAGGAAAAAAAACTAAAAAAGACTATTTTGCGGAGTACTACGATCACCGAGAAAAAAAAAAGTGAGAGAAAGTTACGGAAATAACCTCTCATTACAAAAAAGAGGGGAAAGTCCTCTTGCGATGGACTGAGGGAGCTACCATTGTCAAAAGGGTCATCGCGATTTCACAAAAAGGGTTAAGTCGAGGAGAGACATCGAAAAAATCGGTTCCTAAGAAAACTACGGGGGGAGATATTGGAGGTCTTCGGGTCCCGAGAGGCGAAAAAAGGAAAATATCACCCCTGTGTCTTTGGGGCAGGGGAAAAACAGGTCCCCTTCCCAAGAACCCAAGCCGTTCCGGGGGCACAATGAAACCTCCTGGAGGTTACCGATTCGAAGGATTCCGGTCCCATTCGTCAAGGAAGTCTATGCGGGGGAAGGTGAAGGAGGGAAACCTGAAAACATTTTAAGAGGGACGTTGCTCCAGGTTAAAGAAATTTTCATAGAAAAGTCAGATTGAGAGGGGGAGGGGAAGTCGGAGAAAAATCGCAAGGGAGGGGACAAAACTCTGTCCGCGGAGGTAGGGGAAATTTGTTAGAAAGAAGTAATTCAGGAAGAAAAAGGGAAGGTGATGTAGGGGAAGGGGGGAAAAAGGTCGTTCGGGTAAACGACTTTTTAACTAAAAGGGGGCATCCAGAAGGAAGGATCAAATGGACCGAGGGGTCCCACTCCTGAGCGCTGAAACCTTCCCCGAGTGATTGAGGGTCATCGTGGGCTAAAGAACGTAGGGTGGAGAAAACTTGGAGAACAGAACGCCTTTTCATAAGCTTATTAACAACAGCTGAAAACCAAAGAATCCTGGGAAGTTGTGCATCAAGTAATGTGGGGAAAAGTCAATTAAAAGAAAGAAGGAGGGACGCAGTCACGTACCAAGAAAAGCCGCGCCCGATCAAAAAAAAATCTGCTCATCTCGCCGGCGAAACTGCAGACTCAGGGGGGGGAGGGGAAAGGGGGGGCAGAAAAGGGGGGCGAAGCAAAGGCAATCTTACGCCGAGGGTAGCCAAAAGGAGGGGAGATGGGCAAGGGGGGAACAAAGAGATCCGTGAGGGCGCAAAAGGATGGAGGGGGGGAAAAAAGTTTCGTGCGGCACGAAACTTCCAGATGACCCACGGGGGGGGCTAGGGAAGTCCTAGGATAGGAGGAGGTAGCCTACAGGAGGGGGAGGGGCTTACCTGCGCCTTCTCAATCTTAGCAGGTCCCTTGTGGAACTCTGGGTTAAGATGAAGGGGAGCGCTTTCCACAGGAGGGGAGAGTGGCGGCTCTTCCTCAGGGGTGACGAACAGTTCCGAACATGTCTATCTTGGAAAAGAGGCGAGGTGGAAACTGGGGGAAAAAGGAGAGTTTCCGGGGAAAATGGCGGGGAGAGGGCCGCCCCCTGCCAGGCTCGTATCCAGACCGAGGAATCAGGAAAGAAGTCTCCGGAAGAGAGGGGTAGCCAGAAAAGAAGGGACCCTAGGAGCAAAAAAGAAAAAGAAAAGGTGGCGAATCATCTGATCTAAGAAGTCTCCCTCCTTAAGAGGGAAAATTAAAAGGTGAGGAGGGAGGGGGGGAGAGTGGAAAAAAAAACCTCCAAAAAGCCAAGGAAACAGCGCCCGCGCTGAAAAAGCCGCG
>Ga0179593_1442429_pt1 | contig 14057 bp, 13 predicted proteins | sample CZODoug2_1_08_16_FD_185931 | JGI IMG/M metagenome (GOLD analysis project Ga0179593, IMG submission 185931) | Vadose zone soil fungal communities from Angelo Coast Range Reserve, California, USA - CZODoug2_1_08_16fungal (PacBio error correction) | ecosystem: Environmental > Terrestrial > Soil >...
TCTCAAAGGGGAAAAATACCCAAGGATGTCGACCAGACGGTGAAGAAACTCAAACTAAAACTCAGAAATTGAGCTCAGCAGAACGGGAGCTGCAGCCAATGGCCGAACAAACTAAACGTAAACCGCCTCAGGACTGACAACTCATGAGGGAAAAGGCGGGCGACTTGAAGAAACAGAACCGTGGTCGCCCAAAATGTTGGAGACGAAGACTTGGAAAACCAAAACCTAGCCGCATCAGGAACCCGTCGTATGCGGGGAAAGGAGAAAAAAAAAATTAAGAGGCTCAGACGAAAGATGCCGTTGGAAAAGATGTTAAACAAACGTGGGGGGGTGTCGGCAGGAAAGCAAAAAAACTCAGAAGTGTAGACGAACTCTTTAATGAAACGGGGAGGAGCAGATGGAGGAGAAACAAGAGAAGCACATCAATCAAACAGAGGGGGGAACTCGCTGGCGGGCTTTCACTGAGAAGCCCTCAAGCACGAGAACGATCGGGGGGCAAACCTTCTTCGAACTAGGAGGAAACATGCGGTTATGCACAATTCAACGAGCTCGGAAAGCTGCAACATTGGATGGTGAACAAGTGGGGAACCTTGGGTTTGAACCTAAAAAAAAGACTCAAGAAGTTAACTCAGAATCCTGCCCCCAGGAAGTCGGCTAAAAAGGAAAAACGGTGCAGGAATCAGGGAGCGGCAAAAAGATCTCAATCCGACAAAAATAATATCAGGGGGAAATGGGTCGAAAAAAAAGAAAAACGCTGCAGGGAACGTCGGGTCACACATTGCTAAGGACAGCAGAAAACGAGGCCAGATAAGAGCAAAAACAGACCTGGAGTGTTACCAAATGGGCAAAAACAGCCAAACCGCTCTTGGGTGAAAAGCTTGGGGAAAAAAACGGGAGGGAGGGGGTGCCGGAATACCGCCTGCATTGAATTACAGAAAAAAGGGAAAGACCATGAAGAGGCACCGGGCTAAAAGTCTCAACTGGACCTTCAAACTTTTTCCTGTGGAAAAAGAAAATGACCATTCGGAAGGAGAGCCGGAAAACTGCCAGGAAAAGAGAAAGGTCACCACCCAACTATCCGAACACAGGATAAGGAATGGCCGTGAAGAAAGAAAAAATAACGATGTGCTAAATGCAAAGAAGAGATTCAAAAAAGAAGTAGAGACCCGCCGAAGATGGGGTTTCAAGATCAGGGACGAGGAGGGCCACTGATTTAAATCCTGGTAATCCCCTAAGGACCAAACTTTGAAAACTTCAAACACAAAAATTGCACTAACAATGTAAGTCAAAAAAGAGGAAATGGGGGGGCGCTTTGGCCTAATAGGGGTACAAACTCTCACCACCGGTCCCGAGTACAATAACCTTTAGCCATTTTCTTGTGAAACCGGACAGTTAGGATTGGGGTTCTCACAAATAAAACCAGAAATAAGAGGAAAACGGAAACGTTGAGGTGAACACTCAAATGGGTTACGACCTAAGGGGGTTGTTACACTCGAGGAATTAGCCGAGGCAAAATCTCAAAAAAAAATGGAAGCGATCCCAAAGGGTGACGTAAGGCGACTCCGGGGGGGAAGGTTAGTTGTAGTAAGGCCGTTTGGTAGGGCGGAAGGTAGGAACAAAAGTTGGACTTCCTTACAAGCTCTGACTCTAGGTCAACCGGAACGATATCCTTCTGGACACAAAGTCTGCGGCGCGCGAAAAGACAGCGATGCCGCGGTCTGGGAACCCACATTGGAGAAAGAAATGGAAGGTCACCGGCCCATAATATACAGTTCGGAAAAAGAGGAAAGGAGGAGGGGAGAAAGGAGCAGCTCACGACTTGAATAAGGTCTAACCCATCAGGAGTGACAAGATTTAGGGGAAATCTCCCAGATGGAGCGAAGAACTTACCCTGGGGGAAAGGAGGTGGGTAAAATCTGCCAGCGTGGGAGAAAGAGAACCGAAGCACCAAAGAAATCTTTAGCCAGACAATATAGTACGATGTAAGACCAACGAGGCGGATGCCAGAATACATAGGGAAAAAAAAAGCGAAAAATGAGGGCAACATAGGGAAGTACGATCGCCGTCACTAGTTAGTAGACGCACTCAGTGGGGAGCTCGAGGCTGGGAACCAAATTAATGTTCACACAGGATGGTCAAGTCTCAAACGTGTGGGCAAAATCACCTCATGAACCGGAACACTGCAAGTAACGTCCCGACCTCAGCGGTCATGATACCAGTCCGGGAACCCTAGGCTTCTACGTTAGCACGGGTAAGAAAAATTATGTGAAAATAGCAACGCGAGGGGGGAAAGCGCGGAATGAACAAAAGGGTCCCGCAAGGAATGTTAAAAACGCAGGGTTCACCGATGCTAGTGGTTCAGAGGCATCGTGGGGGGTGGGGGGGGGGGGGGGGGGGGGGGGGGGTGGGGGGGGGGGTGTTTGGGGGGGGGGGGTGTCGAGCGCGCCAGGAATTGGATTGGGCAGCCTTCAAATAAGGCAAGAAGTTTGTTAATCGCAACGGCGTTCAAGCTATAAAACTCTCATGAGGGGAAACCTCCAGCGTTAAGAATACACTGGTTAAAGCAGGGGGGGGGGGTACCGAGCGCACTGAGGAGATCCGCGTTATGGAGGCAGAGCTAAAACAGGACAAGAAGGTGCTTTGAAAGATTGCGGGTCGCTAAGGAAGAAACCTCAATAAGCAAAGTTGTAGCAGAATAAGAACGCGTCGGGGATTGAGGCAATTCAAGAAGGCGATGTGGTTTGGCCAAAACAATCTCGTGGTCAAACAACTAGCGGGAGGGACGCCAAGGGGAAAAAAGGCAAGCAAAACCCCCAGGTGTCACTTTTATATTAAAACTAGGATCGAGATGCTGTTGAAGGCTTCACATAAATGCAGCGCTGTCCGGCAGATGGGCTGAGTCTAGGAAATGTGGTCAACAGAGGGGCCGGAGACGCGCGGAGGAAGGCCCAGGGTCGTGATCAAGCTAAGCCGTGACAGAATCTCTTCATAAACAACAAACTTATTGGGATATAGAAGAAGTATCGACATAAGGGGAATCACTGAGGCAAGCCCGCAGAAGAAAAACGAGCAGGAAGAATGCAGAAGAAAGCAAAGCAACGAAAATTTCGAAGCCCTCAACAGATCGAGAACTAGCCTCTCACTTCGACACTTAAGTGAAGGGACGGACAGCCAGGGAAACGGGGGGAAAGAAAACATAATTGAACGGGATTGGCTTGGCCAAAAAAAAAAGCTACCTTGCCTAAGCCAAAAAAAAGGAGGATTTCTCCTCCAAAGCCTATGATCGTGACGAACCAAAAAGGCAAAAAAAAATTATGGGGTCCGTTGTTGGGTGGGGAGAAGGAGCGGAGGAAAACCGTGAGCGGGAATTCAAAAAAAAGTAAAAACACTGCGCATTGCACAAAACAAGGGGAACAAGGCGAAAACGGAGGGGATGCAAAATGCATAACTTGAAGAAACCCTCCTCCCGCGCAAGCGAGAATCGGAAAAGAACTGTAAGGGACTATCTGACACCTGCAGGTGGAACATGTGCTTGGGGAAAAAAAAAAAACGCGCTTCTGCTGGGGAGCGAAAACATGCAGGTTGCCACTTGGCCTGGGGTAAGAATGGGTCCCGCTAACGTATACGAAAATGTCCGGAAGTACATGCGTCCTAAAAAAACCCACGCAGGGGTCACTGGAAATCGCAGAAAAGGGGCGGGGCAGACACAGGCGTCAAAAGAAAAGTAAACATTTACATCAGGTTGGGCAGATTGTGGGTTCAAACGCACGGGGCAAAGGAAAGTGGGTTGGAAAGCTTTGCCCCAGGAAGCCGTGACGGAATCAGGAGTAAGATAATCGAACGCAAGACAAAAGTGTGTGACAGAATTGGGGAAAAAAAAAGGGCAAGACCCCGAAAAAAAGCGGGGGTGTTTTGCATCCCTAGAGGGCTAAAATGAAAGGGGGTTTCGGGTTGGAGAATTGTAAATGCCACCTGACCCTGTCATTTGGCAAAGAAGGGGGAGAAGACAAAGAAGAACCCGCTCATGTCTGCTTCACAGGACACGGACCAAGTTTTTACCTCACTGGAAAGGGGGGATCACTAGAACAAGGATGAAAACGAAGGCTCGCCAGGCTCAAGGCAGATCAAGTCCCAATAAAGCCGCGGGGCAGAACCCATTATGTGAAGTTACTAAAAAAGAACAAAATGCACCACATTGGCTTCAAGGATAAGAGATTTAAAGGGACAAGCTTAATCGATCCGAAAATGGGTACATAAGAGTCTGAACTGGGACGTTCAAGCGTATAAGACCACAGCCGGAATCACATTCGCTGAAGCTTCGATACGTCAAACAAACGCCTCAAGCACAAGCCTTGGAGGCGTAGAAGACAAGGGAGAGGGAGGGAGAAGGACGTTGGGGAAGCCTCATCATAACACTTCCCGCTAGGGACAGTTGAGTCTCTCTGCCCTTGGGCGTGTAAAAAAAATAAACATGTCGGGGAAAGCCAAAAAGAAAAAACAGAGGAAGGAAAAGAGGAAGGCAAACGTAGGGGGAGACACGCAAGTGGATCAAGTTACTTTTTTCCACGACGAGTGAAAGGACTGCGAGGAAAGGAAATATGGAAAACAAAATGCGTCAGAAACGGGGACGCACTGAAAGACAGTTGAAGGGTCAACAGGGGTGTGATAGCAGCCAGTCATACGGTAGTGCGTAGAACTGACCTTAGAAAAAGAGAAAGAAGAAGGAGGGCAGCATCGACTGATTCGAGCCCGGAGAATGTGCTAATGTTCAGTCCCGTCAGGGGCCCAGACTTTAGAATCTGTCCAAAACATACAGGAAAGAAGCAGGGGGGGCTAAAAAAAAGAGTGGAGTTGACTCGTTTTATCCGGAGAAAAGTCTCGTACAGCGACTTTACGTAGGGCAACGGATTCCCAATTCAAAGCCCGGGTTGAATGTTCAGGAGACCGGAGACGAGACCTCACGACTGGATTCGATACACAAATTGAGTAAAATGGATTCTCTTGGCTACACTTCCATCGCACAATCCAAAGGAATAGGAGCCCCTACAAAGGTATGAAACGCGGCGGGGGGGGAGGCAGCATGTCAAAACCAGGTCTTGCTTAAGGAGCGGAAAAAATCCAGACGCCGAGAATCCGTTCACAAAGGTTCAAAAAATGGTGGGAAAAACCGGAAAACCCCCCCCAGTATGGAAAATTCGAAATGTGGTGACCGTCTAGAACCCTCGCCCGCACTGATGGGATAGGCAAATGTGGATTTTGTTCGAAGCTGACTGTGCTTCAAATAAAAGGGAGAATCACTTGGAAAGCCCACAGTTCCATGGCAACTCCTTCGTGGGTGGATACCGTGACTGGTGGGGAATTCGCACCATTCACTCAGGTAGTCTGAAGGGAGGACAAGGGGAAAGTGTTAAAGCAAGGGGAAAAATGGGTGTTGACAGAAGGCCTCATATGCGAATCGCCGGGCCAAACGTTGGTACAATTGAAGGGACTAAACAAGAAGTCCGTTTGAATCATCGCGGGCGCGAAGGTGAGGAGAGAAAAGGGGCAAAAGGGGGAAACACGCGTCACCAAGATCTTGCGATGCTTGAAAACCAGCGGCAAGGACTGTCCGTGTTGTACCGATAAGTCCGTCTCACCGGGGGGAGGACGTGCACCTGAAATACCACCCTCGAGAAAAAATGACAAAGTGGGGGGGGGGAAATCAAAATTGAAAAGGGTCAGATTCAATCCCGCAATAGCCCAATGGGGGCTCCTGGCGGAAGAACAAGAGGTCTAATCGCAAGGCCCAAAGGAGTGTTGTTGTGGGACCAAGAAAAAGAATTGCCAGGTAGGCTGCCAGTTAAAAAAAAACGGTCTTGGGGCAACATCCCAAAGAGAAGGAACTGAAAAGTTGAGGAGAGGGGGTACGCTTCAGAGAAGAGGGGGGGGGGAATAAAGGAGTCGAAAGGAGGGGGAGTGCAGAAGGGAATTCGGGAGACTTGAGACCCCTGTCAGAAAGGTTCAGAAATCATCTAGGAAGCTGAATGACAAAGAAGTAATCGGGAAAGTCTGACAAGACCTGGTCTCTCTCAACAGAAAAAAGGGTTATTAAAGCGAGGAAGGGAATCTTAGAGAATAATGATAACGATTCCCAAGGTCGTGCAGAAAAAGAACTCCTGGCGCTCGCCATTAAAAAAAAACAGTAGCAAAGTCGAAGCTCGAAGGAAAATATTCCACACCGAAAACAAAAGGGTCAAGCCACCTCGCTCATTGAGGAATGGTAAGAAAGGGCGGAGGGCGACAGAAAAGACTTGTTCGTGAACCGCCCAATACGAAAAAGTGGGCGGAAAAACACAACATCTGTCTTGAAGGGCGGACGCCCGGCCAATTGGGGAAACAACTTGAGCGGTAAGGAAAAAGCCCGACTTAACCATTTGTCAAAAGGGTTGGGGTGTCGCTTGTGGGACGGAGGAAAACCGGCCTCGAAAGGACGGAAGAATAGAACCAGAAAAAAGGGGACAGGGGGAACTCTGAGAAACACAATCATCCGATGAACGCGAAACTCCAAAGCCCCTTCGGGAACAAGCCAGAAGAGAAGCGATCAACTTCTTCTAAAAGGGAGACATGAGGGGAAAGAGGTATACGAAAGGCAAACACCCAACCTCGGGAATTGGAAGGAGTTGAAACCTGATTGGCACCCTTAGGAAAAGAAAAATAGACCAAAGCCTTGGAAAAAGGGCAGAAACAACAGAACAAGGGAAAACTAGGGGCTAAACTTTTCAGGAAATGAATGAAGACGTGAAACGAGCGAAGACACGCAGAACTGCGGAGTGCCAAAAACTGTGTGACGGAAATTGCGAAAGCACTGGAAACAATAGAGAAAGCGAATTTCTCTGAGACGTTCAAGCTCTGGGCGCCGATGTACCAACGGAAAAAGGACATGGGCGTGTTCAAGGGCAGTGAAACATAATCAAAAAAGGCGGTGGGTTTGAAGAAAGCAAGGACTCCAAGGAACGGGTAAGTTGGGAGGGTATACAGATGCGATTCATGACAAAAAAAGGGACTAAAACCTAATAGATGAAATAACCGAACAGGCCAATGCACAACTCTCCAAGAAAGGGATTAAAGGCACGGAATGGGGAGGATACGCGGCAAGCAAGAAAGAGAAATGATCTCGGAGCAAAGAAAAGTACCTCTAAACAGAGAGAGGAGGGCAAAGGGAACTAAATAAAGAAAGGAAACGAGTGACTTCAACAGGACAGAGGGTGAACAAAACGCCCTTAAAGGCGAAAGACCCGAAACTTTCACAGGAAGTAGATTCTCATAGAGTGGGCAGAAGAAAAGAAGGAAAGCCGACTGAGCAAAAAAAGACTCCGGAAAAATAACACCCCAGCAACCAAAGACACCTGGGTCATGAACAGAAGGACTAACACTGGGGGCATTTGGCCACTAGTACGGGATGAGGGTCGCATACAACATCCCAAAAAGTATTTGGGAAACTAGGTAACAACTATGTGATCAGGGAACACCCATTGGTCTGGAATACTGAATCAAAAAAACGGAGATAGGGAGAGAATTCACAACTAAGGGACAAAAAAAGTTCGCTCAAAGGTGTACTTTTGGCCAAACGTGAAGAAATAGACCATGTCCCAGAAAAGAGAGAACAAGGAAGGTCCTGGGTCTGACGCTACCAGGGTTTAGTCAAAAGGATCGCCTGATCATAAATTTGGTGCCCAGAGGACATAAAGGATCTCGCTTCTCGTCCAAAAGCAGACTTCGGGGAAAAGAGGGAAAAAAGGAAGAAACGACAAACTGGAGTCCGTACAGCAAAAAGTCATTCTGGGAAAATGAAACTCCAGAGGGGAAAAACTTGAAACAGTTCTCTGGGCAAGGGATAAGAGACGGCGACGATCCGCGAGGAGAAGTAGTATCAAACCCTGCCAAACAAGTGTAAAAAAACGAGGAGGGGCATTGAGCCAGAACCTATTAGGCAAGCTAGTTACCAGAACGGTCGGCAAAGCTTGGAAAGAAAAAAATAAAAAGCATCCCCTCACTTCGAAAAATGGAGTACTCCCTACAGTGAAAGAACAGAGCGTCGGAGCCCTGTGTCAGAAGAGAACAAAAGGGCCTCGTGAAGGGCGATAATCAAGGAAGCAGTAGCCGGGCACGAATTGCGAGTGGAACTACGTATAAAAAGTAAGCGTTAGGGTCGTGTGAAAGGATTCACCACCGGCCAGTACTAAACGGGAATGGAGAAAAGGATCATGAATCAACACGTTTTGCAGTAAAAAGTCAAACCAACCAATCTGCGTGGGCAGACTACTTCAGCATGCGGAGAGAGTCTAAGGTGACCGAGACCATGAGGGGGATGGGTTCACAAAAAGGAGGACGCGGTTTTGCATGAGAAGGAAGCCTAAGCAAACGCCAAAAAGGGAATGTGTCAAGGGGGAAAGAAAGATTAAGGGGAAGAAGCAGAAAAGTTTCAAAAGATAAAAACGGGCCGGGAAAAGCCTTCAAGAAGGAACGGGAAAAAAAGTGGCAACTACGTTCCCCTAGAGGAGGGTCAGTGCTTCAACCACGTAAAACTGGCGCAGGGGGGAAAAAAAAGATCTCGAAGAAAGCAAAACCACTCAGGAGGGAGTGAAACCAGGAAAGACCTAAAAACAAACAAAACATAGGGGTGGCGTTCAAACGATCGGAGCTCTTGAAGACACGCAGCGCCAGGGGGGGGCGCCCGTCAAAGGAAGAAACGGGACGTGGGAGCCAACGTCTAGGTGGGTGTGGGAAAAAAGAAGGACTTTTCCAATTAGAGGGGAAGAGTTTCCGGTCGGAAAAAACAACTCGCAGCACTCAGGGGGATGAGACGAGAAAAAAGAGGTTAGAGCAGGTGAAATGCGTGGGGGACATGTGCGTGACAGCGAGACGGAAAAGAAACTTCTGCATGTCAATCAAACTAGAAAGGCGGCGCCGAAACCATATTATCCGGTAAAACATACCTGATAATCTCAACAAACCGTGGGAGGAAAGAGATATCATCACGCTGAAGCTTAGAAAGATAAAAACCTTATGTTTTGTAAAAGCGAAAGCAGTTCCAAAAAGGGAGAAATCGAAGAAATGCAAGGAAGGGCTGACAGAAGAACAGAAAGAGGAAGACCATAATCGACGAGTCCGCAAAGAAGAAACCAAATACTAGAAGAAGGGAGGAAGGCCCTCGCCACCCGTGAAGTTAATTAGAAGAGATCTTGGGCACAGGAAAAGAACTTGTTCGTAACAGCTAATGGGGGAACGAGAAGACCACAAAAACCAAAAAAAAGGGAGGCAGTGACCGAGGAAATAGGAAAACCTCCATTAGCCGGGCCAAATGTCTAAAAGGAAGTTTGACTTGACTACGCACGGGAAACAATTCCAGTGTTTGTGTTAAGACAGGAAATTGAAGAAAAAAATCACGCTCGTAAGAGAAAACCGAAAACAGGGAACTGGCGGAGCAACTCATCGGGGCAAGAATTTAACTCCGCTGAAGCCGGCTAAGGCCGCCCTCACCGCGAAAACGAGAAGACTGAGAAAAAAACTAACATCCACCAGGCGTTTAAACCAGGGGAATGGAGATCCATAGAAAGGACTTCGCCCTCTTCAACCTGAAGGAAAATGGGGGGGAAAGTTTGAAGAGGTGACCCACGGGAGTCACCCAAAGACAATCTCCAGGCCGTATCGAGACTACAACCTAAACAAAATGGTCCTTGACGGGAGCAAAACGTGTTATCATATCCTGGTCAGAAGAAATAAACGGACTCTTGAAAGCAAAGGGGGAGGTTCCCTCAGAGGAACGCGCTTAATCTGCATTGAAAGGGCTTGACTGCATAAAACGGTCTGAAAGAGTGCGAAAAAGCAACGCAGACAGGATTAAAAAAGATGGGCTTGGAAAAAACGAAACGTGGTTTAAACCATATAAATACTATAGGCTCACAAGATGAGGTAGTTAAAGGGTTTAGCCACGGGCAGAGAAGTTGGGAACAAATTGTACAAAGAAAGGCTACCGGCCGATCAGGCCCCCTAAACGACTTGGGAAGGCCAGGTTGAATAAAGTTCCGAGGGGAAAAGAACAAACAAGGAGGACTAAACAAAAAAAAAATCAGTACCCGAAACCCCATGATATCGATGGGAAGTGAAAGAAATCATAATGAAAAAGTGGCTGCACACATGACAGGCGAAAATCCTGCTAGGCGGGACAATGAAAAAAACAGATGGTGTTCCCAGAAGTATCCAGAAAACAATAAAACAGAACATGTTAGGGGACCAACTAAGCTGACAGATGAAAGAAGAAAAAAAAAAACTCACATAACGGCCGGCAAGAAACGAAAGGTCAACAAGTAATGGGAGCCGAAAAACATGTACTATCGCCACACCGCAGAAACGGACCCTCTACCCCAAGGCACTAAAAGGGGAGTGGACAAGACCAAGGTCGTGGGGCTCTAAAAAACACAACCCGGAGAGGGAAAAGAGAGAGAGAACACCAACGGTACGGGCACCAAAGGGGCGGCGCCTCAACTTGTTTAATTGTGACCAGAGGAACGTTGGCGACGAAAATAAAAGACTATGAAAGCCTAAGAAAGTCAAGATGTACTCCTGAAGGGTGTTCTTGCAGGGTCCGAAGTCATCGGAGTGTGAAGTCAGAAGGGTCATAACCGGCTTCGAGAAAAAAACAGAGACTTTCTGGACAATTTTGGGAATGCGCCGAAAAAAGCTGATAGATGGAAAAGAGAGTCAGGAGAAGCACAATTCTGCGGTCTTTATGGGAAAAAAGGAACAATCGATTCCTTTGTGGTCGGCGGATTGGAGCGCCGGCCGAGGAAGATCCGAAAAATGTCGGTATCAAAACAACCAAAAGGGAACAAAAAAGGAGGGGAAGTGAAAAGTAGACCTTAACGTAGCAAACAAGAAGGAAAAAAAAACTTAAACATTGAAAATGGGAAGTCACACAGGCCTAACCTCCATCGACCAACAAAAGACTGTAGTCCAAACTTATAGAGGGAACCAACACCCGGCGGGAGGCAAAATGGTTGCAAGCCAGGATGAAACAAGGAAAAGGTCTGCCGTGCGGGCTCAAAAAAATGACAAGCATAAAAAGAATAGATTCAAAGGAGGGAAGGGAAGCGGGCAGGGGAAAAACAACATCATTCACCTTATAAGGTGGAGGCGATCGAAGCTCTCAGGGAGTTCAACACTTTGGGCATTGACCATGGCCAGCACCATGCGTGGGGGGGGGCAGGAAAGCCACAACGGCCAAGGAAGGCAAAGGAAAGAAGTACGAGGGGGGGAGCAGTGGGAAAATCAGGTACCGGCCGAAAAGGGTGAGAAGGCCTCATAAGCGGGCATCTAACGCAAGGTCACACGGAATGGGAAAAGATAGAAGTTTCAGAAAGACGGTGCTGACTCAGAGAGGCCAGGGCCGCCGCAAAGGGAGTAGAAAACGTGTGCTCGCAATAAAGCTGATGTATGAAAAGTGGATGTAAGAAAATGGAAAAAAAGGACACGGGCGTTTGAACCGAGGATCGGCCCTCAAGCTGGACGCTCCTCTCCCAGCTGAAGAAAACAAAAACAACGAAGAAGGGGGGGGAGGGAAAAAAGAATTTCGTGGTAAAGAAGAAAAACGGGAAAGATAGCCTTGATCCGGGAACGAGGCGGGCGAAGATCGAGGGCAAGTCTGAGGGTTTTGGGGTAACAGCAATAGGACCTGTTAAACAAGTAGAAAAGGGGCGGACGAAAGTGGAAAGGAGACAAAACATCCCCCAAAGAGGGGATACATAGGAGGAATGCTAAAGAGGGAGAGAGGGGTTTCGCGCGTCGACATGAGGGGAGTGTAGCTGAAGGAAGGAGACTAAGAAAACTAAAACAAGTCAAAAGCAAAAGGATTCAGAAGGATCATACACCATCAGGTGGATCGGGTACCACTCAGGAAGGGGGAGTATGAGAACTCACGCAACAACAACGGGAGGAATAGAACAGGGCGGGGGAATCGTCACGCTGAAAAATGAATGTGGTTAGGCGCCTTGAACCCTATGCAAACTAAAAAAGGCAGAAATGCAACAGCAGAGCCCTTCACAAGAGCGCCTTCAAAAAAAAGAATGGCTGAGCCTCTGCACAAAGCGAGAAAACGCGGAAAGCCGAGGAATCATACTAAAAAAGTAGTGAATGAAAAGTGGTGGTCGGAAGGGGACCAGGGAAACTTGGAAGTCAGACGAAAAATAATAAAAGAATTGGATGGAAACAACCTAGCCACCGGAATTGACAGAAATTAGACACCGAGATTGCCGAGAAATGCATTCATGTGTATGCGCAAAAAATGGCTTAAAGGCCCACCAATGAAGAAAAATTGTTTCGTCGTGAGGTCAGTAAGCCGGCAAAAACGCGGACATAGCGAGTTAACAGAACAAAAAAAGACTCACCGGGAGGAAGCACAAAATAAGATCGCAAGATGGCATCTAAAAGAGGACGCTGCCACGGGGGCCGAGGTTCAGTACCTAAGAACCCGGAAAAAGCTTCTATAGCAAAAGACGTGGAGAAATAGAAAAGCGTGAAACCTAATTTTAAGTTCAAGGAGGAGTCCAAGGAATCTGCGGACAGAAAAACTTGCAAAACTTAAAGAAAAATTTGAACAGGAAATGACCACTTTCGGGGCCCGACATAGAAAAGAAATAAATCCTTGACTGAGCGCTGTCCTAAACGAACACGGGAGTCCGTAGTAAAAAAAAGGGTTGTTCATGGAGCAAGAGAGACAACGAGAACCGAAACGGAGCCTGACAAAGAAAAATTTGAAGGGAAAGGGGGGTGGGAATCCCACAAAGGTCAGGGAGAGCTTTCAAGTTGGAAAATTAAAGGCGGCACGGAGAGACGTAAAGGTATAAGAAAAGGAAGTAAAAAATGGGAAGTGGGGGGTCAGAAGTGGGAAAAAAACCCCGCCGCTGGGTGTCGGTAAGAAAACTATAAGGGACGCTATAAAAAGCTTAAGACCAAGCAAATGAAAAAAGGAGTGTAAAAAAGAGTCAAAACGCATGGGCAGCAAAGAAAGAAACTCAACAGCCCCGGGACAATGATTGCTTAGGCAAGGTTCATTGGGTGTATAAAGATCTCGGACAAGTCCAAAAAGGAAGAAGATCTCAGGAAATCCAGACGGAAGAAAGGGAAAAACCATGATAACGAGTAGAACGTTAAGGGATAAGCATAAGAACTTTGGATTCAAAGGGAGTCATCTAAGCAGGGGAGGTCGCGAGCAAAAAATGTGCAGCAGAGAGGAGGAGGCGGCTGAAGAACAGAAGGAGGGAACCCCACAATGGAAGGCAAATCAAAACTACGCGACACAAAAGGAAGGCAGACAAAAATGTCAGGATCAAAAAAAAGTGGGACAGGGGGGGATAGATAATTGCGGAGAAAGAACCGTTTCAATAAGAGGTACGGTGAGTCGCTCAGTAAGTATTCGAAAAATAACCAGGGCTTTGTGACTCCTAGAACACAAAAAACGTAGGAGGAGAAAGAGATAAAAGAAGAAATGGGACGGGAAAACGCAAAAGAACTCGTATTACCCTAAGGAGGTCTTCTAAAACGAAATCAAGTCCTATGGGAAAAGACAATGGCACTGCTTGAAGACATGAAAGGGGATTGCCGGGGGGGAGCGAGGATGTCATAGAACTTTGACTGCGGGGCTAGGACTCACGAGAAAGCGAGATTCTGGGAAAATTCTAAAGTCCAAAATTCGAAACGCAGGGAGGAAAGGATGGGACCACATAGGGGGTCAATAAGTGCTTCTGAATGGAACCGGAAAAAATACTCTATACCATGGTGGGAGCGAACAAGCGGCGAAAAAATGGTCCGAGAGAGCAGGACTGCATAGATCGGTCACAGCAGAAAAACCTTAAGCCACTTTAATTGGATGGATGAGCACCTGCGCGTGAACTCTGGGAGGTAAGAGAGGACAGGGCTTCTGGCAAAAGGACTAGGGAAGAGGCGTGGGCTAGAAAAGAAAAGGCCCCAAAGAAAGAAAAGGAAGAGGGGTCCTCTCCTGAAAAGGGAACTAAAAACAAAAA
>Ga0179593_1715234_pt1 | contig 14057 bp, 23 predicted proteins | sample CZODoug2_1_08_16_FD_185931 | JGI IMG/M metagenome (GOLD analysis project Ga0179593, IMG submission 185931) | Vadose zone soil fungal communities from Angelo Coast Range Reserve, California, USA - CZODoug2_1_08_16fungal (PacBio error correction) | ecosystem: Environmental > Terrestrial > Soil >...
GAATCTCCAAACCGGTGAAAAAGGGGTCGAACTGGCTGGGACGCACACAGGGGTTGGGGATCATAAAAAACAAAGAACACCGAAGGAAGAAAAAGATAAAAATGTAGATGTAGGGAAAGCGCTCCTCGCCAAGACAGGTTGAAAGGGCGTGATCTTGAGGAAACGGCCGGTCGCAGGAGGGGAAAAGAAGAAAAAAATTGGATTGTCCGAGGCCAAAGAAGGGAGGGCGGGGTGAAAGTCCACCCTGAAATGGGAGGGGGGGGAAAGGAAAAAAAAGGCACAACTTACGAGTGAAAAAAAAAGGGGGGGGACCTTTCGGAATGACGACTGCCAAAGAAGGAAGGCCTAGGATAATACCAAATACAGCGCCCGAACCCATGAAATGAAAGAAATGGAAGAAACTCGGAACGAAATTCGAAAAAAAGTCTGAAAACGTGAAAACCCGGATAGGCAAATTGAAGAACGGGGAAAACCACCGAAAATGAATCATGCTCACACGAAAATCCGCGCTGAAAAGCGCGGAAAAAGGAAAGGAGCTCTGAGGATGCAAAGCCAGGAGGAAAAGATCTCGTGAACAACACTTGCCGCAGAAGGGGGTCGGGCTCATAGAACGCACGGGGAAGGTCCCGCATGGTACTGGGAGGGTTCTCAGGAAAGTACAAATATTTAAAAAATCCACTCTGAACACACGGAACCCTTGGGGGGGTAAAATTTCTGAAATTGTGAAGAGGGAAAATGTCTCACGATTGAAAAAGCCCAAGGAACGGAAAAAAAAGGATAGGGGGGATTCAAAGGGGGCGATCAGAAAAGGGGATTAGTCCTGGCAATGGAATGCAAAGGAAGGGGGGGTCCGTCTGTGAAAAAAGGGGAAAAAAGAAATAAAACAAAAAAAAACTGCAGACGGAGAACAAGGGCTTTCCTCAAGGAAAAAAAAAAAAAGGGTTGCGAAAAATCCTTGGGGGAACTTAGTACCGCGTGAGGCCATGCCTGGGCATCGCATGGAGGGGGCTCTTCGTCGTGACTCCTGAATGGGGGGGGTGCCGGGTCCCGTTGTAGGGGGACTTGGCAGACTTCCGGGAAACAAAAGGGGGGAGGTTGCGAAAATGGAGCAGGGGAGAGGGAGAGCTTCATCATTGGGTTGCCGAAGCCTTTGGCTAAAAAGGAAGAAAAGAACTAAAACCTGGAGCGGCCGAGCCGTCGCAAACGGGAGTCAAAGAACGAAAGGTTTGGGTCTCGGAAGAAAAAAGAGAAAAAAAAAAAAAAAAAAAAGTTTTGGGGAACAGCCAGACAAAGCAATGCCTGAATGGGCATGGGGGGAAAGGAAAAACAAAAACTTGGGAAGAAACTTCTTAAAACATCGACGTCCGACGATTTCTTCGCTTAAATGGAAGGGAAGCGACCTGAAAAAAGGTCAGGGAAAGGCCATCCGTCTAGCGTTCAGTGACAGAGCCCGCTCCCAGGGGAAAGGGAGAAAAAGATGTGGAAGCGCGGGGTTAGAAAAAGAAGTGGCCAAACAGAACCCCCGCCGCGTGGTGGCGATCCGTCACCAGCCGGGGGATTGAAAGGGGAGGGGGGGACTGTGGCTGATGGGGGTAAGAAAGCGCAGATGGGACCATGAGCGGAAAAATTCCTCACCATACGCAAGGAAAAAGGGGGTGCACACCAGAAGTTGGTGGAAAAATGCACGGAAAGAGCCGGGGGACCAGCCCGTCAACGACTGCAATCGGCCTTTTGGCTGAGAGGGAACTCAAGAAAGGCCCCAGGGGATAATGATAAGGGAAGAACGATATCGTCAAAAAAGGGGGCAACATGCTGCTGCTGAGGCTGCTGGTCAAAAGCGAGGAATTTAAAAAGGGGGCCGGACCCGCAGGGGGGACCTGTCAAATGGGGCAGGATTCATCTGCCGAGGAGCGATTGCAATGAAGGGGGGGGAAGGAAAAAAGCACCTGACTGAAAGGCGCGTTCTGAGGGAAACTTTTTAATGAGGCTGCTCCTTCGAACCAGGGTTGTAAAGGGGGAGGAAGTCTTTTGTCATTACTAAAACATGGAAAAGGGGGGAAAGAGTTGAAGTGGGGGGGTTCGAGAGGAGAAGGGTGGGGCCGTGAATCTAAAAGCCTTCTGGCGGGCGCGAGCCCGTCGAAGTCGAACCGAAAAGAAGGGGAGGCGGCAGAAAAGGTGTCAAAAGGACCTTGGAGGGAAATGGAAAATCCGCCATAGAGAAGAAACAACAACGGAGATGGGGGAGAAAAAGAAAAAAGAAAGAAATCAAAGGCTTCAAAGGAACCAAAAAAAAAAAAAGAAAGCACAAGATCAGGCGCCCAGACAGGGGAGGGCAGGAAGAAAACGGAAGTTCCGAAAAAAAAGCTGCAGGAGAAATCAGGAACATCAGGCAAAGGAGAGGAAGGGAACAAAAAGAGGACAAGGAAAGGGTGAAAAAAAAAAAGCAAGAGTTGGGTAGAAATGCAAAAGGAAAAAAAATGAAAAAAGCAGTGAATAGCAATCTCAAAAAATCCAGAAGAGCGCAGGATCCTAGGGGAAAAGGGGAATGCCGCGCCCAGGGGAGAGTCCTGATCACCAAGCAAGGGAAAGAAAACCCAAAAAAAAAAACAGAAGAAGAGGGGCCCCGGGTAAGAAACAGGCAATCTCAGAAACATGTCAGCATACTCAGGAAAAGGAGAAAAAAAAATCATTCGAAATTAATCATCAGCTTCAATAGAAACGGGGAAAAACTCTGAAACGCAGGGAGCAGCCGCAATTGGCCGCCCCGGGGAAGGCGCCACAACATCGACAAGGTTTTGGATTACTGCAGGGAAACAGGTGGGGCATATGGAGGGAGGAAGGACGACTCATAGAACGCGACGCGGATGAAAAAAAAAAAAGGGCCCATGGAAAAGTGGTTCAAAAAATGAAAGGCGAGGGGGGGGAGGAGCTCAACACCAGCGCGAACTTGGAAAGGGCTGGGAAAAGGAAACTAAAAAAAAAAAACAAAGCCGCCAAGAAACGAAACCTAAAGGAACAAGGCCAACGGTGAAAACGGAGTAACCGGAAAAACTTAATGAAGACTTACGAAAAACCGCCGCGAAGATTTCGAGGGTGTGGGGGGATACTAAAAAAAAAAATCAAGAGTTCGAAGAAAAGGGGAAATTTTCAGGACCAACTCATCAAGGAGACCCAGATTCAAAAAAGCAGGCCCAAAATAACTGCTTCTCAGGGAGGTCCAAAATATCGAACAGTAAAAAAAAAGGAAGTAACGAATAAATCAAACCTTCCAAAAAAATGCAACCGGACAGGGCTCGGAAGCGCCAAAAAGGCGAGCAGGACGGGAAGATCACAAGGCAAAACGGCGAAAAAGAGCAGAAAAAGAAAAGCAGCGGGTCCTACGTCCTGGGGGAAAGAAGGAAATCGGGAATCGGGACGGGGGACTATCGGGGGACAAAGCCCAGAAAAGAAACCGCCAAAACAAGGCCGAGGAACAGCATAGAAGGGAGGATCGAAAAAACCCCAAGCCTGAGGGGGGTAATCCTCCAAAAATGGAATTCCAAAAAGGGGAGCAATGGTCGGGGCAGCAAAACATGGAAAGAGCAAAAAGGCTGCTTAAGAAGAAAAGTATAAGAGGGAGCGGGGCACAGGGCTTCAAGAGACAGGGGGAGACTTCATGACAACGTTTTTGAAGCGCCAATCCGGGGCAGGGGTACTGCCCTAATCATCGACTTCCGGACGGTCTGGAAAAACGACGGAAAAACGGCGAAAACTGGCTCCAAAGACGAGAACCGACCTTTGGGGGTTGGGGGGTTGTGCACAGACTGCAGAAAAAAAGACTGACGGGGGACCGAGTGGCTGTGGATACTGCCTGGTAAGGGACCGGGAAAACGAACGGAAACAAGGGGAAATTCTGGACGTCACTAACATATCCATAAAACAACCGAACGACGAGCTCGAGGAGCCTGAAATGTCGGATACTACAAACTACAAACAAATCGCCTCTCCTCGGGAGGTGTGCGAACGGCACCCAAAGTCTCAGTCGGCCAAAGGGGTGAGCAGAAGGAGAGAATCAAATGGTCAGGGCGCAGTGGGTTCGGGAGGAGAAAAGCCCGTGTGGGGGCAAGATTCCGGGGGGGGGAACGCGAAAAAAAAAGCCATGGACCTGCCCACTCCCCCCCCCCCTTGAACGAGTACGATCAGGCCTTCATGTGGGAGAAACAGGAGAACTTTTCGGGCGAGTCAAGGTGCAAAGGGGGGGGTTCCAAAAGCAGAAGGACTAGGAACCTAGGAAAAAGCATCGTCACAACTACAGGTTGCCGGCGGGACCAACCAAAAAAAAGCCGGTCAAGGAACCGGAACCCCGCCGCATTCAGGTGGAACCAAAAAGGACGACCATCCAAAAGGGGGGCAGCAGGGAATTGGGGAATCATCTGAATAGTGCGCACGCGATCCTAGAAAAAAAGGGACTGGAAACAAAGCACTAAAGAAGAACACGAAGCCAAAAACGACCCAAAGGGCAAACTTGGGATGGAGGGAAAAACAAAATCGTAGGGGGGGCGCTGGACACAAATTGAGGGGACCTAATGGGAATAAAAACCTGCCAAGCCCTCGGGGGGGAGCTTGTTTCAAAATCACGGTCCCCGAAAGAAAACAAAGGTAAAAAAACAAATCAAAAGAACGACGTGGGGTTTCTAAAAGACCAGTTGGACCGGAAAAAGGCAGGACACAATAAACAAGAAAAAATGAAGGGGAACCACAACCACAAAGCAAAAAGACACTGGAAGGGCAACATCTGACAGAGCACTCAGAATCTACCGTGGCTCAAGATTGGTTTGAAAGCGATGGAAGAGGTTACGGGGAGGGAAGGGCGGCCTGGAAACTGGCTGGGAGACCATCTACGGAAAAAAAAAGAGGGCAAAAAATCACGAAGTCCTGGGAGGGCAAACCCCTAAGAGTTCTAAACCTAACGAGCCGAATGGGGGGGAAACCGAAAGAGAGGGGAGGTCTGGGAAAGCGAGCTGCCACATGACGGAGAATACGGTTTCAATGGAACAGACCCGACAAACTGGACACCGGAAAGGCTTCCAGAAATACTCGCCAACGGCGTACCGGGGGGCGTACAACGCCAAAAGGAAAAGGGGGTGGGAGTTACGGCGCCCAACATCTATTTTTGGTCCGCCGTCGACCAGGGAAAAAAAAAAAAAAAAAGGGGGAGTCCAAACGCCCTGAGGTCAAAAGCGGAAAGCCACCTCGAAGCCGCTGGGGGGGTTGAAACAAAATGGACCCACTTTGAAAGAGAAAACGATCGCGCGAAAAGCGTCAGCCCTCAACACCCGAAGAAGAGCGCACGTCAAACACATGCCTGAATGAGCTCCAAAAACGGGCCGGTGAATGAGAAAGCGTCCAATAAAGACTTCTGGGGCGAAAAGGGCGGAACCGACACGATGGGTAAGCGGATTGGGGGCGGCACGGGGACGTCGAACACGGCGAACCTTAAAAAAAAAAACCATCGGCCGGGCGCCGGCAAATAACGATATTAATCTGTCTCTTCAAAGAAATTCCCGGGGAAGGAAAGCCGGAGTAGTTCGAAAGAAAAAAGGGGGCGTCAAAAAGGAAGCGCGGGGAGTGGGAAAAACAATTAACACCGGTCGCCAAAGGCCGCGTAAGTGATGGAGATCAGATGCACTCTCGGTCTTGGGACAAAAAAAGGACGGGAAGCGGAAGGGGGCGGGAAGGGTTGTCGACTCGTAGCAGGCTCGGTCGTGGGGGGGAGGACCGTTGTGAAAACCCTTGAGGAAAAGAGGTTCATTTAGTCGTGACGGACGGGGGTTCACGCAGGGGTCAGCTCCCGGGGTACGGAGCGGAAAAAAGGGGGGGCTTAGAAACTGTGGGGGAAGTTGTTGGGAAAACCTGGATGCGAGGGAAATTCTGGGGGCGCGCCCTCCCCACACGAATCTAAAAGAATACTTCGGGAGGATGTCCCCAATGTCTAAAAAAATCTCTCCAAACTCTGGCGGGAGTGGCACTCTGGATAGGGTCGTAGACCTTGGTGGTCTAAGTGGGGGTGGAAAGGGAGGGCCCCCTTTTTGCAAGCAGGGTTGACGGGAGGCACACCTCCAATAGAAAGAAGGGGGGGGGAGCACCCGTAATGGTTATTATCACCGGGGGGGGAAAACGCGGGTAAAAGCCCTGAAAAAAGAAAAAAAAACGCCGCAAGTCTATGAGAATGGGGTGGTGGGGGGTGAATCAGTCAATAATACCCAAAAAATGAAAAAACCGGGGGAGGAACTGGAAAAACCAGTTAATCCTGAAAAAGGTGGGGAAAAAAAGAGAGGGGGAGCTGTTGTATGAGAGTGTCCAGGGGGCCGGGATGATCGAACATCGGGGGAGCCCGGGCCCCAAGATGGGGGACTGGGGGTGTCGGGTCCGGGCCGGGTACAAACAAAAACGCCTCCTCGCCTTAGTGAACAAGGTGGGGTTGGTCACCTGGTAAAGGGGTCCTCAATCCCCCGGAGGAATGCCAGCAGGGAATGGATGAAAGGAAAAAAGGCAAAGAAAACCGTGCAAGTCAGAAGGCAAAAGACGCAAAGAAAATCCAGTTCACGAAAAAAGGCATCGGGGACGGCCAATTGGGGTAAAAAATGGAAGATCTTCGGCATCCCGGGTGATTCACTTACAGAATTTTTAAAACTAGGTCCCAACACCAAACTTGCAAGGGGACCATTTATTGTGCGGGGGGAGATGAATAAAGCGCGAGGAAGGCCGAGGGTGAAAACGAGATGTCCCGCCACAGGCGCCGCGGTTGGACGCTGAGGGCATCTCCTAGAATTCCTTGGGGGGGTCCATGTACAAACAATACAAGGGAGAAAAAGAACAGAAAAAAAAAAAAAAGAAACCACGGCGGTCATCCAAACCTATCGATATTTAGATCAATCCTACCCCCTTGCCCTCCTTTGGGGGGAGTGCTCGGCGCGCGGGGAAAAAAAAAAGCGGATTCTTTGGCCTTCGCCGCCGGAAAAGCGACATCCGAAAAAAAGTAAAATGTAGGCTCACCCGAGTTTGGACTGGGAAACAAAAAAAAAACTCGAGAGGTCGAGAAGGCTGCGGGCCATTGTAGAAGGGTGATTAACAACAAAACAGTGGTCGTGGCCTAAGGGGGTGTCGTGACGGTGATCCAGGGAACCAACGGCCGTTTACCGAGGGAGCCGCAAGGGAGACCACGCCACTTTTGGAGGAGCCAAAGGGGGGGTGGGGGGGGTCATAGGCGAACAATGCGGGAAAAAGGACATGGTTTGTCCCAAAAGAAAGGAATTTGGAAAATTCCAGACCGCAGCCCGCGAAAAGCGTCTTTTGTTCCCCCCACCGGAGGGGGGAAAAACACCAGGGTGGGAATGGGGCAAGCGCATAAAAAAAAAAGGCAATCAGGGGGGGTGAATATGCAAAGGCCGGGCTCCACGCCAAGTAGGGGAACCGCAAAATGGGCCGTTGAATATCCGGCCTAAATCCTGTTTGGTTGACAGCGCTCCATGAGGACAAAAATGAAATAGGGTACCCAGGGAAAATTTGTGTGGAAAAAGTTGGTCTTGGCAGGGACTTGATAACATCGAAAAAAAGGAAGTCCGGGGGATGGGAAAGGCCGATGACGGGTGTGCTCGGGGGCAAAAGAGCCAATTTTTTGGTTGGTTTCAGAGGGGATGCCAAATCCAATGCTAAATAGGGGAACCCCCGGGATTTCATCAATACATTAAAACCCTCTCAAGTGGGTGGATTTTGGTTTTTGGGCCTTCTTGAGGAAAGTCTGCAGGGGGGCGCGACCTTGGCACAAACGCGAAAGTTTCCACCTGACCGAACCCATCAATGGTTACGCCGGAAAATGCCTGCGTCGGGGAAGCACAGCACCATGGTCCGAGTTGTTCGTTTCGGAGGTGAAGGAGCAATTCGATCTCAACAAAAAAAAAAAAGGATAAGGACAAAAAGAGATTGCCACGACATAAAGGGGGAGAAAGGGTCCGGGACCCTTGCGGGATGTTTTTCGCCTAGCGGCCTTACTTAAAAAGCCAGGCCAAAGAAAAAAGGGGGTTGCTGGCAGTGCCGGGAAATCAGTCAACCGCGTGGTAAAAATGAGAAAAAAGAAAGTAATCCGGGAGAATGCAGGGGCATGACCTTAAGGTCCTCTTTGGGGGGGGGGTTAAAAAAACTCAGTGGGAAATGGGGGCCAGTTGATCAAACTAATCCTAAACGAAAAAAAAAAAAAAGGGGGCGGGAGGGAGGGCAAAAGAGCAAAATAGCCTTTGCGAGAAACGAAACCGCAGGAGGGCCATCCGAAGGAGAACTTGTCCCGCAAATTTCCATGGGCAAAAAATCCACATCAAAAGGGTCAGCCTGAGGGGCGAGCCAGGGGGCAACACTCGCGTGAGAGGGACCGGATGGGTGAGGGGGACAGCGGGTTGAGCCATTCACACGGGAAACATTGCTTAAAAAAAAAAAATTTAGCGGAAAGGGGGGAAAAAGTTGGCGGGAAGGATACCCGCAAACTTTGCAGAACCAGGGGTGCAGCCGCTGGGTCAAGACTTGTGGGGGGGACGCTGTCTCGTCGCCCTGCCAAAAGGGGAGTATGACCAAAAAAATGCATCGGAGAGTGCAAATCGCTCTGAACACCAAAAAAGGCTGCTCCAACACAGCAACCTTCCCTGTCAGTCCAAAAAAAATGCCAAGGCCGAGGTAACGTTACCCTTCAAATCAATTAAAAAAAAGGAAACGTGGAAAAGAAAGAAAGTACTATTAAGGAACCGGACACTTACAATTTGCAGCGCTTTTGAAACGAGGAAAGGGGTGACAAAACAAGTAGACTCACTCCATTCCTCCTTTTACGGGTTTTCTCGGGTCGGCTCCTCCGAAAACGAATACACGGGGGGGGAAACCCACCTCTCAAACAAAAAAAGGGTGACTAAGGGGACTCTAACAGAAAAACTTATTCAGGGGGAACATCTACAGATCGATTGGGAGGGACGTCGGAACCGGTTCCGGATCAGGGGGTGGCCGCATGGAAGGGGATAATGGACAGCCCTCAAAAACCCCGCGAAAGCCGCGCCTTGTGGGGGGAAATCTCAAAAAGTCAATCAAAAAAAGACACAAAAAACTGCTCAAGCAGAGACGCCGTAAAGCGGATCATCCGCAAAAGACAGAAATCAGGGGAAAGGGGGGGGGTTGTGGGGGAGAAAAATCTTTTCTGACGACACGCCGGAAAAGGTACCTTCAATGAAGGAGTCTCCCATTCAAAGACAAGATCTCGTCCGTGAGCCCACGGAGGGGGGCGGGACAGGTGCTTTACTGATCTGCGTCGGATGCAAAAAAAAAGTCAGGTTGCTGGGGTTTCTCGGTTTCATGACACCGGCGCCGGTGAAGGACAAGGTAGACCCTGAGGGGAACCTGGGAAGGACAAAAACACAATGTCGGGGGCAGACCTCAACCGCCCTTTTGGTGACCCCCGGAAACCATACGACACCGAACAAACAAAACAACCATCTTGGAGGGGGGGGAAAGGAATTTTGCGATGTGGAGAAGAACAGAAAACGGCCCGGCGACAAGTCATGAACAAAGACCAGCTCTGGGAACCCCTAACAGAATGAACTTGGGTATGCATTCCCCCCACGGCGCAGTGGGCTTAAAAGAGGGGTCCGGGGGGAAACCCACACGAACTCTCAGAGAAAGGCGGGTAGGCGGGGAAAAAAACCCGCGAAAGCAAAAAACCTGCCGGGGGGCAACGGCTTGGACTATACGATGGAAAGGAGCGCATCAACGTTACACACAGACCACTGGAAGCAACTACAGCAAAAGGAAAAAACTGGAACAGGCATCGACGCAGAAAAAAAAACAAGCCGCGAATAGATCCGAAACAAAGGCATCTGTGCACTACACGCAGATGCGGCACACAAAGAAGGAAGAAAGCAGAAAAAGAATGGTCGGTGAAGAGGAAAGCACAGGAGGAAAAAAAGGGGCGTTTCAAACTACAAAAAAAAAAAAGAGCAAATCTCCTGTACAACAATCAAGGCGCCGACCGCCAGGGCGGGGGAAGAACGTAATAAACGTCCGGATAAGCAAAAAAAGGAAAGAAAGTGTCACGTTTGGGCAGGAGAACAACCAACAGGGAGCGCTACTGAGCAACGGGGGGGCCCCGCCCAGGAGGAAAAAAGGGCTGACCCGCGAGGATAAAAAAGAAAGAGTGCAGAGGGCGTTATCAACGAACGAAAGCACAGGCACTCACAAGTCAAAAAAGGACTGTCGAAGGGGGAAAAAAAACGCGGCCTCCCTGGGGGACGTCCAGAGAGAGGGACCTGTACAAACAGTACACTCAAAAAGGGGTAAGGATCGTCTTCTCTGGCGCTCAACGACCGATGAAGACCCGCGGGAAAAACGGCCCCAAGCAATACGAAGAGAAAAAAAAAAGAGGTGGTCGGGGAGGGGAAGCCCTGCAAAAAGAAGCAGGCGTAAAAAAGAATCAAGGAAGCAGCGCAGACAAGAAGGGGAAGTACTATTTCCTTCGGGCAAATGTTATGGGGGGGAACGCTGTCGGCTCAAGAAGTCCTGGGAAAGCGAGCGCAAAAAAAAAGGGAAAAAAAAAGGCTTGCCGGAGCCCGAAGGGCGAGGGGGGGTTTAAAAAAAAGGAACTCAAAAAAAAAAAAAAAAAAACAAAAAAAAAAAAAAAAAAAAAAAAAAAACCCCAAAAACAAACCAAAAAAAAAAAAACCAAAAGGTGCCCTTGAAACGCGGACCAAATAGCGAAATTTAACACAGAAAAACCGGGAAGGAGGGGGGTTGGAAGGGGGGCTCTCCCGGTAACCGCCCCCGGTTCGTAAAGAACTCGTGCAAAAAGAAAAACAAAAAAAGGGTCAAAACAAGGATGTGGATTTTGAAAAAAGAAGACCTTCCCCCCGGTGGCAGAAGGGCCGGCCCAAATCTCGCGAAAGGGTTCTGCGCCTAGTAGAAAAAGTAAGGGGTCCCGGCCAGAAAATGACGCGATCTGGAGAATTGACGTCGTCGACAGACGCCGCGGGAAAAAAAGCCCGACCATGGATTGACCTAAGCACGTCAACGGAACGTGGTGCGGAAAGGGGAGAATGTTCCTGCGACATATAAGCTGGGAAAACCTTCAGGAGTGTTTGGTGTGGGGTCTGTGAAAGAAAAAGATCTATGGGGGGACTCCTCAAGCCAAAGTGCCACCGGCAAGGGGAAAAAAAAGGAAGTCCCAATGAGGGAGGGGGTGGTGAATAGGGTGGGGGGAAACGTGTTATTGGGAGGGGCCGTGAATGGGGAAAAGATCCATGGACAGGGAGGAGAAGGAGGGACATAACGTTGTGGCGCGAAAAAAAGAACCCCGGACGGGTCGTAATCGAGAAAAGGTTGGCCGACCCTGCGGTGAATAGGATAGTCAGAGAAAAAGGGAAGCGGAGGGGGAAGGGGATGACGGAACGTTCGCAGGAAAAATCTAGCAAAAAAAGGAAAGAAGTGCTGCCAAAGACGAGGCCCAGCCAGATGTTGCCCGGGAACTTTGTCCCAAGAGTTGGTTTCAAAGGGAACGCCACGAAAAAAACGCAAAGGATACTCAAGGGTGACGGGGGGAGGGGAAGGTCCTTCAGGGGGGAAGAACTTGCCAGAACGGAAGTACGCGGGGAAAATACCAAAGAAACCATGGGGTAGACCAGACAGTCATGAAACCGGTAGAAAAAAAAAAAAAGGAGCTCGTAAAGAAAAAAAAACAATCACACACGACATGAGGGGGGGAACCGTCCCATGCGCAGTGGAAACACCGCAAGAAAAAAAAAAGAGGGGCTATCCGACCAACCGCGCAAAAAAAAAAAAACCGGAAGCCCATTTTGATGATCAGATCCTCCTAGAAAAGCTTTGGGGGGGAGAACACGGGAGAAAAAATGAACGATTAAGCGAAACGGAGCCGCTGTAGGGGGTGAAGCATTGAAAAAGACAAGACAGCCGCGAGAAGGTGCGAATGATCTGCAAAACGTAGCGGGGAAAAAGCCTTTCAAAGAAAGTGCGGCCTGAAGACCGGGTTTGGGCAAAAAAGCAAAAAAGGCGAAGGGGCAAAAAAAGCGGCACCCGTAAGCCTGGGAGGGAAGGTTGTGGCCGCCAAAATTCGGTCAGGAATGCAAAAAGTTGGGGCAGGCAGAAGGAATGGGGTCACGCCAGCCAGAAAAACGGACGGCGGGGAGCTCTGATAGGGGGGAAAGGAACTGCAAAAGGGGTAAGTCCAAAAAAGTGTGAAAAAGGGCGGAGGGAAAAGAAGTTAGGGGGGGAAAAAGTCGTTGGACCGGCCTTTTAGCGCCCTGGGAAGCAGCCGGAATAGGAAATTGGGAGGAAGCAGGACCGGGGGGGAATGCTGCCGGAAAACCGCCCTGACCTGGGGGAAAAAGCCTTGAAGCCCTTTCCGGAAAAAGGGAGGGGTCACCGCCAAGGCCCGGGGGCGATCATCGCCTGGGAGGAGGCTCCTTCAGTCGTGTTTTCGGAATGGGGTGAAAACCGTTTTCGGGCAAGGGGATCGTTCCAGTGAAACGTTTTTTCAAGGAGGGTCGAGAACGATGTCAAGGAAAGTGGGGCCAAAGGAAGGAGGGGAGGTAGGTTGTGCGCAAAAGCTTCTGAAGGAAAAAAAAAAAAAGGGGAGAGGCCGAAAAAGGAAGCGCCGGTGAGATGGGAACGAAAAAGGGATCGCAACGGGGAGAGATACCTCCTTTAATGGTAAAAAGGAAGGAGACTCTTTTACCGAGCGGGAGGTTGTCGAAACCATCCAGTTCACATAGTCAATGGACAAGGGGAGAGGAAATAAGGAGTTTAGCTGTCCTTGGAAAAAAAAGTCGTCATCGCTACGTCCGACGGGCCCTTGAGCGCTTAAAAGAAACGTCGCCAGGAATCAGACTGAACGTAGCTTCGGACCTTCTAAAAATTTCGGGGGGGGTTCAGGGGAAAACGAAAAAAAAAAAAAAAAAAACCTCCATGGTGGCCGGAGGAATGGGGAAGATTTTGGCGGCGTTGCAGCGGGGGAGGGGGAAGAGATACTGAAGCAGGAACCCACAAAAGCGGTGTTGGAAAATCCCGCCACCCGCCTCTGAGGTTTCCAAAGGGACTTGGCAACATAGTTTTGCCAGACAGAAAGCGAAAGTTCTCCCATGAACAGGCTGACATCCAAAAGATCCATCTTAAATGGGGGTGTAAAAAGCAGGTTGTTCGATGGTGGGACCCGCCCAGAGGAACGGACCAGGGACGTCAACGAAGGAAGGAGGCCCGGATTCAGGGGGGCCCTAAAAGAAAAAAAAAAAAAAAAAACTAAAAAATTAGAAAAAGGGTTCAAAAAAAAAACCTTGCTCAGGGGGCGATGACGCCACAGACCGGAAAAAAAGGGCATGTCACTTCTTAAAGGCTGCGGGAAGGGGCCTGCGGGTCGGAATGCCATGGCCTGAGTGCCCTGGCGAACATTGCGGGGGGGGGGGGGGGGGGGGGGGGGGGGGGGGGAAACTGCCTGGGACACGTTTTTCCTAGGGGCGTCAAAGGGCAGATCCAGAGCGGAAGGGGAAAAATAAGGAATCCCAAAAACCACTGGCGAGGACAGTCTTTTGCAAACAATCCACTCCATCGCCAGGGGGTTTATGCGGTCTGGGGGGGGAAGGATTTCTAAAAGGAGCCGAGGCCCTTTGGTCAGGTGGAGAAAAAATTTCTGGAGGCTCAACCTTCAAGGGCTTTTTGGGGGTCCCGAAGTTTCAGAAAGGGGGTTGGAAAGTGTTACGAGCTTCTCCAAAGGGTTATCTCCTGCACACCCGTCGGGCGGAAAAAATCGCCGAGCCAGGCAGAAAGTTTGCCAAAAAAAAAGAAATCGGGGGGGGTCAAAAAACGGGAAGCAATTCTGAATGGGGTGGGAAGAAAGCCATTGGGCGCCACCTGCGCGGGACCGCAAATCTCAGGACAAAAAAAAACGAGGGGAAGAAGAGGAAAAGGGTGGGCAGGAGCAAAACAGTTGCCTGCAAGCCTCGCGTCATAAAAAAACAGCGGAAGCCCATTCAAAAAGGGGCAAG